>UMIH01057769.1_pt1 | contig 17127 bp, 9 predicted proteins | sample 1965771 | NCBI WGS metagenome assembly UMIH01 (sample SAMEA4836120, study PRJEB28245) | human gut metagenome | biome: gut microbiome; material: fecal sample | place: Denmark | collected 2008
CGGGACAACAGCGTGGCAAAAAGCACACAGAATGGGAAGCTCATAAATACTTCATCTGAGAATTTCGCCGAGAGTCCTGGATTGCAACACTGGGCAGAAATTGAGAATCTAAAAATAGCTGCGAGCACATACGCCAATGCAAAATCAATTAGTGCATTAGAGCAACAGGTTGCAGAAAGGAGAACCATTTCCACTACCGCCCGGTCAGCTCTTGTGACATTAGAACATGAAATGAAACCTTTTGCAGAACTCATCAAATATGCAGAACAATTTGAAGCAAATAAGCCTTACCATGTTCGCTCCAAAAAATCAAAAAATCCAGACGAGTATTTCCGAAGGCACGAAAGCAAATTGCTTTTATATGACGGTGCAAAAAATGTACTTCAAAAAGCCGGAATAGACACGAAAAACATAAGTCTTGATCAAATGCGTGCGGATTATCATGCTATGGAAAAGAAAAAGGCAGAACTGCAAAAATCGTACAGAACTGCCGAAAAAGAAATTTCTGAAATGGAACAAAAATTACAAACTCTTAATCAATACCTCAACAAGCAACCATCTCAAAAACAGCCAGAGGAAGAAAAAAAACAACCTCTCGACATTCTCTTCATGAATCAGCTTATACTGGCTCCAGCCTCTCTCCTCGCACAACGAATTGATTCTATCATAGATCTGGTCGTACCTCATGATATACACCTCCCTTCTGGGGGAACTTTTGTATACCACTATTGTAGACAAGCTGCCATATTTTGGAAATTTCTTATTAAGGGAGTATGATTATTCCCCTATTGTAGAGTTGCATTTTCATCATACAGGCGGATTCATACATTTCTCCTATAGTATCATCAAATATAAAGGTCTCTAAATCCCTTTTCAATCTATTCTCCTGTGGTTTATCAACTTTTTCTTCTTTTTTTGCTACAATTTGTGCTTGTTTATTTTCTACTACAGCAACTTGCGTTTGTTTATCATTGTCCTTATTTTCCCTTGAAAAATAGGCATCTAGCTCATTTTTATGTTTTTTATATGTTCCCTCTGGAATATATACATATTTGGTTTCTTCCAGATAACATACCGGTATCATTTTTTCTTTTCCATCTGAAATAATAGGTATATGTGTTGCAGGCATATTCTTGATATGTGTATATTTTCTCAGTTTACCCTGGTAAGGAAACAATGTATATTCACGCAAATCAATAGACTGATCCTCAGCTTCACATGCATCATCATTTTGGCTTTCAATGGTTTCTTTCTTTAATACATAATTCTCTTCGCTAAAATCATCTTTCTTGCAATCGTCATTATTACTATCATAGTACGCAGCATTTCCCGATATAACATATAATTCTTTTATAGCTCTGGTGCAGGCAATATAATGTTCATTCTTTGTCATTCCCTGTTGTATTACAATAACTTTTTCAAATTCCAGACTTTTTGCAAGCGATATTGGAAGGACATTATATATTCCTCTAATTATTTCCCCTGTCTCCTCATAATAATTTACATCATACTCCTTCAATGTTGCCCTTAAATCATCTGTTACAGATTCTGCAATAACAGCTACCCTATCATCCATTGCAATAGCAACATCAGGCATAGATTTCACCGTTTTCTGTACTCCATTCAAACCAACAGGCAACATCTTTATACCAACTATATTTTGTATGTACTCAGTTATCTGCCTAGCGTTTCAGTAATTTTCATTAATATACTTAGGCTGCTCCTCATACAAGTCTTCCGGTATATCCTCTATTTCACATGCCATCATTAAACAGTACAACGCAAATGGATTATATAGGCTTCTGGACGCTGTGACCAGAAGTGTCCTATTCCACTCCCAATGCCTTAAATACCGCATCTTCCGCACTGGAATACGGTATAATCTGAAATGAACTCATAAGCTCCGGTGGTACAGTTGCCATATCTGCAAATGATGTAGCAGGAAGCAGCACTTTCTTTGCACCACTATCCAAGCACACCTGCAGAGTGTTTGCCAGTTCTTCCACCTTGATCATTGTTCCGCTGATACTGATTTCTCCAAGTACCACAAGACTGCTGAGAACAGGTTTTCCAAGGGCGATTGAGCATAATGCCACCAGTGTCGGTAATGCCAGCTTTCCGGTCATGCCAATGCCCTGTAAATCCTGATAATTGATGATGTAATCTTTATTATCAACGCTGATTGTTCCGCTGATACGTTTTCCATTTGCTTTCAGATAACTGAATGCAGTGTTGGACGCTTCTTTTGCTTCCCTGTCAGTTCCGATACCAGTTCTCTCAAACTTACCACTGCCCTGCAGCATCTGTGATTCCAGTCGGAATACACCGATCATGCCGGATTTTCCATTTGAAACTGTATATACCTGCCCCGGATTACACATTCCTTCCGGAATGAGCTTGCCACCACTCTGCTCCGGTACCGATACATAATGTTCCTCGAAGGTTTCGTTATCTATGTAAGAGAAATTTACATCATAGAACTCCATGCCGCCCAGCTTTTTGAGCTGTTCCTTTACCCTGCGACGCATTTCAAGAGCAATCTGTAAAATTTCTTCGATTTCTTCCTTTGTATATTCTCCATCCGGATATAACAGTTTGATATATCCGCCTACCATTTTACGGACTGCAATCGTATCTCGCTGATTCAGATTCTTCCCAAGACGGAAATATTTGTCCAGGGCATCTCCAAACTGCTCTTTGCGTAGTTCACGGATAAACTCTGCCAGATAATCTGTAATAAAACCATAATCATCTGTAAAATGTTCCGGTCTGAATTTTGGTACTTCCCATCCCGGCAGATAGCAATGAATACGATCAAGAAAAGCAGTATCCGTTCCCATTTCAGCAGGAAATGGATCAAATAAACTTGATGTTTTCAGAAGTGAATCCACGCTTTGATTGATATTTCCGACAAATACCATGGACGCAGATGCAGCCTTTTCCTCTTTGCCACGAGCAAACGAACCAGACGCCATGTAATCCTTCATAATCTGGATGCCATCCTTGTCCTTAAAATTGATACCTGCAACCTCATCAAATGCCACACAATCCCACAATCCGACAAGACCAACTGTCTTTCTCCCCATGTTATAAAAAAGATTGGCAACCGTTGTCTGTCCCCCAGATACCAGAATGGAATTAGGCGAGATTTCCTTGTATAAATGGCTTTTTCCGGTGCTCCTCGGTCCTAATTCGCAGAGATTGAAGTTGTTCTCTACCAGCGGAAGCATACGGGTAAGAAGCAGCCACTTTTCACGAGTATCCAACATATCAGGCTCCATTCCAATAGAACGGAGCAGTACGTCCATCCATTCCTCTTTGGTGAACTGTTTTCTGCCCTCTTTCAGTTCATTGATATCTACATGGGGCATCTGTATCGGGTTCAAATTGATAATTTTGATTGGCGTATCATTCTGATTTTTCTTTTTGGAACGCAGATGATCTCCATCGGCTGATATAATCCCACTATCATAGTCTGAATTACTGTCATATTCCAGACGGATAATGCACCAGATGCCGCCACACAAAAGTCTATCGAATTTTGTCGGGTATTCTTCATCAATCGGCACACCACTCAAGCCAAGGTTAGAAAACTCTGCTTCATATCTGTCTCTCTTAATATTAAGGGATACGGTTATCTTATCAATGACCGTATGGCTTCCCTTCTGTCTAAGCAGAGAAAGTATCTTCTGTGCTTCATCCGGACGTACAAAATTATCTGCAAGTATCTTCTTTACGCTTTCTACACCCTGCTCGATAATCTCAGGATCATCCGAACTGCAATACTGTCCCAGAAGAAACTCCAATACATATACAGGCACATTTGCGCCCTCTTTTATCTTCTTTGTCAAATCTTTCCGGACAATCTTTCCATCAAAATATTTACGCAATTTCTGTTTAATGGCTGTCCGCCTATCCTCTGCTTCTATATCAAAAGGCATCGTTCTCTACCTCATTTCCACATAATCTTATAAATCAAATCCAAAATTATCCGAGAAAGCCAAGTCCATGATCACCTCATGCCGGAATACTTCTACATCATTGCTCTCGTCATAGGCAACCAGATAATACTTTCTGTCCTTGTCATATTTTTTGTTCTTAAATGTGAAGCGCATACGGAACAAACGCTTCTGCACATCTTCATCACGCTTGTCTGCAATGTAGATATTCTCGTTAGAAATCTTCTCATTGCTATCCGAGATAAAGTACAGCTTATAATCGGCTTTCTTTACCACATCACTGACCGGATCAGACTGGATGAAATCAAGGCTTGTAATCAGATTGGTAATCTTCTGAACCAAGCTCACAAGCATAATTTGTGCAGGTCTTGTCTCTACCGCACCCTTGTCCATCTTAATATCCAGTACCGGAACAAGCATTTCCTGTGGCGAAGAACCGCCATGCACATAGTTCAGTCCTGCTCCACCCGGAACAGAGAAAACATTGGTGCTGCAGGAATAACAAATAATCTTATCATCATCACTTCCGAGCATATATCCTAAACCAATATTGCAGACACCCTGTTCATTGATCGGCTCTTTCGATACAATATATCTTCTTTTCACAAGTCGGCTTGCATCACTCATACCGCCAATCTTATCACTGGCTGTCACTTTATCCCTCTTGTAGATAAAGCCATGGTCTGCAGTCACGATAAAACGGTATGTATTCGCACTGCCAGAAATCTTCTGAATCAGCTTTGCAATCTCATCAACCGCTTTCTCACAGGCTGTAAATACTTCATCTTCTTCATGTTCTCCGGTATTATCAATCTGATCATGATACACATAAATGACAGACTGTGCGGTGAATACATCACGAAGTTCCAGACCTTTTAAGTTCTTTATATCATCAAACTGTACGCATTTGCTCTCTGGTTCATAGGATTGCAATACTGCCTGTCTGGTAGCCAGATCAATCGCATATTTACCATCTACTACCTCTCTGAAATCATCAGTCAGCTCCAGTGTCTTGTGTGGAAGCAACGCTTCCATGCCAAGCCTTGTGTAAGAAGGCAATACACTGAGCATAGGCTGCAATGTGGCACTACACTTCGGATTGTCCATCATTCTTTCATATAGCTGTCTGCCTACCTCATACCGCATCGCATCAGATATGATGACAACCGTTCTCACATTGGTACTCCTTACAAATTTGCTGAAGAAATTACGCTGTAACGGTATTTGTTTCAATGCATCGTCCTCTAACAGTCCCTCATTCCACTTCGGAAGCAGTTTCCCAAGGTATTCATTCGTGTAAATATTCTCTACAAGTTCACGAAGTTCCTCAAATTCTGAGGTATTCTCCAATTTATCATAATTCAGATAGAACACTCTGTAATGGTTGTCTATCAGACAATCCCTTGACACATACGCATCAATAATCTTCTGAAATCCATTCGGAGCTTCATATCTTGCATTGTTTACAAGCCAGTATGCACTATCTAACATTTCATAGATAAAAGCAAACTTACTGCCAAAGTGCATTTTGGCACGGATACCACACAAATCATAGATACTGTGTCCGTCCAGTTTTGCCAGACAGTCCTCTGCACGAAGCCTGCCGACAATCCAGCGTATCAGAAGTACATCTACGCAAGTAAAAGAATCACAGTCTACCAGTGTATCTACTTCATACTTACTCAATTCTTCCAACGCATTCAAACAATCTGCGACATATTGCGACAACTCATCATATTTCTCACGATACAAAATATTGTTCATGAGGTTGTCAAGAAATGCGATAATGTTTCCGGATTTATAGGAAATAAATTTCTTCCAGCATTTTGGCATTTCCGCATCTATATAGCGGTCTGCATAGGTCACAAACATGGTAATGACCAGCTTCTCCAAGTTTGGTGCGTCCATAGAAAAGCCAAATTGCTGCTCACACAGCTTCCAGAAATCGCCCTCTATATCATACTTTGCAAATTCTGCCAGATATTTGTTGTCTGTCAGGCTGTCCTCTGTAATCAGTACACGTATCACTTCATCAAAAGAATTGGTTCTCGTCCTGCATACTGCACTCATAATACCTGTCAGAATATTTTCTTCATTAAAATTCTCTATCTCAAGGTCATAAAAACGCTTCAATCGGTCTTTGTGACCAAAGAACTTGATGTGCTTTTCAATCACCGGCTTGTATTTCTCGTCAATACCTAAATCCACAGATAAAAGTGATGCCCTATCCGCATAAAAACGCTTGGAATAAGCACAAGTGTCCTCCAGATGATTTTCTGTGACCGGAGGTTTGGGAAACGGAGCATAAATCAGATAATTGGTTGCCGTATCCTCTTTTTCAAGGAAATATTTTGTATAAAACTGGTTATCCTTCGTCAGCTTGTAGACCTTGGCATTTTCCAGTTCCATGCTGTCAATATCCTCAGCAAAATCTGCCGCATCGTCATACCAGAATACCAGTTTTCGATGTTCGCCGGTAAATTCCGTATTCAGTTTATCTACAATCTGCTTTAAGTTTAATTCTGCCATTGATTCACCTCTGCCAACACTTCCCAATGACCGCTGTGGCTGTTACCCACACGCTTAATCAGTTCTTGTGTTTTCATTTTTCTTAAATAATACTTCACACGATCTAAATTCCATCCCAATTCATTTGCATACTCTCTTTGAGACATGGACGGATAATTATGGACTAATTCCAATATCTTTTTATCATCATCTGATAGTGTTGATTCCTTGCTTTGGGTAGTTTGGTGTGTTTGGGTAGTTTGGGTAGTCACACCATTGACACCAAACTCACCTTTTACCTTACGGTACATATTTACTCTGAAATCGCCATCAAAATCAATCAGCTCCGGCTTTGGTAATCCGTACTCCTCACAGGCTTCAAATAACCTCGGTATTCCGGTTCCCCATTTTTCAATAATTTTCATGTATGCAAATGCACTTGCGATTGCAGGATTTCTCGGTCTTGAATATCCTTCCATCATTTTTGCAATCGTAACATTATTCAGAAGCATTCCCGGAGAAGTAATCTCTAATCTATCATCAAATAATGCCACCTGTATATTTCCCGGCTCAAGGTAGCTACGGTGAGCCACGGCATTTGCGATCAGCTCACGGATACTGTCCGTAGGCAGTTCATACACATCCTGTCTGTACATACCCTTTATTGTCATTCCCATGTTGATTTTTTCAAGGACATACTGATATGCAGCTTCCATCTGTTCCTGAATGGAGCCTTCAAATTCCCTACGGTCAACAAAGTGAGCACGATTCGTTCCCTTGAATACGCCACACTGAATAACAGGCTGTCCCCACATTCGTCCAGTCAGAAGTGCATACGCATTGGTCGGATATACTTCTCCGCCTTCTTCTTTCAGAATGCCCCATGAAATCAGTACATTCTTGGTAACATCCTTAACCTTTGCCTTTTCGCTCTCCTGCCATGTGTTTCTTATGGCAGTTTCTTTCATACTCTTACAAAGCTCCTCAATTTCACTGTCCGTTATTTTCATATTATGGCATATTTCGCTGTCATAATAGCGGTTCTTGCCTTCCAGCATCAGCTCTCTTAGCATGTAATCTTCTACATGTCTGGTTGTACCTGCTACACGCACATAAGTACCCTCAAACATGCCCTGTGATTTGATATAATACGGACGTTCCGCACCCGGAAATACCTCAACCACAATCACAGTCTTATCCTTGACCGTCTGCATTGCTACATCCGGTCTGATTGCTGGCTCACAGGAATCAGAGATTGCATTGGTAATGGCATCCATCGTCTTATAGATGTTATCTACATCCATTCCCACAATCTCCAATGTCTTATCATCTATTCCGAAAACAATCCTGCCACCTCTGCCATTGGCAGAAGCTACCACTGTTTTCATATATTTTTCGCTTTTGTCTGGTACAGTCACTTTGTACTCAACATTCTTTGATTCGCCGGAAAACAGCGTATCTTCTGCCATAACATAGCCTCCAATAATTTATAAATAACTATAGTAATCTTTTGCCATTAATCAAATCTTGTGTTTTTATCTTTTGAGTAATATCACTAATATCACCAATGTCAAGAATTAAATAATCCTCATTCGGTATTTCATCCAATTTTGTATTTATTACAAAGCGATATTCGTTTTGATATTTAAACTTCTTTCTTTTGCCAAATGCATATGTTCCCTTATCACTTACTGACTGCATCACTTCAATTGGAACCTCTTCCGTATCATCATAATAAATCACTTTATCATTTGTAATATGATAATCTCTTTTTAGTGCTGCTAACTGAATGCGCTTTATAAATTGATCCATATTTTTTATCCATAAAGCATAATCTCCAAACTTTTTTATTTTGTCAGACTCGTGCATAATTACACTTCTATCATCATCCAAATCTGCTTCGTAAATACAAAACACAAAACTTTTACAAAATCCATTCTTTAGAATCAAGTTACAGGGTATTCCACTTGGTGTTTCATATGCTTTAGAAAAAACCGCATTTTCTAAAGCATCACCTACAATATCATTTTGCTCTTTTTTTTCTAAATCAACATAATATTGTAATTCCTTCATATATACCATTCCATGTAATAATAAATCTATTTTATCCTCACTTTGAAACTTAATAAATTCGGTTTTCATTATATATCGAACTCCTATTGTATAAAATAAATGTAGCTCTACTATTTTTTTGTCATAATATTTTTAGAATCTGCCAGTATCTCATAGAATTTTCCATCCGATGCCGTCTGAACCTTACGGTAATTAGCTTTGACACCATCATCCAGATCCAGTTCTATTCTTGCCAGTGCCAGATGTCCGATTTTTTCATCATATTCCCGGCACTCTTTTAACTGCTTCTGCAATTTTTCCTTACGCTTCGTTGCAAGTGATACTTCTCTGTTGTTCTTGCTATTATCAATCGTATCCTGCATACGTCCAATCTCGTATTCATATACACGCTGGATCCGATACAAATAGTCTACACGAACATTACCGATTGTATCCGCATTGTAACGGTGCAAATATACCAGCGCCTTGAAGCCATTCTGCTTACCACTGTCAAAAAGCCAGTAAATCGGACGCTTGCCGGAGCCTGTGACAGAATAGATATTGCAATGGTCTTTGAAGAAATCGTTCAAGAAATAATTGCGAATAATCTCCCTGCTTGTATCTCCCTTATTTCCAAGTGCCTTTGCAATGAAATCCAGATTTGTCTCTAAAGACTTTGCTCCAAATGCAGTTTTTAACCATGTGCAGAAGCGTGATACAATATCGTCCTCTAAGTATTCTTCATCTGTGATTGGAATAATATTATCCGCATCCGGTATGAATGTGGTGTACTTACTATCGTCCCATTCTCCGCCTGCATATACCAGACCTTCCTCATTCAAAGAGTAACGACCAAACATACAGCCAACCGCATAGGAAATCAGGCTCTTAATATCTCTCTGTAAATCAGCTTTACGAACTGTCACATCCTTGTCCTCTACTTCTGGTGAAAGTTCATCCTGCAATCCATAAATATCAATGAAAATGCGGTTCAGTTCTTCCTCATTGGTTTTGAGATGATTGAAACGCTCATTGCACTCATTCTCCCAACAGGTGTAACATTCTGCTAAGTCAATATTGCCTGTATCGTCAAATAGTGCAGAATTTCGAGGGATAACGGAAAGCAATGGGTGGCGTTTGAAATCCCATGAGGTTTCAAATGAATCCCAGTCTGTTTTAGATAACAAAATATTATTTTGAGCAATCTTTCCTGCTTTATCAGAAGATGACTTTTTCAACATTGGCAAACTATTATAGTTTCCTAATTTGAAATGTAAAGTAGGATTCAACAACTGGGCTAATGCATTAATCATTTTGCTGTTAAGATATGCAAGCACATCGTAAAACTCTTCTTTTGAAGTAAAAACAACATTAGCAGATGCGTCAAATATAAAACCCTTTGGGAAATATCTAAACGACAAGCCTTTTGTTGTAATATCAGTCCAACAAATATGTTCCATATAGTAATAAGCTTCATTACTAATCTTCCACCCCAAATTATCACCTAACTGAGGATATACTTTTCTTGTATTTTCTTTGATTTCTAATCCGTTATCTTCCCAATTAACTATATATTCTTGATTTCCATACCATTTTCTATACTCTCCACCTTTATTATATGGTATCCATTTCTTGCCATTAACTAATGCCACCTCTTGTGACTCTGCTCCAAACAACAATTTTTTTATATCTACTTCAAACCAAACTCTTAAAAATCTCTCATTATCACCTGTACGCATGCCAATACATGCTTTGGATTGCGTTGTAATTGGAGATAATTCAAACAAATCTAATAGTTTTTGACTAATCCAATAAGCAATAGGCATACCCGGTATTTTCTTAAAGGCTTCTTTTGCAATGTAATATCTGTTTTTTTCTGATAAGAATATTTTTTCCTTTTCAACTTGTGATGTTGCATCTAAAAGTCTGCTATATGTTCCTCTATATTTATTTGTGCAATGCTTTTGAATCACAAACGAAGTCGTCTGCACAACCTCTCCACCAATTTCCTCAAATGCCCTTGCACCCAGATGTGCCATATTTACAATATCTACCTGCTGTAACTTTTCACGCAGCTTTTCAAAACTCGACAGGAACATCCAAGCATGCTGTGTGATCATAGCCTGAAATCCATTCGTTTTTAACATTTCTCCACACCGCTCAATAAATACAGCAAATAAATCTGCCTTGCTATCCGGATAATGTTTCTTCACAAAATTATTCACCTTAGCACTCAGATTGCTTGTCCCTGCATACGGTGGATTCGTAGCCACAACCTCATACTCCTGTGCCATGATCGCACCAATCTCTATCAGCTCTTTCAGCTTTTCTGCTGTCTCATCCAGACCATAAGTATCAAACGATATCTGACTACCAATATCTGCGTTGTTTACGAATCTGCGTAGTAAATCCCAGTCATATTCATCCACATTCAGGATGGAACCATACTCTTTTGCATCAATCAATGTGTCCAGAAGTCCCTCTATCTGCAGGATCGCAGCATTTTTCTCCATCTCGTCCAGTTCAGCACCGAAATATTTGAGCTGTTCCCTGTTAATTCCGTTGCTCTCCTGTATTGCATAGACATTTGGACGCACTCCACGGGTGAAAATTCGTCTGTCATACTGTCTTGCCTTCATCATGACAGCAAAATAACTAAGCTGTGCGGCACGATCATCTATATCCAGTCCATAGATGTTATGCTCCACGATGCTCTGTGCTGCTTCTCTTGCTGACCAGCCTGCATTTTCATAGATCTGCATAAATACATCAAACGCATATACAAGGATATGACCGCTTCCCATGCAGGGATCAATGAGCTTTATGTCCTCCGGCTTTAACTTTGCATATTCCTCACGAATTTTTGCAAGCTCTGCCTGTACTTCCGGTTCCTGCTCTGCTTCTTCCAGATAATACTTCCACCTGCCCTGCAGGTCAGCATCCGGATGTCCCTCTACCCACAATCTGCCTAAGCTGTTCTCTACCATATACCGCACAATCCAGTCCGGTGTAAAAAGCTGTGTAACAGCAGGTACTTCCTCTTTTGTGATTTTTCCTTTTTTCGCAAAAGCATCATTTTTCGGCTCTGTATTGTAATACTGATACATCCAGCCGATAATTTCTACCTGTCCGCCCTCGCTGACATTGAAATCTTCCTCTGGAATATCATGTACCAGGTGATAGACTACACCATCCTGATCAATCACAGACAGATTAAGCAAAAGTTCTGTATAGTCACTGGTCTTTTCAAACAAGGCAGGGAGTATCTCGTTTAAGGCATTGCACTGTTTGATAAAAAGCATACGGAATGCTTCATCCAGCTTATTATCTCTTTTCAATGCGATAATCTTTTCTTCCTCTGCACTGGACAAATTTAATTCTGCATCAAAAGGATTGGTTACGATGTCCGGCTCTGTCTTGCCACTCTCTGAGGATAATGCTCTCATGTGGGAAGGCAGATAATCATTTACCTCCATGAAACGCACTGCAATCAAGCGATTGAACCATGTATAGGCAACTTCCTCAATGATATATTTGTATGCTACTGCATAATCGGAATCCTTTTCTTTTGCCCGGATTACATCTACTAATGCTCTACGCTGTTTGATTTCCTCACCGTTAATCGCATAAGGCTCTGCGGTTCCAATATCATAAAATTCCGTTGCAGAACTAGACTGTGGCAGTGCATTTGCAATGCCATTTTCAGTAATGCCCATCAGTCCGGCACGATATTTTATATCTGCAATGAGCCTGTTTCTTGCCCATATCGCAAAATTCTTGATTGCAGTCTTATTCATAAGTTCTCTCCATTCCTAAAATTCAATGTTGACAATCGTATCGGTATCCAATTCGCTTACCAGTTTCAACCGAAGCTCATTCAGATATTTATCAACATCCTCTGTATTTTCCAGTCTCCATGAAGCAGTTTTCGTAATACTCTTGATAGATACATTCTTGGTCTTTTTCACTTTTTCGACCTTTTTCTGTACCTCTGCTTCAATCTGTGCCTGATCCACATTTCCGACCTCTTTTGCCTGTGCTTCCAGTCTCTTACGGACTTCTTCCGCTTTCTTCACTGCGATTGCCTGATCCATCTGTGTCATTTCATTTAACAAACGAATTTTTAATGCTTCTGCCCTGTCAGCATAGCTTCTAAGAACGGATACATTCGTACAGCCATTCGCCGCATTCGTGATTTCATCAAACATAGCAGAATATTTGCTTCTCTTGGTTTCCGCATACTCTTTTGTATTCAGTACATCAAATACTCGTTTCTGTGAATCATATACCGAATCCAACACCGGCTTTAACTGTTCATCCAGTATGTCTGAATATACATCGCTGAACTTTTTCAGAAGTTCCGGCAGTTTCGGAATATCACTATATGGAAACTGCTTTTTTACAATCTCGCTAATCTGAGCAACAATATTTTCCAGATTTTCATCTACGATGTAAGTCTTACTGTCATCATATTTACTCAGATACAATACCGCTTTATCAAAGATTGTTTTCTGCTCGCTGTTGAAGAATGCCTTTACGGGTTCATAGTCCTCTGCGAAATCAAGCAGATCATCCTGTTTCTTTGCAACTGTCTGGAAAAATTCTGTCGGTGTCTGTATCTGTACCAGACCAAAAAGAAGTTTTCTTCCATACTCTACTATCTGTTTTCCCGGATACCTTGTACTTTCATAGCGTACTTCCAGTTCTCCAAGTGTAGATGTCAGCTTATTCGCATATCCTATAAAGCTGTTCATCATCACATCTTCATCATCAGAACTTCCGGTTGCGCCAAATAATTCCTTCATTATGTCTTTGGTAATTTTCATTTCCTTCTCTGATACACGAACCTTCTGCTCGATCATCAACTTATCTACGAAACTCTTTTTCGTAATATAATTGATAAGCTCCTCTGCTTCCTTGTTGTGTGTCGATACCGAAGAACCATTCACATAAAATGCTAAATCACCTCTACGGAACAGTTTTGCTACAAGCCAATGTACATCATCTTCTACAAAGCCATAAGGCGCTTTCATAAATCTATCCTTAATACTCTTCATGGAGGTTTTCATGTGCATACGGGTGTTGTCCGCAACATAGCTTAATACATCATCCAATGCATGAACATTTGGCTCTGTACCGCCTTCAAGATTAAGTGAAATCTGGTTTGAGGTCTTAAACATCTTGCGAATATCGTCCTCACCGTATGCTGCATCTATATATGACAGCTTATGATATACAGTCGATACAAGCCTGCCAAGTGCTTCATTGATACGAGTGGATACTTCTTTTGCATTGATTTGTGCCTTATCACCGTTCACATAAATATCTGCATCTTTCAGACTTTCTGATAAATATAATCTGGCATTTGCATTGCGCTCACGCATCTCAAGACGCTTACCCTCTTTGATTGCCTCATACTGTGGCAATGCAGAAGAAGTGTTCAAACGCAGGAATTTCTCTATCTTCAAGTATCTCTGTATTTCATCCATAAATGCTCTGTCATCCGGCAGAACAACAAGAACCTCTCTGCCCTGTCCAGACACCATGCGAAGTGTTGTATCATCAGTTCCCATATCCGCCGCAGGTGTTAAGATATGCACACCAATATCGTAGTTCTGATTTGCCTTATATGGTCTGTCATCCACAGTAGAATTGAACGAAAACGCATATCTGCCATTAAATGCCGGATAGCGGTACTTCTTATCTGTGAAAATGTCCTCAAAAATCATCTCAGAAGCCTTGTTGATTACTTCTGCCATTTCCACATTCTGGCTCTCGATTTCACGATTGATTTCCTGCTCCTCGTCGGTCAGGAATACATAGATTTCTCCGTTTCTCTGTACAAGCATCTGGCGCATCAACACTTTCAGAGCGTCCTCTACTTTTGCTTTCAGCTCAATACGATCATCTTCAATATCAGAAATCATAAGACTCGTGATGTTATCAATGTTTGCTTCCACATCATTGACATATTTGATCATGAACAAGGTCTTTAATACATTGATTGCAAATACATCTTTTGTCTTATGATCCGGATTGATAAAGCTGTTGTCATAAGCCTTAATGATAACTCCTCTATGGCTGTGGTCTAAGAAGTTCTCCAGTGCATCATAGAACGCATGGAACGGAATAAGTGTGCCTTCCTCATGCTCCTTATAATCCATTGCAGACTCTTTGAACATGGCAAGCATGGAACGCTCACCCTCTGACAAATGCTTTCCGGATGCACCGTGGGTACGGATAGAGGTCAATACACTTGCAAGGAGATTGAACTGATATGGCACAAACGGATAAACCAGTGCAAAGTCATTTTCATCTGCATATAATTTTTTCTCTACGCCATCATTGAACACAATCTTATTCTTGATTGTGGTTGCTTTCTGCCCATAGAGCAGACGCAGCATCTGTGCTGCAGTGTCCTTTTTATCCAGAATACGCTTTTTGATAACTTCATCTACGTTTGCGGAAGAAAGAGAAATTCTTGTATCAAATCGTCCCTGAATCTTAGAGAAATCATTGCCTTTTACCTTGGTAATGGAATCAATATCCTGCTGACTTGTTACGATCACCCACGCCTTACCGTTACACTCTTTGCCCAGTTCCTCACGAACAGTCTGGAGATTTAACATAAGGTTGGAATCGTCTCCGATATACTGTCCCACTTCATCCACAAGAAATGCCACATGATGATTGTTGCCCTTGCGGTCAATATATGCTTTTACACGCTTTGCAAAATCCTCAATACTGATCTTGTATGGCTCGGCAGCTTTCTCGCACCAGTTTCTTGCGGCAGCTTCACTCATAAAATCCATATCTATCAAAGTATCTACAATGTCATCCTGTATAAAATCGAAGTCCTGTCTAGAATCTACCCACGCATCTCCATAGTTTTCCTCGAACTTCTGCTTAAATTCCACATATCTGCCTTCTTCATTCAGCCTGCGCTCCAAATCAGCCAGAAAAGGCATAGCACCACAATATCCCTGCATTTCGTTGAATACTTTCAGGAATACGTTCACTATGGCATCTTTATTCTGTTTGCTGTTGGAATCGCTCTTAGAATCAATGTTGAAAAGAACAACATCGGTCGGTGTGTTTGCGGCAAGCTGCATATCTGCAAGTACCATCGGATCAGCTATTTTACTATCGTCCACAAAATAGTCGATTGCTTTCTTTCTTGCAATCTCCTTATTCTCCAAAAGGTAAGATAGGATTTTTAAGAAATGAGATTTACCACTTCCAAAGAAACCGGAAATCCATACACCTGTTTTTGATGTATTCCCTGTGATTCCGGTCTTATATGCCGCAAAGAAATCTGCAAAATGCTTCTGCAATTCCCTTGTGACAACGTATTCTTCTAACTCCTGCTTGACATTGGCAGTCTCGTCCTGCCCTACAATGATAACTCCCTGTAAATCACGATCTATCGGTTTTGCAAACATTTCTCTTATCTGCATTTATCGTACCTCCTATCGTACCAGCCGGAATGCCCGGTAATAATTATCTTCGTGAACTTCGTTGAATATGATGAGTTCCTGTTCGGTATAGGTTCCCGGATAGAACAGCACCATAGGCACCTTTGCAAAATGCTGTGGCATATTGTAAAGAATCTTGTTGAATACCTCTGGTGATTGCAGTAACGGATAGCATTTTCCCACTCCGGTCAGAAACACTACGGAATTTTCCGGTGTATGCTCTGCAATATATTCCACAATCATGTTATCCTTATCCGTGATTTTAAGAGAACGCTGTATTGCGGATGCAACCTTTACAATCCCCCTCTTTTCTTCCATCTGATAACACTTCTCCATGAAATTTTTATCCTCTAGATACGCAATAATCAAATCATACAAATCATATACCACCAGCTCAAATCCATCAGTCCCTCTGGAATTTTTATTTTTCAAATATTCTATTCTGTCACGGACAATCAACTCATTCTCCGGAGCATAATCAAATACCCAGTAATTGACTTCATTTGCCTTTCCTGTGGTATCACGGAACTTTGGTTCCTTGATTTTTGCTTCCATTATGTCCAGTCTTTCTTCTATGCTTGCCATTATCGTACCCCCGTAAGTGCTTTTGCGATTGGTTCCATGTCGTGATCAAAAAGCCAGTGTTCCATAACCGGATCAAGGATTGGCTTTAAGATAATACGGGGAGTTCCCTTATCTGTCATACCGGATTCAAAAAGCATGGTCTTATATGTTTTTCCCAGACGATTCAATGTCGCATCCGTCCACTTTGCAACCTTTCCGTCCTGCAACTGTTTATTCTTAAAAAATATACTTATATCACTGTCAGAAAACTCATTGTTTCCAATGATCATTTTCTCCCTTACGACCTCATACACAAAATCAAAAAAAAGTGTGTCATGAGCCATTGCACCTGCTAATGCAAACAACTTCTGTGTCGCTAAGTCACTTTCCATAAATACCGGATAAAAAGACTCATCAAGTGCCTTTATTCTTGCCGATACTGTAGAAAATATCTGACCTGCACGAAGTGTAGTCGGTGCGCCAAAGAGATTTTCATCCTTGAATGAAAAACTAAAACCCAACTGAAAATACGTCTAATAATCAAAATTCTGTTCTGAGGTCAAATAAAG
>UMIH01053119.1_pt1 | contig 17113 bp, 9 predicted proteins | sample 1965771 | NCBI WGS metagenome assembly UMIH01 (sample SAMEA4836120, study PRJEB28245) | human gut metagenome | biome: gut microbiome; material: fecal sample | place: Denmark | collected 2008
CGGGACGCAAAGCGTCTCGCGGAGTTTTCCCGGAGGGAAAACATTCTGAGCCGCAGGTGACTGATGAGGGGTAGCCATTCGCAAAATGGCGTCTCTACAGCACAGAACGCAGCTGCGCAGACGGATGCTTACGCATCCTACCCCTCTTCCCCCGCCAGTGATGTTTCCCGTAAGGGAAACTCATTAGGAACGCAACGCGTTCCGGGGTACACTTCCCCCAAGGGGGAAGGCTTGGATGCGGGTGTGTGCGCAGCGTTTGTCTTTACGGATGCTTGAAAAGCATGCCGCCCGTGTGCTATAATGCTGGCAGAGAACAACTTCGGAAGGAAGGGTTGCATTTGCTGACCGCCATGCTGACCGCCTGCGGCATTGAAGACGCGGACGAACGCGAACTCGTACAGCAGCTTTTTTTCACCTATGGGCGGCGGGTCAAGGCGCTCGCCCGGCATATCCTGCACAATGAGCAGGACGTCGAAGACGCCATGCACGACACCTTCCTGAAAATCATCCGATACCGCAAAAAATTCACCGACGCCGACCCGACAGAGACCAAACGGCTGATCGTCATCCTCACAAAAAGCGTCTGCTTCAATCTCTACCGCCGCAAAAAACGCGAATGCGACCTCTTTGCGGCGGAGGACGGGGAACCCGATTTGCAAAGCGCGGGCGAAATCGACGCGATCGAAGCCTTCCTTGCGCACGAGAGTGCGGCGCGGCTGCGGGACGCGATCAACATACTGCCCGCCCCTGCGCGGGAGATCGTGCTGCTGAAATATTACAGCGACCTTTCCAACACCGAGATCGCCGCGCTGCTCGGCATTCCCGCATCCACAGTCGGCACAATCCTTTGGCGCAGCCTGAAAAAAATCAAAGAAAGAACGGAGGCATACTTCTGTGACAACAACGGATAACCGGGAGCTTTGCGGTCTGGCGGCAGCAGCACGCCTCTGCCTAGATGAAGACGTCGCCGCTTTTGACGCGCCGGATACGACGGATGTGACAATCAGCCGCAAAGAGAGCGCGCGGATTCTGCGTTTGATCCGCGCCTCCGGGAAGCGGCGCAGCGGACGTTTCGGCAAGGCGGCAGCCTGCTTTCTGCTCGTTTTTTCCCTGCTCTTTGCCGGGGCTATGTGCATAGAGCCGATCCGTGCCGCGGTTTTGCATGCCATCCTTGACTGGTATGACGAATATGTCGCCGTGCATTTGACCGAGCCGAAGACCGAAACGCCGCCGAGCAGCATCGGCGAAATCATCCTGCCGGATATGCCCGAAGGATGGGAAAGCGAAGAAATCTCTTCTGACAGCGGACTTGTATTTTTCATCCTGCGTTCCCCTGCCGGACAGTGCCTATCGTTTCAGCAAACGATCACCGATGACACGCCGATTTGGCTTGACAGTACCGATTGCACCGTGCAGGAGATTTCCCTGCAAAACCGAAGCAGTGCGCAATTATTTACCTATACAGATGGGAAATACAGCATCATTTGGGAAAACCGCTATACTTTCCTGCTGACCGGTAAGGACATTGACCTTGATATTTTGCTTGCCATGGCGGAGAGCATAAACGACAAAGCAGAACAGCTTTCGACAAAAAAATAAATTTTTTAAAGAAAATGTGGGACGCATGCAACCTCCCGTTTGTTATATAGAGCAGAAGCAGATTTTCGCGATAAAACGCAGCGGTTTCCCGCCGAAATACGCCGTTCCGCTTGCGATGTGCTTCAATCTGAAAAAAGTGAGGGAAGATATGAAAAAACTTTGTTCTGTAATTTTGGCATGTCTTTGCATTGTCGTCATGTGCCTCGGCATCTCCGCAGAAGGCTCGGCGATGCCGCTTTGGGACAACTTCGATAGTTTGGTAACAAAAATCACATTTTCCGGCACATCCGGTTTGGCATCTGCTTCGATCTCCGATTCAACCTACTCGGCGGATGTCACCGGAATGCTGACCGTATACAAACAGACAAAAGCCGGTTGGCTGTTTATCTGCCGTGAAACCGGAGAATCAAACCGCGGCGTTTTGAGCTTAAGTGCAAATTTTACAGGTGAAAGCGGCGCGTACTACAAGGCAGAGTTCAGCGTGACGGTTACAAAAAACGGCGTCAGCGAACCGGCTACCAAAGTTGCCTACAAAACTTGCCCATAAATCCAATCCGCAGTTGATGTCCCGCTCGGCGGCGGATTTCCGATGAAGTCCGGCGGGAAAAGACAATTATTTATTTTATATTATTATGAAAGGAAATCAAAACATGAAGAAAAACAAAGTTTTTTACAAAGCCATTTCTTTGATTCTGTTGACCGTTTCAACACTTTCTTTCCCTGCAAATGTTGCCGCGGCATCAATCGTTCCGCAAACCGTGACGGGTAGCGAGCATGAACCCAATAACACATTTGCAACCGCGCAAATTATGCATTCTGATTACACATTAACCGGGTATATCAACTCTGCTGGAGATGTTGATTATTATCAGGTTACATTCCCGATTTCCGGGTATGCAAGTTTTTGGTTGGGGAACATTCCCTCCTCCATGGATTTGGATTTGTTTATTTATAATCAATCTCGCACACAAATTGCATCTTCTACCGGAAACGGAAACGCTGAACTCATTTCCAATGTTGCTGTCACGGCGGGGCAAAAATATTATATAAAAGTCGAATCTTTCCATGCGGACTTATACGATGCTTCAAACCCGTATTTGATTCGCACAAAAGTGCAAATGAATTCATATGCGTATTTTTCTCAGAATCCTACCAACTTTAGCACAACCAATCTCGAAAAAACTTACACATCATACGATTCATCGGACTGGAAGTCTCTGTTGACTATAACACCGGATGCGTTATATGCGGATACGCAATGATTCTAAACAACCTCGGAGCAACTTTGACAGAGAAGATGAAAGATGTTCGCACGGCAAATTCCAACGGAGATATGACTGATGTAGCGAGTATGGAAGCAGATCCGTACAGCGTTATGCTTGCGGCATGCAACATTACCAATTCCTCCGCGATTACTTATTCTAACGGCAGATTCAATATTGCCGCTAAAAAGGACCCCATGCGGTCAGCTATTGCAACGGTTTCCGAAAAATTTGGAACTAACTACAAACTTTACAAATTCACTTCTGGTTCTAAAACCGCCACATACAAAAAGCAACTTGCTGCATATTTGGTTGCCGAGCATCCGCAGGGAATCGGCTTGTATTTCAGCAACGGAAGCAGTATGCACTTGGCTGTATTAACCGAGTCATCGTATACGGTGGGAGAAGATTTTGTGCCGATGAGCCCGACCTCTTCAACCGCTCTCGGTTATTCGGAAGAGCTCGAACAAAACAGTGAATCATTCAATATGCAGCCGACAGCGGTTGCTTCGGATGCAGCGCTCCTGGGAACCAAAGCTGCAACGACGATTGAGGACGGCGATAAGTTTATCATCTATGACCCATATCACGAAAGCACATCTAAGGGGGATGGCATTCTCCTTTCTAACAGCTATACCGGCAAAGTTTATACATGGGACGATTTGTATACGATTTCTGTATTTTATTAAAATAATATTATGAAAAACAACAAAATTATCGGTATTCTTGTATTGTTCTGCGTGATGACCGCCGTTTTGCTCGGCGGCTGCACGCAGACGCCGCAAAAGCCCGACATCCGGGAGGGGGCGGCGATCTCCCCGATCACCGCCGTCTTTTTTCCGGACGACTGCACGGATTTCACGGGAGCGAGACTTCCGACAGTGCAGGAACTCCGCGTATCCGAAGAAAACACGGCATACACCGCCGTTGACGGTGTGATTTTCACAAAAGATCTGGAGACACTGGTCGCATTTCCCGCAGGGCGGGACGGTACCTATGCCGTGCCGGACGGAACGAAAAAAATCGCCGCCGTCGCATTTGCAAACTGCCGCATCGAGGAGGTTTATATCCCCGACAGCGTTACGGCAATCGGGAACAGAGCGTTCGACGGCTGTATGGCGCTGAAAGAAATTTCTTTTCCGACGGTATTTGCGGCGGACGGAAACATTCTGCCGCACTGCGCCGCGCTGCCCGAGTACATCATAGAGGGTCTGCGGGTGCATCATCGCGGCGAGCCGAACGAGATCAAGGATACGCTCGGGGACATTCTCCCAGAAATGTGTCCGTATCGCAGCCGTACATGCGCCAAAAACGGGCAGGGCAATCTCGGCAGAACGATCACCCTGTATCGGCTTCAGAAAAACCACCTTGACCTTTCCACCGGGGCGATCGCCGAAATCGTCTATACGATGCAAACGGCAGAGTATTTAATGAACGGCGGCGACATCGTGATTCCCGAGGGGTATAAAAGCTGGACCGTGAATGATTTGCAGTATGCCCGTTTTCCCATTACATCCGTTACCTTTCCGAACAACGTGGGCGTGGGAAACATGATCCTGTTTATGTCGGACTTCGGAATCGAGGATTATCCGTTTTCGATGTACGACTACTATGTGAAAGCGGATAACCCCCGCTTTGTTTCGGTGGACGGCGTCATCTTCACCGCGGATCTGAAATCGCTTGTGGCATTCCCGATCGGAAGAACGGGACACTACGACATTCCGGACGGCACGGAAATCGTCGAATACGGCGCGTTTTTGGATACGCACTTAGAGTCCGTTTACGTGCCGGACAGCGTTCGCCTTGTCGATGACCTCGGGCTCAACAGCCTGCATTTGAAGTCGCTTTCCCTGCCTGCGCATGCTGCCGACCCGTCGTCGCTGTTTTTCGGCTACGCCGCCATTGCGGGGCTCAACACGGGCTCCGTTCCGGATGACCTGGTCATCACCTATCGCACTGCAGCATCCGAAACATCGCTGCGATGAAACGTATTGCGCTTGGCGCTTGTGACGCGGCGGCATCGCTGACCGCAGACAAGCGAAAAGAACTGTTGACCGGGCATTCGGCGTTTTATCAGGACTGTGTCCTGCTCGGCATCACGCCCTATGAGACGCCCTATGAAAAACAGGTTGCCGACCTTGTAGCAAAGTCAAACGGATAGCCCGGTTATGCCGCACACACACAAAAAGCACCACCCGAGGGTGGTGCTTTTTGTGTTCTGTTTACTTCTTGAAGTAAGCGAGGGCACTGTCCGCGTAGTGCATCAGTGCGTAGTATACCGTCTTCTCGGTATCCGATGCAGAAGCATCGCTCACGCGCTTTGCACCGTAGTACTCTGCGCCTGCTTCCAGCGTGTAGGTGGTGATCACGCGCTTCTGATTGCCCGTGCCGTAGTTCTCGTAGATGTTGATCTCGAGCATCTGTCTCAGGTTCTTTGCATCGATCCCGTTGACGTTCAGCACAGGTCTCTTCGCTGCCGTGTCATATGCCCATTCGCTGCCCGGCAGTACCACCGTCTTCTTCTCGCCCGTCACTGCATCCGTGAACGTATACACTGCCGTGTATGCCGCAAAGTCCGTCTGCGATGCGTTTGCCGGTCTCGCCTTCAGCACGATGTTCACCTTGTCCTGCAGCTCAAACGCGATGGTCATTCCCGCGAAGACTGCCGTCTCATCGGCGTCAAGCGCACCCTTCAGAACTGTCTGGTTGCTGACGACCGTATCACCCGAGAAGTCTGCGATGACATCCCGCTTCAGCGAAGCGTCCAGGTTGGCATTGACCGGGTTCTCCAGGTTATAGTCGAAGAATCGCTGTGCCGCCGCGCCGTAGTTCAGCACTGCCGCATAGAATGCGCGCTCGGCGGTCGAAATACCGCTCTTATGCAGCTGGTTGTACAGGTACGTGTGGATACCGTAGTCCACCGTTCTCGTCTCCACGCTGCCGTCTGCCAGAATACCGTAGCAGTTGATCTTGATTGCATTGTTCATGCACTTTGCAGAAATGCCGCTGAACACATACTGATACTTCGTCGTATCGCTCACGGACAGCTTATCCGTCAGCACCAGTCTCGTTGCGGCAAAGTCGCTGCTGCCTTCGAGCAGGGTCTTGCCGTCTGTGCCGCAGAGCTCAAGCACGACATAGTAGTCCTTGTATCTTGCATCGATATTCGTCTTTGTGGAGCCAACCAGCAGCTCGATTGCAGACTCCATCTGCAATGCCGCCGATACGGGAATCTCGCTTCTCGTGACCGCCGTCATGGCATTGGGGCGGACGATCGCCTTCATGCCCTGTGCCGGCGTATACGGGATGATGCTGTCCTCGACGATCTTGCCGTCCGCACGGACATATCTGCCCGTGACATCCAGCGTATAGTCGCCCGCAACGGTGATGCCGCTGAAGTTGCCTGCAAGGTAGACCGTCGTCTTCGGCGTGACCGTCTCGGTTACGCCTTCTTCCACGTCAATGGTCTCCAGTGCCTTGGCTGCGTCAAACGCCGCCTGCACCGTCTTATACCCGACCTCGCCGATGTATGCGACATAAACCTCGGGTTCGGGCAGAGGATCGATGTCGCGGGTCTCGGTCTTCTTGCAGACCGCGCAGGTGCGGGTCTCTTCGCCCTTCACGCCGACCTGTGCAGGCGTGGTAACGATCCATTCACCGAAGGTGTGCTTGCCGGTTGCGGGGATCTTCTGCGTATAGCTGTCGCCGCAATCGCACTTGAACAGCTTTTCGCCGTCCTCACCGCAGTTTGCTTCCTTTGTGATCGTCTCGACGTACTTGTGCTCGTGTGCCGATGCCGACCAGGTATAGCCGATGCCGTCTGCCTGCAGAGCTTTCGCATCGTCGTCCAAAACTTCGAGCAGCTCGATCGTGAAATCTGCCGTCTCCGCGTCAAAGCCTTCTGCCGCCGTGTAGGTCAGCGCGAGAATGTTATTTTTATCGAAGGATGCCAGGGTCTGCTCGTCAAAGTTGAGCAGGACCATGGAGTCTGTGCCTGCGCCGAAGCTGAAGCCGCTCGGCGCTAAAGCGTCCGCGTCCGGAATCTCGGCAAGCGTGGTCGAAGCCGAAACGTAGGTAAGACCTGCGGGGACAACGACTCTGAAGCGAAGCCCCTTGAGCGCCTCGGTTGCAGCCAGCGAAACCGTAACGGTCGCCGTGCCGTTCGCGATTCTGACCGACTCGATTCTGAGCGTGATCGGCGCGGTCAGCGTCTCTGCCGTCTCATCGCAGACGACGCACTTGTAGCCGTCCTCGGTGGGGAGCCACTGATGGTATTCGCATGTATGCCGAATGGTCTCGGTCTCCGCATAGCCGCACTTTTTGCAGGTGCGGACCTTCTCGCCGTCCTTGGTTGCGGTTGCAGGTTTGACAACCTTCCACTCGCCGAATTCGTGCTTGCAGCTTGCCTGGTCAACCTCGCCGCACGCGGTGCAGGCGCCGTCAACAAAATTGTGCTTGTGGAAAACGCGCAGCTCCGCACCGGCAGTGGTGATCATCCATGTGTCGGATGCAGCGGCAAGCTCGGGGAAGAGCGCCTTGTTTTCGTCTATCGTCGAAGCGGGCGTCACGATTGTTTCGGTGACATTGCGAACTTCCTCTGTCACTTCCACCGCTTTTGTGCTGTAGAAGGCGGATGCAAGAGGTGCCGCTTTCGCAGCGTTGGCGCCAACGACTGCACCGACGTATTGCGAACCTGCACCGAACGTAACATCACCCGCGTTATACAGGCGGGAAAGCTTATGTGCCACGTCGGCACCGTTAGCAGCGCCGATAACACCGCCAACCGAGCCGGTCACGGAATAAACCGAGCCCTCGTTGAAGGCATCCGACAAGGACGCAGTCGTTTTGTAAGAACGATAATAGCCTACAATACCGCCGGCATACTTACCGCCTTCGGTTCTGATTGTACCCTTGTTATAAATCACACTGATGCTGACATCGGCGCCTGCATTGTTGGTAAACAGACCTGCCATACCACCTGCATGACCGCCGTGCATCGAAGAGCCGTCTTCGCCGGTTGTCGTAATATCGCCGTAGTTTGCAAATCCCGTGATGACGGTTTCACCCACGGTGGAAGCCTTGCCCGACTCGTAGCGTCCGACAAGACCGCCTGCCATACACCGACCCGAGACCTTGCCGTAGTTCGCGCAATCGGTAATCTCCAGCGGGGAATTGCCGGTCTTGTACAGACGACCGAAGAAGCCGCCGATATGTACACCTGCCGGGGAGGAAATCTCGCCGTAGTTCTTGCAGTTCCGGACGATCAGCGACGAGTTCGCCTTCGTCAGATCGACGGATCCGACAAAACCAGCCGAACGATCCTTACCGGAAACGTGAATCCGGTTCACACAGTTCTCGATCGTAAGCGGGACAATGCCATAACCGATGAGACCGCCGACAGCAGCCGCGGTACCCTTGACATTACCTTTTACGGTCAGATTTCGGATCGTCGCCCCCTGCACTTTGCCAAAGAAGCCGGTCATGCTGCCTCCGGACAGATCGATACCGCTGACGGTATGTCCCTGTCCGTCAAAGGTACCGGTGAACGCCGTCGTGGAATTGCCGATCGGCGCCTGCGCCTTCGTACCCGTGTACGTTGCAAGATCGATGTCCGCCGTCAGAACAATCGTCTTGCTCCAGTTGGCGGCGTTTTCCGGATCCATCAGCTGTTCAACAAGCTGATCCGCCGTGCTGATCTCAATATCCGCCGTGATTGCGTCCGCCGCGGACGTTCCCACAACAAACGGGAACGCGCCGAGCAGCAAGCACAGCGTCAGAATCAGGCTCAGAATCTTCTTTTTCATAGCTCTCTCCTTCGAAATATTTGCCCAAACACACATTTTCAGCACAATAAGGGCATTTTTCTGTATCTCATTATACATCTCCCCCCAAATGAAGTCAAGGGAGGAGATTTGGGCGCTTTGACATCTTTGAAAAAGTGACGATTTTGTATTTTTGTGCAACATGAATAATTGTTCGTGGCAATTTCGCAAAATTTCGACATTGTTTTTTGGACGAGATACACAAATCCAGTCAATTTCAAGTCAAACTTTCAAAACAGTCCGAAAAATTTGTGGCGCTGTGCAAGGGGGAATTTCTCCGTTCTGCACAAAAAGGAAACATTTGTTTCACGGATGTGAACTTCTTGCACCGAAAAGCGGGGGGAGCTTGGCTCTCTGCAAGACTCCTTCCGTCGGCTCCGCCGACACCTCCTAAGTGAGGGAGGTAAATGTCAGGGCGGTACGGGGGAGAGTCGGCGTATTCTTAGGCTTTCATTGGGGGGGGAAAGCTGCACGTTTCTAAGGCTTCCCCCTTGGGGGAAGGCTTGGAGGCGCAAGGGCGCAAAAAAGAAGAGAGCCGAAGCTCTCTTCTCTTTTTGCTTTGGGATTGGATTACTTGGTGATAACTCTGAAGACGATCGTCGTAGCAACGCCCGAAGCCTCAGTCTTAGCACCGTAGTAGTGAACGTTTACAGTTACAGGAGCCGTGCCGTCATCAACTGCAGGAATCGTAACTGTCTCGTTCCGGAAGTCAACCATCATCTGGTTGAGAACACCCTCGGTCTCAGCCGTAATGTCTTCAACGACATCACCGTTGATCGGGAATGCAAGGTCGCCCTTATCGGTCTCAGCAGCATAGTCATACTTCTTGCCGATCGCTTCCGTGTACTTGACACCTGCGAGGTAAGCTGCACTGTAGTCAAAGTCCGCAGTGTCGATATCGGTCAGATCCAGCGTGATAACCTTTGCCTTGAGGTAGGTTGCATTTGCATTCTCGGTACCGCTGAAGCCGACGAACTCGCCGTTCATAACAAGGTGGTCGAAGCAGATTGCATTGCCGTCCTTACCGCTATGGTTCTTCTTACCATCGCAGAGATCCATGCTCGTCTTGATACCTGCAACGAGTGCCTTGTAAATATCAAGCGTGGTGCCGAGCTTGGTGTAGTTGCCGACTGCAGCGAACACATTCTTTGCATCTCTCTTGAGAACGGTGCCTGCCGCATTAGCAAGCAACTTCAGATTAGCATCGGTATACTCGATCGTCTGATCTGCAGCCGTCTTCAGGGTCTTCAGGTCAAAGAGATCCTTGACCACGAGAACGAACTTGCCGTCTGCATTCTCTTCGATATCATAGGTGGTGTTGGGCATCACCATGAAGTAGTTTGCCGTCGTGGTTGCGCTCTTGCCGCTCCAGGTCTCAAGGTTGTCCTTGTTGCTCTTGTCCAGAACGAACACGAACAGATCGGAGCTTGCAGCGTAGAAGGTAGCCGCCGTACCAACGAACTTATTGTTGTCACCCAGAGGCGAGTAAGCGCCGACTCTGGTTGCAACAACACCGGTATCACCGCCGATGGCGATGAAGCGCGTGGTGTCGGTGTAGGTCTTACGCTGCTTCTTATCTGCAGCCATGATTGCTGCATCATCATCCAGCGAGATCTCGTAGATGTAGCTGGTAACCTTTGCAGCGGAGGTCAGCGTGATACCGTTTTCGCCGCGACCGGAAGCAACAACCTTGCTGCCGCCCTGCATCTTGTCAGCGACAACCATTGCGCCGTCCTTCTCAGAAACGACTGCAACGATGTGATCCTGGGTATCCAGAACTGCCTTAGCAGCTGCGAAAGCAGCTTCCTTGACAGGATCAAGCGTCAGACCCATATCCTTGAACGAAGCCATGGATGCAACATCGGTGGTCACGTTGAAGACTTCCTTCGTTGCGTCGTAATCCGAAGCAACGCCGGAGATGTAGCCGACTTCCCACTTACCGGTGGTCTTGTCGAGGACTGCAACAGCAGCGCCCTTGTCTGCAACATAGACGCCTGCCTTGAGCGCTGCATTGTACTGGTCCTTCGTCAGATCCAGAACAGATGCAACCGTCTCGGCATCGGTCGAAATGATTGCATAGTCATAGCCTTCGCTCGCAGAGGTGGAATCCTTGGAAATGGGAGACATCTTTACGATCTTGCCGTCGATCGCAAGGAACTTAACGTTGTCCTTGCCGACTTCAAGCTTGCCGATGTAATCCTTCTTGATGTCCGCAGGCTTTACAGCTGCAGCCATCTTGTAGGTGGTGCCGCTGATCTTAACGGTCTCACCGTTGGAAGCAACGGAGGTCAGACGACCGGTCTGGAAGTTGCCGCAGTTGAGGGCAACCGTCAGAATGTTGTCTGCATCGTTGTATGCATAGTACACGAAATCGCCGGACTTGACGGTTTCGCCCTCAACGGTTACAGCCTTTGCAGCCTCGCCGTTCTTTCTGGAGACGGCAGCGGTCTTGTCGGTGATGGTTGCGTTGGAGCCAAACAGCTTGTAGGTCTCGCCGTAGTTTGCAGAGTATGCAGCGAAATCAGCATTCTTGCTGGTGGTGGCATCCTTCGTGTTGAATACCTTGTACTGACCAAGTACATAGGGCGTGTAGAGAAGCTCTACGACGTCATAGGTCTTGTTGGGGGTAACGGAAGTATCCGTGTAGCCGTCCTCGATCACGCGGTAAGCAACCTTGCCGTAGGTGTTGGCGCCGTCTACATCGTAGCCCTTCTTTGCGTCATAGTGGAAGTTCTTCAGGAACTCGTTGTTTTCCGCGCTCGTTGCCGAAGACCATGCATCGGCAAAGCTCTTGTCGGTGTCGAAGAGCTTCAGATCGAACACGTACTTATCAAGCGAGAACTTCGCGCCGTTCAGCGTCAGAGCCTTGCTGTCGACTCTGATGTTGCCTGCCTTGCCGAGGTTCTCAACCGTGGTGTAGGTCTCGTAATCGGCATAGACGACATTTGCCTTGGACTCAGCGGGATCAACATTGTACTTGCCTTCGAAATCTTCTGTAGCGCAGTCGATCAGCAGGCTTACGGGCAGACCCATGTAAGAGATCTTCGGGGTCTTCGCGGTGATGCCGAGGTCAGCTGCGTTGATCTCCAGACCGCCCTCAAGCGTAACAACGTCAAAGTCGTTGTTCTTGTCAGCAGCCTTGAAGTCGACGATTACGGACTCGATCTTGCCCGAAGCGTAGCCGGACTGCTCCAGCAGCGTCTTGCGCGGGATCTTCTTGCCGTCCTTGCCGATGAGCGCGTCCGTCAGACCGGTATCATCGGGGTACAGGATCTTGTCGCTGAGCGGGTCAACAACTGCAACCTTCGTGTTGAGCATATCCCAGATGATCTGAGAGGTCTCGCCGCGGGTCAGAGCAGCCTTGAAGTCAACCTTCTCAACATTGTCGGTGAGGTTCAGCTTCTTTGCAGCGAGGATATAGCCGTAGGGGTACTTCATGTCAGCGGTCTCATAACCGAGGGCACGAACTGCCATAACGAGCATATCCTGATAGGTGATCGCGTCATCGGGTCCGAAGACACCGTTGCCGCGGCCGGCAACGATGCCGGCGCCCTGAACGTAGTCAATAGCCGTACCGTAAGCGGTGACGTCCTTGAATACGGTGCTCGTCTTTTCTGCGTTCCAGACTTCAACGCGGGTCTCGCCCGAGAGAGTCTGAGCAAAGAAGAGAGCTGCCTGATAACGGGTAACGCCGTTCTCAAGCATGAGATTGCCCTTCTCATCGCCCTTCATGATCTTGAGGGCAACGAGGTGCTGTGCAGCTTCGGTATAATCAGCCTTGCTGTCAGCAGCACCGGTCGTAATGACTGCTGCGCTCAGGATCATGAGCGTTGCCATTACGAGGGCGAGAAACTTCTTGAAATTTCTCATTGTTTTTTCTCCTTTACGAATTTTTTTTGGATACCGCCGCACCTGTCGGTATCGGTTTTATCCTGATGTTATCTTAAGCCATGCCGATTTTTTTTGCAATAGGTTTTGCCAAGATGTAACGAAACTGTAATAATAAACCCTATTTAGAAATGTTTCGGGCGGTTTTTTGTCAGAATGGTGACAGAATGGAGGGGGAAGGGGGCATCTCAGGCTTCCCTTGGGGGAGAGCTGTCAACGAAGTTGACTGATGAGGGGTAGCCATTCGCAGAATGGCGTCTCTACAGCACAGAACGAGACTGCTCAGACGGATGTCTACGCATCCTACCCCTCATCCGGTGCTAACGCACCACCTCCCCCCCGGGGGGGAGGCTTGGATGCGACCGCTTCTTTTCCTATATCGAAAGTTTTTGCGGGGTTAAGGGGGCTTTTTACAAAAAGCCCCCTTGCGTTTCCTTTCCCCCTCTCCGCACGCAAAAAGCTCCCCCGAGGGGGAGCTTTCGCATTTGAGCCGCGCTGCGGTTCAGCCGCCGTAGGGTGTGAGGACGCGGGCAACGTTCAGCGTGAGCGCGCCGGTGTTCTCATTGTATTCTGCCATGATCATCAGCATTACGGTGATCGAGGCTGCGCCCTCGTAGTCATCGCGGTCAGCCTTGGGCACGAGGATCTCCATGCCCGCGGTATCCAGGATGAACTGATCGAGCACGCCTGCGACCGGCTCGGTGATCTCATTTGTCACCGAGGTATCCAGCGGATAATCGTAGCCGAAGAAGTCCTTGCGGATCTCCACCTCGGTCGAGCCGAAGCCGTTTTCGCTGTACGCATGATTCAGCGCGAGGCGCGTGAAGTCATACTTGTCTGCGTCAAGTCCGGTTGCATCGATCGTGACGACCTTGGCAAGGACGGACGCCAGCGCGTCGGGCAGGTTCAGCGCGCCGCCGTCCACCCGGACGGTATCCGCGTCGGTGAAGGTCAGGTCGGACGCCTTGATCTCAACCATGCCGTTCTTCGACTCGTTCAGCAGGCAGGCTGCCTTGAATGCGGCGAGCACGCTCATGTTGGCATGCGTGATCACGCCGTCCCCGTTTGCATGCAGCGCCTTCGTGAGGTCGAAGCTCAGCACGGTGTCGGTGTTGAAGCTCTTCGACGCGACGACCTGCATGGTGCGGAGGTCGAGCAGGTTGGTGATGGTGACGGTGTACTTCTCCTTCACGTCCTCACCGCTCGATTCGATCATCAGCTCGGTGTCGGCAAGCGGCGCATAGTAGGTCTCCGCGCTGCTGTGCGCACGGCTCTCGCCCCACGCCTCCACATCGGCATAGCCGCCGGTGAAGACAGGCGCATCAAACTGCGCAACGATCAGATCCGAGGATGCGGCATAGAACTTCGCCGCGCCGGTGACCGAGAGCTTCGCCTTCTGCACGCCGACGCGCACGCCGACGTTGCCGTTCTTATCCACGAGGGCGATCACGGTCCCGGCATCCAGGGTGACGCGGGATGCGGAGACGTTTGCATCCGGATCCGCCTTGATGTGGTTGGTCTTCGCCGTCGTATCCGAGAAGACAAGACCGCCGTCCACGGTCGCATATTTCACAGCGCCTTCCGCCGTGCCGAGGTCGTACACGCCGTTCTTTTCACCGGTGACGGCGAAGATGCCGCCGCGGATCAGCGCGTCGCGCAGGGCAACGTAGTCCGTGTACTTCGTGTAGGACGAACCGGCGATGTCGGTGTAGGTCGCGAGCGTGCCGATGCTGCCGCTCGTCTTGTATGCGTCGGTATCGGCATTGTAGCCGGCCGCCATCTTGTCGACGGAGACGAGCTTCCACGTGCCGGTAGCGGTGTCGAGCATCGCCAGCTGTACGTTGCCGTCCTTGTCGAGGACAAAGTCGGCGGTGTAGTTCAGCCGATCGGCGTCAACCTTCATGAGCTTTGCCAGCAGATCGCGGTCGGCGCTGACGATGGCGAAATCATGCGAGGTCCGCTTTGTCTCGCTGCTGTACGCCTCGAGGAAGACGATTCTGCCGTCCACTTCGACGTAACGGACATTGTTCTTGTCCTTCTCATAGGACTTGATGATGGATTCAATCGTGGACTGATTTGCCGCGAAGCTCGAGTAGGGGGTGTCAAAGCCGCCCTTGAAGCCGAAGCTCTTCTGCGCGCCGTCGATGCGGACGCTCTCGCCGAGCGGATTGACGCTGTGCAGCTTGCCGGTGCGGAAGCCGCCCGCGTTCTGTGCAACGGTGAGAATGTTATCCACTGCGTTGTAGTAGTAGAACATGAAGTCGCCGGACTTCACGCTCTCGCCTGCGAGGGTCACGCTCTTTGCCGCCTCGCCGTTCTTCTTCGAGACCGATGTGGTGGCGGAGGTGACGCGCGAGGTCGTGCCGAGCAGCGTCTCAACAAAGTTGGACTTCACGCCGTCCTTGTTCTCGATCTTCTCCGCCGCGTAGGTACCGATCGTCACAAACGAGGTGTCCTTCGAGGTGAAGGCATCGCGCAGGGTGCGGGTGAAATACTGCCCGAATGCGTAAGGCATATAATAGATATGGAGCGTTTTGATCGTGTCGTCGCCCTGCTTCGTCTCGCGGACGATGAACTTGACCGCGCCGTTCGAGTTTGCGCCGGTGTAGCCGTCCTTTGCGGTGTAGGCAAAGTTTTTAAGGAAGGCGTCACCCGTGGTCTTCGTCCAGCCGTCCTTCGTGAAGCTGTAGAAGGCGGTCGCGTACTTGTCGGTGGTGTACTTCACGCCGTCAAGCAGGATCTGCGAGGTGCCGTCCTCGTTTTTGATGACGCGGATCTTGCCCGCATCGCCGAGGTTTTCCACCGTGGTGAGCGCGTCGCTGTCCGTGAAGACGATTTTCGCGTCTGCGTCGTCCTTGTCAACATCGTACTTCGAGAAGAAGTCCTCCGCCTTGCAGTTGACGTAGAGCGTCATGGGCAGCCCGAGGTAGCCGATCTTCGGCGTTTCTGCGGTGATGCCGAGGTCAGCCGCCGCCAGCGTGTAGGTTGCGCCGTTGTACTCGACCGTGACCGTGTCGGCTGCGTCCTTTTTGCCTGCCTCAAAGCCCTTGACCGTGACGGTCAGCTTGCCGTCGGCAAAGCCCGCACGCTCGAGGTAGGTCTCACGCTGAATTTTGCCGGGGCCGAGCAGCGCGCCGTATGCGGAGGCATCCTGCTTGCCGGGGTAGATCAGGTCGCCCGTGATCGGATCCTTGATGGCAAGCTCGGTGCTGAGCATATCCCAGACCAGCTGTGCGGTTTCGCCGCGGGAGAGCGGCTCCTTGTAGCGGATGCTGTCGATGTTGTCGGTCAGCCCCAGTTCGCGTGCCGCGAGGATGTGCCCGTAGGGGTAGTTCATATCCGCAGTCTCATAGCCGAGGGCACGAACCGCGAGGACGAGCATATCCTGATAGGTGATCGGGTCGTTGTAGCCGTAAATGCCGTTGCCTCTGCCGAGGATGAACTTCATCCCTGCGAGGTAGTCGATCGCCGTGCCGTATTCGGGCACGTCGGTGAAGACGGTGCTTTTATCTGCGTTCCAAACCTTGGTGTCGGTGTTGCCGGTGATTGCCTGAACGAAGAACAAAGCAGCCTGATAACGGGTCACGCTCTTATCGAGCATGAGATTGCCGTTTTCATCACCCTTCATGATGCCGATTGCCGCCAGATGATGCGCCGCGTCGGTATAATCCGCGCCGGTCTTTGCCGCGCCGGTCGTGATCACGACCGAGCCCGCGATCATCAGGGTCGCCAGCATGAGGGCAAGAAATTTTTTCAAATTTCTCATGTGTGTTCTCCTTTTTCTTCTTTCGGCGCGGTCGCTGCCGCGTTCCGTGAGCTTATCTTAACAAAGAAGAAACCGGATTGCAAGGCTTGTCAGCAAGCTGTCAGCAAAGTGTTGGTTTGCGCGTTTTTTTGCAAGTTTGATTGTAAGATTTGCGCCTTTTTTTGCCGCGGGTGGAAGTGCGTGGCGCAGTGGTACATGCGGTTTCCGTTATTCTGTAGGGACCGGCGTCCTCGACGGTCCGCCTGCAAAAAGCAAAGAAGTCCGGAGGGAATCCGCCTGCGGCGGTTTTCCTCCGAACTTCTAACGCTTCACATTTCGCGTTTACCTGTTTTTATCCGTCTCATCCATGCCGAACTGCCCCATCAGGCGCTTGTTGAACTCCTCGGCGGTGTTGTAACCCATGCGCTTCTGCCGGTTGTTCATCGCCGCGATCTCGAGGACGACGGCGAGGTTTCTGCCCGGACGCACCGGGATGATGAGCGACGGCAGCTCAATGCCGAGGATCTCGGTGGTCTGCGGCTCCAGCCCGAGGCGGTCGTACATCTTGCCCTGCACCCAGGGTTCCAGCGTGACAACGAGGTCGATCTTCTCGGTGTCCTTGACCGCGCCCATGCCGAACAGGCGGCGCACATCGACGATGCCGATGCCGCGCAGCTCGACGTAGTGCCGGATGATCTCGGGCGCCGAGCCGACGAGCGACTTTGCCGAGACGCGCTTGATCTCCACCGCGTCGTCCGCGATGAGGCGGTGACCGCGCTTGACCAGCTCAATGGCGG
>UMIH01021017.1_pt1 | contig 16925 bp, 14 predicted proteins | sample 1965771 | NCBI WGS metagenome assembly UMIH01 (sample SAMEA4836120, study PRJEB28245) | human gut metagenome | biome: gut microbiome; material: fecal sample | place: Denmark | collected 2008
TCAACTGCTCAAAAAATTTTTAGCGGACAGTAATAATAAAATATCATATCCGTCTGTTTCTGGCATTTACATTAAAGTTCAACGAATGAAACCTCACAAGATACTGATTAAATAGGGTGTTCAGTTGAATAATCCGAAATGCATCTATACTGTCAACAGCCGATGACGGTAAGGCTTGCTGACATTTGACGATCACAATAAGACCATTGATAGGGTCGTTGATAAGAAGAAATCAACAAAAAAATCCTATATATGAATGTGCTATCTTTCAAAATACTTCGATTGAACTCATCTTTCAACATCAGTTGCAAATCTTATGCCTCAGTGGGATACTGCTCTGATATTGAGTTTGATGACCGATACTTTGACCTTGATGTATCTTCTTCAGTCCCGGAACATTGTCCATGAGGAGGAGACTCAGGCACTAAGACATACAATCTAACCGCAAGGAAAAGCGGTTTTACTAAGGCTATATTGACTCAATATTTCAGGGGCAACGTGAAGAAAAGAACAGTAATAAGGTTTATAATCCTCTGATATTATGGAAAAGGCAATATTGGTGCCCCTCAAGTAGGATTGAGTCCTAAAATCGCCGATTTTGACTTGGACATGAAACAAAAAAATATTCAGCCGATTTTATGTAAATGGCTGAATATCAACATTTTAGCTTCCGAAGCCTGGAGCCGCGAGTGGGACTCGAACCCACGACCTTTTCGTTACGAATGAAATGCTCTACCAACTGAGCTATTGCGGCAACTGTGTCGTTTTCGGGTGCAAAGTTAATGCTTTTTTCCTAACCGGCAAAATATTCCCCGAATTTTTTGCTCAAGAAGTGGGCGAGGTATTATTTATCGTGGGTTTGAGGGGGTGTCGGGGAGGTATGGGGGGAGCCTATGCCGGGACGCAAACGGGTAGCCATTTTTTGTTCGGCTGCGTTGTTGCCGGGTTGCCAGAATCGGGTGCCGTCTATCTCTGAGGGCAAAAATTGTTGTTCCACGGTATTGCCTTCATAATCGTGAGCATATTTATAGCCTTTGCCATAGCCAAGCTGACTCATGAGTTTGGTGGGTGCGTTGCGCAAGTGTAAGGGTACAGGCAGATTGCCGCTGCGCCGCACTTCAGCCTGCGCTTTGCCAATGGCCATATAGGCTGTGTTGGATTTAGGACTTGTGGCTAAATATATGGCACATTCCGAGAGAATTATCCGTCCTTCGGGCCAACCTATCTTCTTTAACGCGTCGAAAGTGGCATTGGCAAGCAGCAGAGCGTTGGGATTGGCAAGGCCGATATCTTCTGCCGCTAAAATCACCATTCGGCGTGCTATAAACTCCGGGTCTTCGCCGCCTTCAACCATGCGGGCAAGCCAATAGACGGCGCCGTCGGGGTCTGAACCGCGCATCGACTTTATAAACGCCGAGATGATGTCATAATGCATCTCTCCCCCTTTGTCGTATGCCGCCGGATTGGTCTGAAGCAGACTCGTTACTATGGCATCCGTTATCACCATCGGCTGACCTGCCGGGGTACTTTGGTCTATCAGGTCGAGAATATTGAGCAGCTTGCGTGCATCGCCGCCGGCATATCTAAACAGAGCCGTTGTTTCGCGAACCTCGGCGGTGCGTTTGCTCAGCAGCTCATCATGCTGTAAGGCGCGGTCGAGGAGTATTTGCAAGTCGCTGACGTCGAGCGGGTTGAGTGTGTAAACCTGTGCTCGGCTGAGCAAGGGACGAATAACCTCAAACGACGGGTTTTCCGTCGTTGCCCCTATCAGCGTCAGAATACCCTGTTCCACGGCTCCCAACAGAGAATCCTGCTGAGCCTTGTTGAAGCGGTGGATTTCGTCGATGAAGAGGATTGGGCGCCCCTGTCCGAATATTGAATTGCTCTCGCGTTTGCATTGTTCAATGACTTCGCGCACATCCTTAACGCCCGAAGTTACGGCACTTAGAGTATGAAACGGAGCTTCTGTGAGGTTAGCCAGCAACCGTGCAAGAGTGGTCTTGCCCACCCCCGGAGGCCCCCACAGTATAAACGACGCCACATGTCCGCTTTCTATCATGCGGCGAATCACAGCATCGGGGCCAACGAGATGCCGCTGTCCTATATATTCGTCGAGTGTGCGCGGACGCATACGTTCCGCAAGGGGTATATTCGCCATTATCGTTGCTGAATCTCGTTGATGATACTGTCGAGGTTCATCTCTTCCAAACAATTGAGCAGTATGTCGGGTTCTCCCTCTAAAGCATCTCTGCCGAAAGTGCCGCTCAGACCCACCACATAACATCCGGCGGCTTTGCCGGCACGTATTCCCTGCAGCGAATCTTCCACCACAACGCAATGACAAGGGTTGATGCCTATGCGGGTTGCTCCTATCAGATAACCCTGAGGATCAGGTTTAGAGCGCGTTACGCTGTCGGCATCTACAATTGTGTCGACACGTTGCCACAGCTCCGGGCGCTGTCGGCGCAGATGATCCATCTTCTCCTTTTTTGAGCTGGTGACTATGGCCTTGGGGATGTGTAGTTCGCCGAGGCGGTCAAGCAACCGTTCTGCCCCTTTGCAATAATTATATTGCATTCGTGCCTCACGGTCAAACAGCATCTCTGCCACCCTTTCCCTGTCCGTAGGTTTGAAATATGTAGTAAGGATATTCTCTAACGTTGTTCCTTTGATACGATGTGCAAAATCGGGGTATCCGGTTGGAAAATACGACTCGATTTCACTCCATATTCGCGTGTATTCCGTCTCGCTGTCAATCAACACACCGTCAAGGTCAAACAGAAAGGCTATATTCATATTGCAAAGATAATCAATTTTCAGCAATATTTAATGCTTATACACTTCAGTAATTTCAAACCCGTCTTCACGCACCTGCAAAAGTCGGGGAACAGCCGGATAAACGAATGACGATTATATATGAGACAAGCCGGATTATAACCACGGGAGGATGCGTTATGGCTAATGCCGTAAACGCGTCCTCCCGTGGTGGAAGATTTCTCAAATCAGGAGAAAGAGAGTGTCATGGTGGTGGTTGCCTCGCAAGTTTCGAACTTGAACTTCACTCCAAACCGATACTCGCCCGGAGCATCCGGCTTTTGAGAGAAGTAAAAGTTAGAATCAAGAAAATGCGACATATCATACATTTTGATAGGATAGATTGAAGAATCTGCTATCAATGCATGATTTGTGGCTTTTCGATCATGGCACATTCCGTTTGTTAGATATGGGCCGTTACCATTCCTTGCAGATAGGTCATATCCTCCCTGAATATAGTCGTAATATGAAACCCATTGCAGGTAAATCACATCGCCTATATCAGCTCCGGCTTTATGGGATGCATTGAAGTCATCAAGACTTTTTATCTCTATGCCTCTGATTTCTTCTCCAAGAACATTAGAGCCAATGGGATCACCGAATAGTCCTTTTTCTATGAGTTCCGGCTTTGGAAAGTGGTCATTGTATTTTTTCAATAACCTGTTGAAGAGCTTTTTATTTTTTTGGAGACCTATATGCTCGCCCTCTACGTAAAAGTAAACATCGCCTCCATTTTGATATTGATTGATGTTTAATGTGTAGGCCGATTCTCCATTTGTGTGACTCTTCGGCATTATAAACACATCAGTCAGACTCTTCTTTTCGAAAAAGCCGTCAGGGACTTTGTCATCGTCAGAGCATGAAGTTACTGCCATCAGAAAGATGAACAGCAGACCCCAAATTATGGAGCCGGTTAGTTTCAGTTGTTTCATGGTTGTATTTTGTAAATCATTTGTAAGTTCTTGTAATTGCCCTCACTTGGAGTCGGAATTGTAGGATCAAGAACTTGAACAGGTTTCTGTTTGTCGTTAAAATTGGTTGACCAATAATAACCGTTCATTTCTTTATTTCCTCTTCCCCAATTGCATAAAAACAAGTATTGCAATTCGGTCTTCGTAGTCTTTTCTCCGTTTCTCCATGTTGTAGTCACTGTTCTTGACTGTTCATATAACCCATGAACTATCCAAGCGTGTCCAACTTCCGCATTCTCACAGAAACCACCCAATATTATAGGATGACCATTCATTAATTCTGTAATCGCCTTTTCTTCGTTGAAAGAGATGTGTGATCCGGGTTTAGTGTAACCGAAGTTTCTTAATGTATGAGTTACTCGTTCGATTGCACCAATAGACTCCCCTTTATAATAATGAATCGCCAAATTTTCTGTGTCGAAGAGGCTTTCAATCAATCTGCAGATCATTTCTGTTGCAGATGTCATGCCGTTTTCGGGATAATTGTCATTTATCATGAGATCCCAATCAAAATCTATTCGTTTGTCAGATGTCTTATATGAATAAGACGTCGGGTATTTATAGCAAGCCATTAGTTGAGCAACTGCAATTGTCAGGCAGCCGGCATACATATTGGATCCATATATAACAGGACAATACGTATTATATGGTTTTGACTGATGCCATTGTACAGGGCATAAACCATTACCATTAATGGGTTTACCTGACCAAGGAGAATACTCCTTTGAAACTATTGGATTTGAGCCATCATCATCTACAGATGTAGAGTAGTTATACTCCACGTATAACTGTAAATCTGTCAGGAAGTCTTGCACATACGGATTGATTTTAACTTCTTCAGGACTGTCCGGATTTGGTATATTGCCATTATCCGAATAGGCTATGATTTCCGGTAACTCATCTATGGCACCCATCACTATGAAGCCATTTTCATTGTCGAAGTTGACAACGTATGCGTAATCGATTATCGTATCAACCGGTTGACCAAAAGAGTTGCCTCGTTTTTGAGTAGAAGACGAGGGGGCTTTACGTGTGATTTGAAGAGGAAATGCCTCTTTAATGTTCACACCATTGCTACGGGTCAAAAACTTATGGTTTTTGACGATGTTGTGCAAGCATTGTTCTGCTTGCTTCATGCAGTAGTTTTGAGAATTGCCGATAGCATTCTCTTCAGAGGGGATCAACTCATCTCCTTGCGAACACGACACAAGGAAGAATAATCACCCAAAAACAAGAGGAGTTTTTTCATAACAGATGTTTTTGAGTTGGTTTTGCAAATATAATCAAAATTTTTTAGTTGTCAACACTTCTCAACAAAAAAATTTAAAATTTTTCTAAATGTAATAATTCTTGTTCCTAAAGTCGCCTATTATAGTTGGCTTTATTTAGACTTCATGCCACGCAAAAGAAAAGATTATTTTTACTCGGAGAAAAATATTATCTGCAGTCAGCCTGCATAATCATAAGGTCTTATTCCCGGTAATTCCCCGGTAATAAAAATGTTGGTGTTGGCGGAATTATAAAAAAGTATTAATTTTGCAACATGGAAAAATTAGATGTGCTTCTCGGCCTTCAATGGGGCGATGAAGGTAAGGGTAAGGTGGTGGACGTGCTCACACCGGCTTACGATATAGTGGCCCGCTTTCAAGGCGGTCCTAACGCTGGTCATACTCTTGAGTTTAACGGCCAGAAACATGTGCTGCGGTCAATACCATCGGGTGTTTTCCAACCCGACACCATTAATGTAATCGGCAACGGCGTGGTGCTCGATCCTCTGTTGCTTACATCAGAAGCCGCCGAGCTTGAAAAGGCCGGTGTCGACGTAGGCAAGGTGCTTCGCATTTCACGCAAAGCACATCTTATAATGCCCACTCACCGTCTTCTCGATGCGGCCAACGAAGCCGCCAAAGGAAGTGCCAGGATAGGCACCACAGGCAAAGGCATCGGTCCGGCGTATACAGATAAGGTGAGCCGTAACGGTTTGCGCGTGGGTGACCTTGAGCTGGATTTTGAAAACCGCTATAACGCAGCCCGCAACCGTCATCTGTTGCAGCTCAAGCAGATGGGCTTTGAGATACCGGCAGACTTTGAGGCTACCGAGCAGCTATGGCTTCAGGCGGCCAAGTCGCTCGAGCGTTTTCTGCTCACAGATACCGACTGGCTGATTAACGACGCCCTGCGTCAGGGCAAAAAGGTGCTTGCCGAAGGTGCCCAGGGCACAATGCTCGATGTGGACTTCGGCTCCTACCCCTTTGTTACCAGCTCGAACACCGTAACGGCCGGTGCCTGTGTGGGTCTGGGCGTGGCTCCGCGCAACATTGGCGATGTTTATGGCATCTTTAAAGCATATTGCACACGCGTGGGTGCAGGTCCTTTCCCCACCGAACTCTTTTCGGCCGACGGCAAGACAATGCGCGACCGCGGACATGAATATGGTGCCGTAACAGGTCGCGAACGCCGCTGCGGCTGGATTGACCTGGTGGCTCTGCGCCATGCCATCCAGATAAACGGCGTTACCAAGCTGATAATGATGAAGAGCGATGTGCTCGACACATTCCCCATAATCCGTGCCTGCGTGGCTTACGACATTGACGGGCAGGGACGCACTGACCGTTTCCCCTACGATGCGGCTGCCGTAAACATAAAGCCGGTATACGAGGATATTCCCGGCTGGCAGACTGACCTCACTCAGGCTAAGTCGGCGGAGGATTTCCCCGAAAACTTCCGCAATTACATCAGCTATCTTGAAGAGAAACTTGAAGTGCCGATAGCCATAGTAAGCGTTGGCCCGGATCGTCTGCAGACCATCCGTCTGAAATAATCCCTATACAGCAACTCACAGCGATTGCCGGTGCAATCATCGGCAATCGCACCTGATAACGAACCAAAATTTTCTAAAATCATCAATCTAATATCATGGCAAAAGTAAAACCGTTCAAGGGCCTTCGTCCGCCACGCGAATTAGTGGAGGAGGTAGTATCACGGCCTTACGACGTACTCAACAGCGAAGAAGCCCGCAAAGAGGCTGAAGGGAATCCCAAATCGCTCTACCACATCATCAAGCCGGAAATAGATTTTGAACCCGGCACTGATGAACATGACCCCAAGGTTTATGACAAGGCTGTGGAAAACTTCCGCGCTTTCCAGAAAAACGGATGGCTTGTGCCCGATGAAAAAGAAAACTACTACATCTACGCACAAACCATGGATGGCCGCACTCAATACGGCTTCGTTGTAGCCGCCTGGGTAGACGATTATATGGAAGGCCGCATCAAAAAGCATGAGCTGACGCGCCGCGACAAAGAGGAAGACCGCATGAAACACGTGCGCATCAACAATGCCAACGTTGAACCGGTGTTCTTCGCCTTCCCCGACAATGCTGCTCTTGAAGAAATCATCCGCAAGGAAACGGCTAAGGCTCCCGAATATGACTTCGTGGCTCCCGATGGTTTTGGACACACTTTCTGGGTGATTGACGATGAAAACACCATCAAGACCATCACCGAAGAGTTTGCCAAGATACCGGCTCTTTACATAGCCGACGGCCATCACCGCAGCGCCGCCGCCGCCCTCGTAGGCGACGAGAAACGCCGCAACAACCCCAACCATCGCGGCGATGAGGAATACAACTACTTCCTGGCTGTTGCATTCCCCGCTTCGCACCTCCGCATCATCGACTACAACCGCGTGGTACGCGACCTTAACGGTCTGACCCCGGCTGAGTTCCTGGATCGCGTTCGCGAGAACTTCGAGGTGAAAGACATGGGCACGGAGATTTATCATCCCACCGGACTCCATAACTTCGCTCTCTATCTGGAAGGCCACTGGTACAGCCTCACCGCCAAACCCGGTACTTACGACGACAACGACCCCATCGGCGTGCTCGACGTTACAGTAAGCTCCGACAAGATTCTGCGCGACATTCTGGGCATCACCGACCTGCGCAGCGACAAACGCATCGACTTCGTAGGCGGCATTCGCGGTCTCGAAGAGCTGCAGCGTCGCGTTGACAGCGGCGAAATGAAGATGGCTCTCGCCCTCTATCCCGTAACTATGGGTCAGCTGATGCAGATTGCCGACACTGGCAACATCATGCCTCCCAAGACAACATGGTTCGAGCCGAAGCTTCGTTCGGGTCTTGTAATACACAAACTCGACTAAGCCTTTGCATCCCTGCAGGCTTATAAACGGCCGACAGGGAACGCAAAGCACCTCAGTTCCGTCGGGATGACGTAGCTAAAATCAAAAAAATTGCACACACAGGCCCTTGCTGCAACCCACAAAGCAGCTGGGGCCTGACCTTTACGGGGTTAACATTTTTGTGTGGAATGGCGTCTAAGCCACGTTGCCACAAAAGCGGAATGAAACCGATTTGCGTATATGAAAAATAATTAGTAATTTTGTAGGTGAATCCGGGGCCACGCCTCGATACCATGAATTAACCTAAAAAAAGCGACAATGAGTCAAATTATAACAGTAGAAGAAGCCGTAGCGAAAGTAAAAGACGGTATGACGGTAATGGTAGGAGGCTTCCTGGCCAACGGGTCGCCCAACAAGGTGCTCGACGCACTGGCAAAAAGCGGAGTAAAAGACCTTACAGTGATTTGCAACGACAGCGCCTACCCTGACAAAGGCATCGGCCAGCTCATAGTCAACAAGCAGCTCAAAAAACTTATCGTAAGCTATATCGGCGCCTGTCCGCAGACAGCCGAGCAGATGAACTCCGGCGAGCTGGAGGTGGAATTCTCACCCCAGGGCACTCTGGCCGAACGTGTTCGTGCGGGCGGTTTCGGTCTCGGCGGCGTACTCACTCCCACAGGTCTGGGCACAGTGGTAGCCGAAGGCAAGCAGGTGATAAACATTGACGGCAAGGACTTCCTGCTCGAAAAACCGCTGCGTGCCGACGTGGCCCTGATAGGTGCCAGCAAAGCAGACAAAAAAGGCAATCTCCGCTTCAACGGCACAAGCTCCAACTTCAACCCCATGATGGCCACCGCTGCCGACATGGTGATTTGTGAGCCGAAAGAGATAGTAGAGATAGGCGAAATGGCTCCCGAAGATGTTCACACCCCCGGCATCCTCATCGACTATCTGGTAAAATAAAAACACATAAACCGCTGCTCAGACTCCTCTGAGAGCCACTTTTCACAATCACCTTCATCACTCGGTAAAGTTGAGGCTAAGATGCCTGCCGGCAGAAAGAAAAGCTGAGTTGATAAAAAAGATGTGATAAAAGAGCGGCAAGCGGATTTATAACAGCAATAACCTCCTGAATCTAATAATGGAAAAGACAACCTTGCGAGTAAGAATGAGCGCCAAAGATGCCCATTACGGCGGCAATCTGGTAGACGGCGCACACATGGTTCATCTCTTCGGAGACGTGGCCACTGAACTGCTCATAATGCATGACGGCGACGAAGGACTCTTCGCCGGTTATGATAATGTGGAATTTTTGGCTCCGGTATATGCCGGCGACTACATAGAAGCCCGCGGCGAGATAGTAAAGGTGGGCAACAGCTCACGCAAAATGGTGTTTGAGGCATGGAAGGTGGTTTCAACACGTCCCGACATCTCAGCTTCGGCAGCCGATGAGCTCGCAGAACCGATTCTGGTATGCCGCGCTTCCGGCACCTGCGTGGTTCGCAAAGCTGACCAAAGAATCAAACACGATTAATCGGCAGACAAAGGCATGGAGAAACTTATAATTACTGCCGCAATCTGCGGAGCAGAGGTAACCAAAGAACAGAACCCGGCAGTTCCCTATACCGTAGAGGAACTGGTGCGTGAGGCAAAAGCAGCCGCCGACGCCGGCGCAGCCATCATCCATGTGCATGTTCGCGAAGATGACGGCACTCCCACTCAGAGCAAAGAACGCTTCAAGGAATGCATGGACGCCATCCGCAAGGCATGTCCCGACGTGATAATGATTCCGTCGACGGGCGGCGCCGTAGGTATGACAGCCGAGGAGCGTCTGCAGCCAACAGAGCTGGATCCCGAAATGGCAACGCTCGACTGCGGCACCTGCAACTTCGGCGATGACGTGTTTGAAAACACTATGCCCATGATGCGCGCCTTCGGCAAACGCATGATGGAACGCAACATCAAACCGGAATATGAGTGCTTTGAGATGGGTCATCTCGACACGGTTGTGAATATGGCCCGCAAAGGACAGGTTCCCGGCGCTCCCATGCAGTTCAACTTCGTGCTCGGCGTGCCGGGTTGCACCCCCGCCACGGTCGACAATCTCTGCTGGCTGGTAAACAAGATACCCGCCGGAAGCACCTGGACAGTAACCGGAATCGGCCGCCACGCCTTCCCGATGGCCGCTGCCGGCATAGCCATGGGCGGCAACGTGCGTGTAGGCTTCGAGGATAACCTCTATCTGAGTCGCGGCGTACTGGCAAAGAGTAACGGCGAACTGGTGGCAAAAGTAGTGCGTCTGGCCAAAGAACTCGGCCGCGAGATTGCTACTCCGGCAGAAGCCCGCGAGATACTCGGTCTGAAACAGAAATAACACAACTGCCGCAAAGGGCCACAACGGCTCTACGGCAAAAAGAATCTAAAAAAATAAAACCAACCATACATCATGCAGAAAAAAGGTAACAAATACGGCACACACCGCGTGCTCGAGCCAAAAGGCGTACTCCCCCAGCCCGCCAACAAGGTGGACAACAATATGGACGAAATCTACGATAACGAAATCCTGATTGACGTTCAGACTCTTAACATCGACTCCGCATCGTTCACTCAGATAGAGGAACAGGCCGGCGGCGACAAAGAGAAGATTGCCGAAATCATGCTCGACATCGTGGCAAAACAGGGCAAACATCGCAACCCGGTAACCGGTTCGGGCGGTATGCTTCTTGGCACGGTAGAGAAAATCGGCGACGCTCTGAAGGGCAAAATCGACCTCAAAGAGGGCGACAAAATCGCTACTCTGGTGTCGCTGTCGCTGACTCCTCTGCGCATCGACAAAATCAAAGAGATACGTCCGGAAATCGACCAGGTGGACATTGACGGCAAAGCCATTCTATTTGAGAGCGGCATCTACGCCAAGATACCCAACGACATGCCCGAGAACCTGGCCCTGAGCGCTCTTGACGTTGCCGGCGCTCCCGCCCAGACAGCCAAACTGGTGAAACCCGGCGACACAGTGCTCATCATCGGCGCCGGCGGCAAGAGCGGTATGCTCTGCTGCTACGAGGCTAAGAAACGCGCAGGCGTTACGGGCAAGGTTATCGGCCTCTGCCACAGCGAACGCTCAACCAAACGTATGCAGGACCTCGGCTTCTGCGACTATGTGTTCAGCGCCGACGCCACTCAGCCCGTTCCCGTAATGGAGAAAATCTCCGAGCTCACCAATGGCCAGATGTGCGACGTAACCATCAACAACGTCAACATCCCCGACACGGAGATGACCTCTATCCTCTGCACCAAGAACGACGGCGTTGTTTACTTCTTCTCCATGGCCACGAGCTTCACCAAGGCTGCTCTGGGCGCTGAAGGTGTCGGCAGCGACGTGACGATGATAGTAGGCAACGGCTACACCAAAGGCCACGCCGAAATCACTCTGCAGGAACTGCGCGAGAATGAAGCCTTACGCAAGATTTTCACTGACCTCTACGCATAATCGGAAACAATAAATAAGGTGTGCCGCGCGGCCAATGACAGGGTCAGCGCGGCGCGCCTAACCCCTTTTTAGGAAAACTGACTAAGGCGAATCTCATTATGAACCAAAGCAGAAGAAAAGAGCTGTTTCCGAATGTTTCAGACAAGGATTGGAACGACTGGACATGGCAGGTGCGCAACCGCATTGAAACAGTAGACCAACTGAAGAAATACCTGAAGCTGACCGAGGAAGAGGAAGCCGGCATACGCGAGAGCCTGAAGACGCTGCGTATGGCCATCACCCCTTATTATCTGAGTCTGATAGACCCGGACGACCCCAATGACCCCGTTCGCAAGCAGGCTGTTCCGTCGTCGCTGGAGCTGCATCGCGCCGATGCCGACCTGGAAGACCCGCTGCACGAAGACAGCGACAGCCCCGTGCCCGGACTTACGCACCGTTATCCGGATCGCGTGCTGATGCTCATCACCGACAAATGCTCAATGTATTGCCGTCATTGCACACGCCGCCGTTTCGCCGGTCAGCATGATGCAGCATCGCCTCGTGAGAACATAGACAAAGCCATTGACTATATTGCCCGTACGCCTCAGGTGCGCGACGTGCTTCTCAGCGGCGGCGACTGCCTGCTGGTGAGCGACGAGACCCTCGAATACATCTTCAAGCGCCTGCGCGAGATTCCCCACGTGGAAATCATACGCCTCGGCAGCCGCACCCCCGTAGTGTGCCCGCAGCGCATAACCCCCGAGCTGGTGCAGATGATAAGCAAGTACCATCCCGTATGGCTCAACACTCACTTCAACCACCCCAACGAGGTCACCGAGGAGAGCAAGGAAGCCTGCGCCCGCCTGGCCAACGCCGGTGTGCCCCTGGGCAACCAGAGCGTATTGCTGCGCGGCGTAAACGATTGTCCCAACATCATGATGCGTCTGGTGCATGAGTTAGTGAAGATTCGCGTTCGCCCCTACTACATCTATCAGTGCGACCTCAGCCTCGGCATCGAGCACTTCCGTACACCGGTGTCGAAGGGCATCGAGATTATGGAGAACCTGCGCGGCCACACGTCAGGCTACTGCGTGCCGACGTTCGTGATAGACGCCCCCGGCGGTGGCGGCAAGATACCCATCATGCCCAACTACATTATAAGTATGGCACCTAACCGCATGGTTGTCCGCAACTACGAAGGCGTCATCACCACTTACACCACGCCCGACGAGTATAAGGACGAGTGCCAGTGTCCCGACTGCAAAGCCCAGCGTGCCGAGAAAGCAAAACATCGCGAGGGTGTGGCACGTCTGCTCTACGGCGACCAGTTGGCCATAGAGCCTAACGAGTTGGAGCGTCACAAACGCAACAAACACTGATAGCAAATTACCACCGTGAAGCTGATTGAGGATGTAGCAGATTGCCGTTCAGTGGCCATAGTTGGTCTTGCCAAAAATGCAGGCAAGACCGAATGTCTGAACTATATCCTCAAACGGCTTGCGGCGCGCGGACACGCCACAGCGCTGACGTCGATAGGTGTTGACGGCGAGACGAGCGATGCCGTAACACGCACCCCAAAGCCGGAGATTACCGTCTACAACAATATGCTGTTTGCAACGTCAGAGCTGCATTACCGTCAGCGCCGTCTGACCTCGGAGATACTCCACCTGAGCAACCGGCATACGGCCCTGGGGCGTTTGGTAACCGCCCGCGCTGTTATAGGTGGCAAAGCATTGATTTCCGGTCCGGCCGACACCGCCACTATGCGACGCCTCATAGCCTCGTTGCATGATTTGGGCGCCGAGACAGTGTTGATTGACGGTGCGTTGTCTCGGCTGAGCCCGGCGTCGCCGGCAGTTGCCGACGCTCTTGTATTGGCAACAGGTGCCGCAGTGGCGTCCACCATAAAAGAGGTGGAAAGGCATACACGGTTTGTCTGCTCGCTGATTCAGCTGCCTGCCGTAGACGCCGATTTAGCCGAGAGACTGGAAACGGTGGGAAACGGCGTCTGGGGTATAGACGACAGCGGCTTGCCGCATGATTTGAAGATTCCGTCGGCTTTCGCTTTGGAAAAGAACCGCGACCGCATTTTCAGTTACGGCACTACCCTGTTCTGCTCAGGAGCCGTCAGCGACCACTTTTTAGAGTTCCTGAAGATGCAGAAGCAGATTGCGGAAACCACGCTGATAATGCGCGACTTCACACGCCTTTTCGCCAAACCGGAAACTTACGCCGATTTCCGGCGCCGGGGCGGTAAACTGGCTGTGATGCGGAAAAACCGTCTGCTGGCTGTATGCGTGAATCCCATCTCCCCAAAAGGCTACCGACTGGACAGCAACAGGCTGTGCGAGGCTCTTGAACAGACGCTCACCGTGCCGGTCTATGACCTTATGAATTACGGACATACCCTCAACTCAATAGCATGACAGAAAAGCCATATACACTGCGCGATGCTATAGGCGGAAATAGAAATTTAGCCTATATTGCCGACCTTACGGAGACCGTGTCTTCGCCGGGTCGTCGCAGTCTGTTGAGCAGTGAATGGCTTACAGAGAAGGAGTTGCTTGAAAGGGAATATGAGCACACCGAGGAGATGCTGAGGCTAAGGCGGAATAATCCGGAAGCCACAGAAAATATCCTGCGGCAGTTGATGTGCCTGCGCGACATCACCACTACCCTTTCGGCCCTGAAGGCATCGCAGACCATGGGCGACATAGAGCTGTATGAGCTTAAAGCCCTGGCGCTGGTGGTAGTTGAAGTTCGCAATCTGTGTGAGCAATATGGCATTAAGGCTGTGAAACTCCCCGATGTGGAGAAGGTGGTTGAGCTATTGGACCCGGAAGGAACACGGGTGGCACATTTCTATATATACGACGCCTACAGCCCGGTTCTGAAGCAACTGCGCATCAGGCTGAAAGCAGCACAGAAAGAGGAAGCCGACACGGCAGAGCTCTTTGCCGCCTGCAGCGACGAGGAAAACCATATACGCACAGAGCTGAGCAATTCGCTGCAGCCATACGCCGAATCCTTGCAAAAGGGGCTGACGGCCTTAGGACGGCTTGACATGCTGATAGCCAGAGCGGCATTGGCTGAAAAGATGAATCTTAGTCGGCCGGCCATAACAACCGGAAAGACAAGTTACCGTGGTCTGCGTAACCCTCAGATTGCAGAGTCGTTAGCCCGTAACAAGCGCGAATTTCAGCCCGTAGACATTACAATAGAACCCGGAGTAACGGTGATTACCGGTGCCAATATGGCCGGTAAGAGCGTTGTGCTGAAGACGGTGGCTCTTTGCCAGCTTATGGCTCAGTTCGGCTATCACGTGCCGGCTCAGGAGGCCGAGGTGAGACCTGTGGAGGAAGTGTTAAGCAGCATTGGCGACGCTCAGGATGAGCTGGAAGGCCTCTCGAGCTATGCCGCCGAGATGCTGCGCATAAACAATATTATAGATAAGAAGAGGAGCGGTGTGCGTTGTCTGGCGCTGATTGACGAGCCGGCACGCACCACTAATCCTGAGGAAGGAAAAGCATTGGTCAATGCAATAATCGAGCTTCTGGGCGGTGAGGGCAGCTCTACCCTGCTCACCACTCATTACAGCGGACTGACTGCCGAATGTCGCAGACTGCGTGTTCACGGATTTCGCGAGGAGAAGGCTGAAGGCCATACCCTTACGGCATCTACTGTGAATGACTTCATCGACTACCGGTTGGAGCCTGACGATGATGCTCAGGCTCCCCATGAGGCCCTGCGGATAGCACGGCTCATTGGCGTGGACGACGCTGTTACAGAAACCGCTGCCCGTTATCTTGACCAATAAGAAAGTTGAACATCTGAAATGCAGAAGAGTAAGTTAGGATTAGATTTTGAGAAGGTAAAGCACGCCAAAGAGGTTGCCCGCCGCATTGCCGACGATGTGCAGCACTTTGTGGAAGGCTACAGCACGGTGGCCGTTGAGCGCACCCTGTGCCGCCTGCTGGGCATTGACGGCATAGATGCCAACGAAGTGCCGCTGCCCAACGTGCTGGTCAATTCGTTGAAAGAAAAAGGGGTGCTGAGCGAAGGCGTAATGTACTTTCTTGGCAATGCCATTATTGAAACCGGTCTCGAACCGCAGGCCATAGCCGAGCAGGTGGCAGAGGGGAAGCTCGACATCACCGAGCTGCCGGCTCACAGCGGCGAAGAGGTGGCCAAGGCACTCGAACCGTACGTTCAGGCATCGCTGAAACGCATCAAAGACCGCCGCGCCAAGAAAGAGAATTACCTCAACACCATAGGCGAGGGCCCGAAACCCTATCTCTATGTAATCGTTGCCACCGGCAATATCTATGAGGACGTAATACAGGCTCAGGCAGCCGCACGTCAGGGTGCCGACATCATCGCCGTTATCCGCACAACGGGTCAGAGCCTGCTTGACTATGTGCCTTACGGCGCCACCACAGAGGGCTTCGGCGGCACTTTCGCCACGCAGGAAAACTTCCGCATCATGCGCAAAGCTCTTGACGAGGTTGGCGAAGAGGTTGGCCGCTACATCCGCCTTTGCAACTATTGCTCGGGTCTCTGTATGCCCGAAATAGCCGCTATGGGTGCCCTTGAGGGTCTTGACGTGATGCTCAACGATGCTCTCTACGGTATCCTGTTCCGCGACATCAATATGCAGCGCACGCTTGTTGACCAGTTCATGAGCCGCGTAATAAACGGCTATGCAGGCGTTATCATCAACACCGGCGAGGACAACTACCTCACCACCGCCGACGCTGTAGAGGAGGCTCACACAGTGCTTGCCTCCGACCTCATCAACGAACAGCTTGCTCTTTTGGCAGGTCTCCCCGAAGAGCAGATGGGTCTGGGTCACGCCTTTGAAATGGACCCGTCGCTGGAAAACGGCTTCCTGCTGGAACTGGCGCAGGCTCAGATGCTTCGCGAAATCTTCCCGAAGGCAACGCTGAAGTATATGCCTCCCACAAAGTTCATGACCGGCAACATCTTCCGCGGCCATATTCAGGATGCTCTGTTCAACATGATTGGCATCTGGACACACCAAGGCATTCAGCTGCTTGGTATGCCCACAGAGGCTATCCACACTCCTTTCATGAGCGACCGTTATCTCTCAATTGAGAACGCCAAATACATCTTCGGCAACATGAAGAGCATTGGCGAGGAAGTGGAGTTCAAGAAAGACGGCATCATTCAGCGCCGTGCCCAGGAGGTGCTTGCCAAGGCCACCGAGCTGCTCGAGCGCATGGAGAAAGAGGGTCTGTTCTCAGCCCTTGAAAAGGGTATCTTCGCCGATGTAAAACGCGCCAAGACAGGCGGCAAAGGCCTCGATGGTGTGGCTCCCAAAGGCAAGAACTATTACAATCCGTTTATCCAGTTAATGTTAGACCGTAAGTAAACCATGAGCGAAGGATTATATTCAACCGAGAAGAAAGATTACGATAAAACGCTCGACCTGACTCGCATCAAGCCTTACGGCGATACGATGAACGACGGCAAGACACAGCTGAGCTTCACACTCCCTGTGCCGGCAGGGG
>UMIH01044726.1_pt1 | contig 16726 bp, 17 predicted proteins | sample 1965771 | NCBI WGS metagenome assembly UMIH01 (sample SAMEA4836120, study PRJEB28245) | human gut metagenome | biome: gut microbiome; material: fecal sample | place: Denmark | collected 2008
GACCCAGAGGTTATGGCGGATATGATTTCCGCAAAGGTAGACAAAAAGATGGTAGTAACACTTATTGCAAAGATTGATAACACACTTGTAGGTACACCAGGCTCAACTATCACAGTGCCGTCCTGCTTGAACTGCAAATGTGGCTTGAAAACTATGCTAAGGGTCAACAGTTCGAGTTTGAAGTTGGAGACAAAATTTTTAGTTGCGAACTTCGCAAACTAACTTGTGCAAACGGTATGCTGTATGCAATACCTAATGAAAATATGAATGATCGCACTATGAAAATCAGCAGTAAGATGTCTGCAAGCGAGTGTCAGTTTTACAGTAAGATGAAAAGACTATACGCCCTGCCTAAAAGTCAAAGCGAAAATGAGAAAATCAGCGAAATTGAAAAAATGTTGATGAAGAAATAAAAATATTCTTTACTTTTGTGATTGTTTGGTATATAATATCTACAAAATAATTAACAAGAGGTGTATTTTTGTGAAAAAGAGAACAATTTCAACTATTTTAGTGGCTTTGTTGGTCTTATCGGCATTTGCTGGGTGTAACGGAAAATCCGAGGCTCAATTAGAACTTGAGAAGACACAATCTGAACTTTCTGAATCGCAAAAAAATTATGAAAAAGCTACAGAAGATTTAGCAAGCTCACTAAAAGGAGCTTATGACCAAATGGGCAAATTTCAAGAGGGCATAGATAATGTTGGAAATTCTGAAACAAACAGTCAAAGTAGTACAAGCAAATCGGGATATAGTTATAAACCTTATACTGACGAATCAAAACTCATATTTTCAAGCAGTGATGAATTTGAAAAGTATTTGAAAACTAACAATAAAAATGTCGATGGTAAGACTGCAACAGTAACAGGCACAGTAGATACAATGTTTAAAGTAACAGAAAAAAACTATTTAACACTCAAAACTGATGAGCCGTCAGCTGATACTCAAGTGATGTTTGAAATAGACGATGCAGACGCCGCAACTATAAAAGAAGGCGATGTTATTACAATATATGGGGAAATAGATAATTCATCTGTGTATGATGAAACAAGCGACAGTGTCTATGTCTTTTTTATAGAAAATTGTTTGATATTGTATTGATAATTTTTAGGAGTTGATAATTTTGACATTTAAAGAATGGTATCAAAATCAAATAAAAGCTGACAGGTGTTAGTGCTACAATGGTTGACTACTACATGAAGCATAAAGCCGAGCATGGCAAGGATTACTATCAGCTTACTAATACTAATTTAAGGAATTTTAAGTTAGAAAATCCGAGGATTGTGAAATTCATTAAGCGTTTGAACATCATAACTCGTGAGGGCTTTATAAAGTTTTGCAGAGCTTATGGCATACAAATTGAAACACCTAAAATCTTTAGATTTATTTATACTGAAGCCATGAAAGGCACTGTTATTTCGTTATCCTATAAGGGTGAGAAAACGGACTTATGAAATCAGATTTACTGGATTTTTCATAAGGTGAAATTTAATTTCTAATTATAAAGTACTAAATAACTAGAAAGCAAATTATTCAAGCATAACGGGGTGATGATATGATTCGAGCTGACCGAAACGCGGAGATAAATGAGATACTACGAAATGAGTATTATAGTTTTACTGTTCCGTTTCTTACGGAATGGTCTGCTGCGTTTGATAAAGAAGTCCCTCCTTTCAGGATAAATGAGTTCGGTATAATCGACGAAAAACGCTACGATACTGACAAAGGAGTCCTCTTTGTTGGCAAAGAAACAAATAATTGGGATAATGAGGACTATGAAAAAGGGATACTTTTTCGTGGTTGGATGGAGGGCATTACTCAGCATGGGCTTGCCGGTGGAGATCATATCAGCCAGCATCCGAATATGTGGTACAACATAGGCAGATGGGCAACACTGATTTGTGGTCCATCCACTTCTATTGATGAGATAGCTGATATGAAGGCTTCTGCTATTTCTGCTATTGGTATGATAGCATTTACAAACATAAACAAAGTTCGTGGGAAAAAAAGCAGCAGAAACGAATACCATCAACTTGCAAAGTCCCGTATTGCAGGAGAACTGCTGCGACGAGAAGTTGAAATAATAAAGCCTCAACTGATTGTCTGCTGCGGTACATATGACACAGTTGTTAAGTCACTCCATGATTACGAGGGGCAGATCATTAAAATGCCCCATCCGGGAGCAAGAAAGAAAAAAACCAAGATGCTGTATGAATTGCTAAGGCAGATAACACCAAAAAAGGAGGACTACTGTAATTATTGAGAGTTTCCCTTACATATACAAAGGAAAGTCAAAAGATGCAATTAAACAATTTATAAAATCTGAAACTGGAATAGAAATATCAAATCTGCTGAATAAATATATTGCTAAACAATCTTGAAAGCATACACGGAGCATTGCTCAGAATGAATCGTTCGATACAAGCTGAGGGTATCTTCGGTGTAATGAAATACGACCGTTGGCACAAAAGGTTAGTGCGAGGAGGTCAAATTAAAGTCGAATTGGATATTTATTTGGTTTCAATCGGCTTTAATCTTCACAAATTTTATACAAAACAAATCAGACTGCAAAAAGTTGCTTGAGTTTTCAACATTACGCTGTTTGTGGTAAGGAGGAGCATACCATTTTTTAAATAATTGCCTTATTTTTTTGCAAAAATTGAAAGGAACTGTGAAGAATGAAGTCTTAAACTTCATTTCTTCACAGCCTCCGAAGCCCCCCGAATTTTAGATTATTTATCCTGATTCCATATAAAAAGCGTCAAATTTTGAACGAATTTGACGCTTTTTGAATTTGCATATAGTGAAATTGCATAATAAAATATAACAAATACTGTTCAAACATACAAAAGAGATATTTAATGAAAGATTTTGAACGAAAACACTTGAAATTCGTTGTAAATATGCTATTATAATATCAGAACAAGTCAAAACATTTCAAAACATTTCAAAACAATCTCAGTAAGGGGAAAATTCAAAATGCTTGCAGAAGAAAGAATGGCTATTATACTTGAAATCATAAACGAACAAAAAGCAGTTAAACTTTCGCAGCTTTGTGAAATGCTTGATGCCTCAATATCAACAGTAAGGCGAGATATAAACTCTCTTGCAGATATGGGAAAGATTGTTAAGGTTCATGGCGGAGCAATGGCACTTGATGATAATTTCAGTTTTATAGAGCATAATGTAGAAGAAAAGCTGGCTCTTTTTACAGAAGAAAAAATTGCCATTGCAAAATATGCCGCCTCACTGATTGAATATGGCGATTTTGTATATATAGATGCTGGAACAACAACCGAAAAAATGATAGACTTCATTCCTCAAAAAGATGTGAGCTTTGTAACAAACGGATTTACTCACGCAAAAAAACTTGCACAAAGAGGCTTTAAAGTTTATATTCCTGGCGGAGAGGTTAAATTTGTAACAGAAGCTATTATAGGAGCTGAATGTGTTATGACCTTAAAATCCTATAATTTCACAAAGTGCTTTATAGGTGCAAATGGAATTTCGGTTTCAGCAGGCTTTTCTACACCCGATGTAAGAGAAGCGAGAGTCAAGACAGCCGCAATAGATGGAAGTCGAAAAGCTTATGTTCTTTCAGACCATTCAAAGTTTGATAAAATAACATCTGCTACATTTATTCCCCTTAATCGGGCAACAATAATTACGGATAAATTGTTGGATAAGAAATATACAGAATATACATCAGTTAAGGAGGTTTTGTAAATGATTTATACCGTTACTTTTAATCCAGCTATCGACTATATCGTTCATACGGGTGAGATTGAACTCGGAAGGGTTAATCGCACAAAAAATGAAGAGATATACTTTGGTGGAAAAGGTATCAATGTTTCAATGGTTCTTTCAGAGCTTGGCATAAAATCTAAAGCATTTGGATTTGTTGCGGGATTTACTGGAAAAGCTATTGAAGAAGGTGTTTCATCAGCAGGAATCGAAACTGACTTCGTACATCTTGATAAAGGCTTTTCAAGAATAAATGTTAAGATAAAGTCAAGTAGAGAAACAGAGCTTAATGCTCAAGGCCCTGAGATTTCTAAAGAAAAGATAGATGAGCTTTTCAGAAAGCTTGATGAAATTCAGAGTGGAGATACAATAGTTCTTGCAGGAAGCATTCCATCTTCGTTACCATCAGATATATATGAAAAGATTCTTGATTACCTGAAAGAAAAGAATGTAAGGGCAGTTGTAGATGCTACAAAGGACCTATTGATGAATGTACTTAAATATAAGCCATTTCTTATTAAACCCAATAATTTCGAGCTTGGCGAAATGTTCGGCGTTGAGCTTAAAAGTACAGATGAAATTATAGAGTATGCAAGAAAGCTAAAGGAGATGGGAGCGGTAAATGTTCTTGTTTCTATGGCAAGTGATGGAGCGGTACTTCTTGATGAAAATGACAAAACACATATCTGTGGGGTATGTGAGGGAAAAGTTAAAAATTCCACAGGCTCAGGCGATTCAATGGTCGCAGGATTTTTAGCAGGCAGTGAAAAAGGTGATTATGAATATGCACTAAAGCTTGGTACAGCATCGGGTGGTGCAACAGCCTTTTCAGATGGACTTGCAAAAAAAGAAGAAATTTTTAAGCTTCTTAGCCAGCTTGCTTAAAATAAGGCTCTATTAGATTGATAAATCTAACGAAAATAAAAAATTAGTAACAGGGGGAAAAACTTATGCGTATTGTTGATTTGCTTAGCAAAGAAAGCATTATGTTGAACGGCACACCAAAAACTAAGTCAGAAGCTATTGATATGCTTGTAGATTTACAAGTAAAGAGTGGAAAGATTGCCGACAAAGCAGAATACAAGAAAGGAATCTTAGCACGAGAGCAAATGAGTTCTACTGCGGTTGGAGAGGGAATAGCAATTCCACACGCAAAGAGTACAGCAGTAAAAGCTCCATCACTTGCCGCCATGACAGTTCCAAGTGGTGTTGATTATGAAGCACTTGACGAAGAGCCTTCAAATCTTTTGTTTATGATTGCTGCTCCAAATGATGGAGATGTACATCTTGAGGTTCTTTCAAGACTTATGACAATCCTTATGGACGAGGATTTCCGAGCAAAGCTTATCGCAGCAAAGAATAAGGACGAGTTCCTTAAAATCATTGACGATATGGAAAAGGAAAAATATCCTGATGAGCCAAAGGAAGCTGTTGCAGAAAGTAAGACAGGATATAGAGTTCTTGCAGTAACAGCCTGTCCGACAGGAATAGCACATACTTATATGGCGGCAGAAGCACTCGAAAAAGCCGGCAAAAAGCTTGGTATAACAATCAAGGTTGAAACAAACGGTTCTGGCGGTGCAAAGAATATTCTCACAAAAGAAGAAATCGAAAATTGCGATGGTATTATTGTTGCAGCCGATAAGAATGTTGAAATGGCAAGATTTGATGGAAAAAAAGTTATTTCAACACAGGTTTCAGACGGAATAAAGATTCCAGAGAAGCTTATAAACAGAATAGTTTCAGGAGATGCTCCTATATATCATCATTCAGGTGCAGCAGCAGAAAGTGCCTCAAGTGGTAATGAAAGCTTTGGCAGAAAGCTGTATAAGCATCTTATGAACGGCGTTTCAAATATGCTTCCATTTACTATTGCAGGTGGTATCTTCATTGCACTTGCTTTCCTTATTGATACAATAGCAGGTGCTCCACAAACAGGTGATTTCGGAACATATACAGCTGCTGCAAAATTCTTCAAGACAATCGGTGACTTTGCATTTAACTTTATGATTCCAGTTCTTGCTGGTTATATCGGCAAGAGTATTGCAGATAGACCTGGCTTCTTAGTAGGACTTGTAGGTGGTTATCTTGCAACAAAAGGTTCAACCTTTGCTGCGGTTGGTGGAGATGTTCCGTCAGGCTTCCTCGGAGCATTACTTGCAGGTTTTGCAGGTGGCTATCTTATGCTTGGCGTTGAAAAGCTTTGCGATAAATTACCAAAGGCTCTCAATGGTATTAAGCCAGTTTTGATTTATCCACTTGTTGGCTTAGGAATTATCGCAGTTATAATGTGTGCAGTCAACCCATTTATGGGAATGATTAACACAAGCATTTCAAACCTCCTTAATAGTATGGGAAGCTCAAGTAAAATTCTCCTTGGCTGCATACTTGGTGCTATGATGTCTATTGATATGGGTGGCCCATTCAACAAAGCAGCTTATGTTTTCGGTACAGCGGCTATTGCTTCTGGTAGCTATGATATAATGGCAGCAGTTATGATTGGCGGAATGGTTCCTCCTCTTGCAATCGCTCTTTCAACAACATTCTTCAAGAACAGATGGACAGAAGAGGAAAGAAAAAATGGTCCAGTCAACTACATTATGGGACTTAGCTTTGTTACAGAGGGTGCTATTCCTTATGCAGCAGCAGACCCACTGAGAGTTATTCCAGCTTGTATGATAGGAGCAGGCGTTGCAGGTGCTTTGTCAATGGCATTTGGCTGCACACTTATGGCACCTCATGGCGGTATATTCGTAATAGCAGTTATAGGCAACTGGCCAATGTACTTGCTTTCACTTGTAATAGGTTCAGTTGTTGGAATGCTTTTACTTGCATTGTTCAAGAAGAAAATTAAAAATTAAAATAGTTTAAAAACATTTTAATAGCTAAAAAATAAATTTAAATAAAAAGGAGATTTTAACTATGGTATCAAAGACAGTGGAAGTAAAAAATGTACAAGGAATTCATATGCGTCCAGCAGGAATGTTAGTTGCGGAGATGAAAAAGTTCCCAGGCTGTATAGTGATGCTAAATACTGCTGATAAAAAAGCAAAGGCAACAGCAGTTATGCAGATTATGGCAGCAGGAATTAAATGCGGTACTCAGGTAGAGATTACCGCAGACGGCGAGAACGAACAGGCAGCTCTTGATAAGGCAGTTGAGCTTTTTGAAAGCGGTTTCGGCGAATAATTTAAAAAAATTAGATTAGTTTGCCGCCGTATGGCTCATATACGGCGGCAATTTTTATAAGAGGTGAAAATAATGAGGATATATACTGGTAAAGGCGTTTATGGTGCAATCGCAATAGGTAAGATTTCTATATTCAGCCGTCAGCAAATTGCTATAACTAAGCTTCATATAGAAGATATAGATGCAGAAAAAGCAAGAGTTCAGGCAGCAAAAGAAAAATCAATAGCTCAGCTTCAGGAAATTTACGAAAAAGCATTGAAAGATGTCGGAGAGGCTAACGCTCAGATATTTGAAATTCATATGATGATGCTTGAAGATGACGATTATAATGACTCAATTTCAGATATGATTGAAAGCAAGCATGTAAATGCAGAATATGCTGTTTCGGTAACAGCCGAAAATTTTTCTGAAATGTTTGCGTCTATGGACGATTCATATATGCAGGCGAGAGCGGCTGATGTAAAGGATATTTCAAATAGAATAATCAGAAATCTATCTATGGACGCAGAAAGTGAAAATGCAATGAGCGACAAGATGATAGTTTGTGCTGATGACCTTTCGCCAAGTGAAACTATTTTGCTTGATAAGGATAAGGTTTATGCCTTTGTAACAGCATACGGTTCATCAAATTCTCACACAGCAATTCTCGCCAGAAATATGAATATTCCTGCTGTAATAGGTGTAGGAGAAGCATTTCTGAATAAAATCAAAAATGGCATAACAGCAATAGTTGATGGTTATACTGGTGAGATTTTCGTTGACCCTGATAATGAAACTCTCGAAAGACTTGAAAAGAAACAAGCAGAGGATATTCAAAAGAAGAAGCTCTTGCTCGACCTTAAAGGTAAGGAAAACATAACTCTTGACGGTACAAAAATCAATATTTATGCAAACATAGGCGGAGTAGATGATGTAAAATCTGTTTTAGAAAATGATGCGGGCGGTATAGGACTTTTCAGAAGTGAATTTCTCTATCTCGAAAACAGTAGCTATCCGACAGAGGAAGAACAATTCAATGCTTATAAAAAGGTTCTTGAATCAATGGGCAATAAAAAGGTTATAATAAGAACTCTTGATATAGGCGCGGATAAGCAGGTTGATTATTTTGAGCTTGATAAGGAACAGAATCCAGCTCTTGGATATAGAGCAATCAGAATTTGTCTTACAAGACCTGAAATATTCAAAACACAGCTAAGGGCTTTGTATAGAGCATCAGCTTATGGCAAGCTTGGAATAATGTTTCCGATGATTACATCTGTTTCAGAGCTTATACAAATAAAAGAAATCTGCGATATTGTAAAAACGGAGCTTAGTGCAGATGGTATTGCATATTCCGAAGATGTAGAGTTGGGAATTATGATTGAAACACCTGCCGCTGCAATAATCAGTGATAGACTTGCACCAATGGTAGACTTTTTCAGTGTTGGAACTAATGACCTCACACAGTATACATTAGCTTGCGATAGACAAAATTCCAAGATAGAAAGCTTTTGTGATACACACCATGAGGCGATTCTCAGATTGATTGAAATGTCCGCCCAGAATGCTCATAAAAATGGTGTTTGGATAGGCATTTGCGGAGAGCTTGCCGCCGATACAACACTTACAGAAACTTTTCTTAGAATGGGAATAGATGAACTATCTGTTTCACCAGGCTTTGTCTTAAAGGTTAGAGATAAGGTAAGAAGCATAGATTTATCTAAAAAAGATTAATAATTAAAAGTAAATAATGTATAATAAAAAGTCCTCGGATTTGATTCCGAGGACTTTTTTATCCAAAATCTTTAATTAGAATGTTCTGAAACAGCTCTCTTGTAATATTTCATATATAAGAACAAGGTGAGCATAGCTAAAACTAAAATAATCACAACATAAATCCAGAAGCTTGCAAATAATCCGTTAAAATAACTTACAAACAGATTGTATAATGAACGGGTATTTATATTGATTTGAGGAATTTTTCCTGAGAGCAATACAAAGCAGGGAATAACTGCCGTTGTAATACCAGCCCCGATAAGACCATAGCAAAGATAACGAAATCTTCTGTGTCTATATTTATTGGTAAGGAAAATTATAGCAACAATAATCAATGCAGCTATGCTCAAACCAATTATCAAGCCATTCACCAATGGTTGAGCCTTGTATATGTAATTTGCAACTACTGAGAAGAAAGGTATAGAAATCTGATTTACATAAATATCAGTTGCAGAATTTACGAAATAGTCGATATTTTCTCCTGAAGTCTTTGATTTATCATAATTTTTTTCACTGATATAATGGTCAATCGCAGCATAAAGATTTTGCTTGAATAATGTAGTATCAGTAAAGGGAATCCTTGTTAAACTTAGATTAAAATAATAATACATATATTTTTTCACATCAAAGAGAACACAGATAATTCTAAAATATAGTGGAAAAATACGGCTCAATGTAAATATAGTTGGGGTGACCCGAAAAATAGAATAAAGTGTAATTACAAGTGGCAGAGAATTAAACAGTCGCTTGTTTTATTGTAGAATTGATATGTTTGTTGGAAAACATATGTAAAATGCGGTTGTGAAAGAACTTGAAATTTCTGTAGTTGTAAGCATTTTTTTATTAAGAACCTTGATTTTGTTGCTACAACTTTCAATAAAGCTATTGGTGATTGGTACGGAAAAACGAATTAAATATTTTGTCAATTAATTTTGTGCCGCTTTGGCTCTACAATCAAATGCCGAGGTAATCCAATCTGACAGAGCCTCTTTAGCGGACTTTCTGTCTTTGCAAGCAATGATTTTTTAAAAGTCATCCTAAGAGTTTTTCTGTAAAATATCTATAGAGCATATTTTGTCCTCCGTTTCAGGTTTCTAAGCAATTTTATTTTAACGGATTTTGGTTAAAATATGCTCTACTTTTTTACTTGTAGGCTCTTTTTCTACCACAACTTTTATTATAGAGCCTAAAAAATAGAGCATATTTAATAAACTCCTGCAGATTTCAGGAAATATCAAATATGCTCTATAATTTTTATCAAAAATTTATTTGTTAATCTAAATACTATGCCTTTTCAATTTGGTTTGTTGACTGTTCTTTGCCCTCGTGATAAGTTTTCTCGGTATTTACTTTCCATATTTCAGATTTGTCTGTTTTACCAGATTTAATATGTTCAACTGCACGAATAGCTGTAAGCATTGAATGGTCCATATTGTTATAACGATGTTGACCATTTCTTCCGACACAATATAAATTTGGAATAGTATTTATATATGCAATAAGTTCATCTATTTGTGAATAAGTATCAAAATATGCAGGATAAGCTTTTTTAACGCGTTCTCTGTGTGAATCAAGAACATCTCCACTTGAAATAATTCCCATCTTTTCAAGTTCTTTGGCTGCAAAGTCGATACACTCATTATCATTCATATTCCAGAAATTGTCACCTTCAGTGCAGAAATATTCCAGACCAATCCAAACAGTATGCTCAACATCTTTTACCATATAAGGCGACCAGTTATTGAATATCTGTATCCTGCCAAGCTTAACATTTGTGTCTTGAACATAAATCCAGCAGTCAGGAACAATGTTGCCCATAGTCTTGATTTCAGTTTCGTTCTTTAGAGCAAGCTTTGGTACAAGCAAACCTACTGTTACGAAATCACGATAGGGCAGACCACTTGCAATATTAGCAATATTTTGAGGTATAGTTTGACCTTTAATACCAGCTACTAAGTCCTTGAGAGGCATTGAGGAGATAAAAATATCGCCATTAATTTCAGTTAAACCATTTGAAGTTTCGCATTTAACAGATTTAATTGAACCATTTTCAAGAATAGTTTCTTTAACAGATGTATTCATAAGGATTTTTCCGCCAAGTTTTTCAAATTCTTTAGCAGCAGTTTCCCAGAGTTGACCAGGACCGAACTTAGGATACCAGAATTGTTCAATAAGTGAAGTTTCAACATTTTTATTGTCATTTTTGCCAAAAGCCTTAGAGAACATATCTTTGAGGAGTGTTTTTATAGAAAGACCTTTAACACGCTGAGAACCCCAGTCAGCAGCAATTTCTTTAGGGTGTCTGCCCCAAAGTTTTTCAGTGTAGCCTTCAAAGAACATAGAATAAAGCTTTTTGCCAAAGCGATTTATATAGAAATTCTCAAGCGAAGTTTCCTTTTTCTTAGCAACAGCAGACTTCATATAGCTGCAACCTGCGACAAAAGTTGTGCCAAGTCCCATATTTTTAATTGTTTGAGGTTTCATAGAAATTGGATAATCAAAGAAATGCTTTTTATAGTAAATTCTTGAAACTCTATGACGAACAAGCATAACCCTGTCCTCATTTTCTGGGTCAGGACCATTTTCATATACTGGGCTTTCACGATTAAGAACTTTATCATCATAGGATTTTTTACCTTGAAGTGGCATAAGTTCTTTCCAACGATTCATAACTTCATCGCTCTTTGAGAAAAAACGATGTCCACCTATATCCATTCTGTTACCGTTGTGATAAACGGTTCGAGAAATTCCGCCAATAGCATTAGATTCCTCAAGAATAACTACATCATAGTTTTTATTTCCATCTGATAATAATTCCAAGCCTGCTGTTAAGCCTGCAGGACCTGCACCAATTATTACTACCTTTTCCATCTTACTTCATTCCTTTTAAATTATATTCCAATTAAAGTATAGGTCACTGCAGACGAGATACAGAAACAAACTGTAATTGCACAGACTGCAATTCGGAATACTTTTGCTGATTTAGTTTTTTTGCCAAGAGTTTTTGTCAGCCATAAGCCAATAAACATTGCGCCAGTTACTATAAGTGGAACAACATATCGTACATTCTGCGTACAAGTGAACGGAAACTCAAAGCAGAAAATATAGTAAGAGCCTAAAATTACAACAAAAAGTAATGCAAAGAAAACCTTAAATATAGGCTTCATACTTTTTTTATTAATAAGTATGTAGACCATTGCAATAACGCCAAGTAATGCAAGAACCACGCCCGACCAGAAAAGCACAACCCCACTGAATTTTATTTCAGGGTAGTATGTGTCATTTATGATTTCATCAAACATAGCTGTTTTAAATAGTGCTATTGTAGGATTATATTCAAAATACTTTCCAGAGTAGAATACAAATTGAGTATAAACGCTATCAAATTGGCTGAAATTGAAGTCAAAAAGCCTTTCAAAAATACTATAATAACCAATATACTGGCTATTAGTCACAGAAAGCTTAGGTACATAGGTGAAAGGAACTTTATGCATAAGATAATTTCTTATGCTCCAGCCAAGTCCAAGTGGTATACATACGCCACCAAATGCAAGCATCTGTCCAATAAGGCTTTTGAATTTTTTTCTATTTTTGATTAATACAATAAGAAAAACAATCGCAATGGCAGGAGCAACCATCCATACAGAGAGTTTTGTAAACATTCCTAAGCCAACGCATAAAGCAATTTTCATTATATTCTTTAAAGTCTGTTCTCTATACCACACTATGGTATTAAGAATAGCTCCAAACATAAATGTTAATGAGAGAATATCGTTATTAACACTTCCTGAAAGAATTATAAAAGTAGGGTGAAAGGCAACTATTGCAAAAGCGATTATAAGTCCCATTCTTCTCAGTTTAAGCTCTTGCATAATTCTATAAGAAAGATACATAGATACACTTGAATAGAAAAGCGTAAGGTATTGCAAGCCCTCATAAGAAGCCTCTGTTGCTATTCCAAAAATACTTTGTATTTTCAACCATATCGCAGCAAGAAGATGATGCAAAGGTGGGTGATAAAATTGCCAATAATCTCTTACATCAATATCAGGCAAGGACCAGTTATTGAATATATAGAGTATATATGCAGCATGACCTCTTGCGTTAATATCAAATTTTTCAACATCATGCTGTCTTTGATGAACTGTTGTATAGAGGATATATGCAAGTTTCAATGCAAAAGCAAGGATAAAAAGTATTATGATAATTTTTCTAGTATCAAGTACATTGTTTATATAGCAATGTATTCCATAGATTATTGCAAGAAATACTGCAAAGAGAAATAGAAAAGCTCCAGATTTTTGTTGTATAGCCATTATACAGTAGGCTATAAATAGCATAGATACATAGCTGATTGCTTTAATAGAGGTTATTTTAAAGCTCTCGTCATCTTTGCTTTGCCAAAATGTTACTACTATAATTATAAATGCAACACAAAGTAGAAGTATTATTCCAGTAGTTGAAAACGGTACTGTTCCGAATATGAGTGCCAAACAAAAGCAAATAAGTCCAAGAGTTAAAATAGGGTACTCTGAAAAGTTGAAGGATTTATATTTATTTTTTTTAATAGTATCACTCATATAATTCCCCTTTTACCAAATTTACTATTAAATTTGCTCAGCCGCTTTATATTTTAACACATTTAGCACAGTTCGTCAATTTAATATAATGGATTTTTACAATTCATTCTTAAATTTGTTTTTAAAAATATGTATTTTTATGTATAAATCAAAGCATAAAATTATTGTCAATCACCTAATTTTGGCTATTGATTGTAAACTATTTTTGAATATTTTCAATTTACTATTGCAAATTCAGAATTATTTGATATAATAATAAGTATATTAGATGTTATTTCAAGGATATTCAGTTTTGTTCACAAGGCCTTGCATCTCTGATTAATTTTTGAAATACATAATATAAATTCTATACTGATGATATTATATATGCTAAAATATTTTATATTTTTGGCTATCTGTAATATTATTATAAAAAATTAGTGAAATGGGGAAAACTGATGTTAAATGTAAGAATTCGTGAATTAAGGTCCGCAAGAAATATTACTCAAGTAGAGCTTGCAAGAAGCTTGTCTGTTTCTAAGCAGAGCATCTCTAACTGGGAGAATGATAATATTCTTCCTTCAATCGAAATGCTCGTTAAGATTGCTGATTTCTTCTCAGTAAGCACAGATTACCTTCTTGGCCTTGACGACAAGAAATATCTCTTGATTTCTGGTCTTAATGAAGAGCAAATCGCTCACATCCAGCAGTTGGTTGACGATATAGCTGAGAACAACCAAAAGTAATTTTGGACTAAATAAGCTATTAAAAATCAAGTAGAAATGCCTGACAGAATTCCGCACTGTCAGGCATTTCTATATTACAATTAACAAACTTTCTTAAGACACTTAAAAGTTTTGCTCAAGCTTTTTCAAAAGCTTGCAGGGTCGAGGGACGGAGTCCCTCGTGGGTTTTAAGGGCGAAGCCCTTAACATATCTTCCACCTTGATTTCTTTCGATAGCAATAAACCTCCTTTGCAGATGTCAAGGTTTTGTTTGCAAAACCGATTATGCGTCTTGTGTGTGGTGGCTCGCCACTTAATACTTTAAACTTATTTTCAGACAAAAAAATTCAGGGACGAATATAAATTCGCCCCTGTCTTATGTTTTTGCAATTAAGTATTAGCCTTAGCTGCCTTTTGACTTTTTATAACTTTAAGTCTTGAGAATTCCTCACGCTCTTTTTCTTCGAGAGCCTCAGTTATGAACTTAACTGTTGCCTCAAATTTTGGAATCATAACATTTTTGAGAGCGTTGGCACGCTTTTGCGTCTTTTTAATAGCGTCAGCAAGTCGATAGACACTGTTTTCTACCTCGGCAAGAACCGCAGTAAGCTCCTTAACCTCGTGAAATCGTAGATAAGCTTCATCAAGAGAGGAGTTCGTATTGGAAATACTGAAATAGATTCCGTTATTAGAATTTTCATCTATTGTTACAATCGGAATCTCAACACCCATAACGCTTCGGTAGGAGAGCTTGAGGCTTGTTTCCTCAGGAACTGATTTCGAGATTTCATCACAGAAGCCAAGGGTAATATTAGCAACCTCAAGAGCCTTATAAGCCTTATGATATGTGCTGTCGATTTTATCCTGAATTTCAGAAGCCTTGTCGATAAGCATCATCATTTCTCTGATAAGGATATTACGCTTTTTGTCGAGAAGCTCAAAACCATTTTTGGCAAGTGCAAGAGATTTCTTTGTTGCCATCAGGTTTCCTTTTGTAGGTACAGCCTGAACTGCCATATCTGTCACCTCCCAAAAAATTAAGCAATATCGTTATCATCACTGTCATCATCTTTTTTCTCAGAAGAGGCAAATGTTTCAAAAACGATAGAATCCTTATCCTCAATATAATATTTATCAAGAATAGCGTCATCAACACGGTCAAGCTCTTCACGAGGAAGAGTAGAGAGAAGCTTCCAGCCAAGGTCAAGGCTCTGCTCGATAGTTCTGTTCTCGTTGTAGCCCTGATTTACGAAATAAGCCTCAAAGAGCTTACCAAACTCGATATATTTCTTGTCAATAGGGGAAAGCTCTTCCTCACCGATAACAGAGGCGAGCGAACGAGCGTCCATAACTTTCGCATAAGCTGCAAAAAGCTGGTTAGAAAGTGCGGAGTGGTCGGCTCTTGTAAAGCCTTCACCGATACCGTCTTTCATAAGACGAGAAAGTGATGGAAGAACCGAAACAGGAGGATAAAGACCAGCACCCTCGAGAGAACGGTCGAGAACTATCTGTCCCTCTGTGATATAACCTGTAAGGTCAGGGATAGGGTGAGTAATATCATCGTTAGGCATAGTAAGAATTGGAATCTGAGTAACAGAACCATTCTTTCCTTTAATCATACCTGCTCTTTCATAGAGAGAAGCAAGGTCTGAATATAAGTAACCAGGATAACCCTTTCTGCCTGGAATTTCGCCCTTAGATGAGCTGAATTCACGCAAAGCCTCGGCATATGAGGTCATATCAGTCATAATTACGAGAATGTGCATATCAAGCTCAAAAGCAAGATATTCAGCCGCAGTCAAGGCACAACGAGGTGTAAGAGTTCTTTCAATAATTGGGTCATTAGCGAGATTAAGGAACATAACAACTCTTTCGAGAACGCCGCTTTCGTCAAAGCTCTTGCGGAAATATTCCGCAACATCATTCTTAACACCCATAGCTGCAAAGACGATACCGAATTTATTACCAGCACCAGCAATCTGAGCCTGACGAACAATCTGAACAGCGAGTTCGTTATGTTTCATACCTGAGCCGGAGAAAATCGGTAGCTTCTGACCACGAATAAGTGTCATAAGAGTATCTATTGTAGAGATACCAGTATTTATATAGTTTTGTGGATAAATTCTTGAAACAGGGTTTATCGGAGTACCATTGATATTAGCCTTGTGAGTAGGATAGATATCGCCAAGACCATCAATAGGAGTACCCGAGCCGTTAAAGACACGACCCATAATTTCAGGTGAGAGAGCAAGCTCCATAGGGTGTCCTTTAAGACGAGTGCGTGCATTGTCGAGTGACATACCCTTAGTGCCTTCAAATACCTGAACGACACAACGCTTACCCTGAGTCTGAACTATTCTTCCGTGGCGAATTGAGCCGTCATCAAGACGAATATCAACCATTTCTTCATAAGAAGCGTTTTCGACATCATCGAGAACGATAAGTGAACCATTGATTTCCTTAACGCCAACATAATCGAGAATCATTCATTTCACTTCCTTAAATAAGTAGTAATAAATGTGGGTGCTGAAACAAACTTTCCCTAAGACACTCAAAGTTTAGGTCAAGCCTTTTTAAAGGCTTGTAGGTCAAGGGCAAAGCCCTTGTCGCTCTCCGCAGAGAGCGAAATACCTTTGGGCGAAGCCCAACATTCTTTACCCCTGAGCGGCGGACTTTGTCCGCCGCCTTTTCTTTTGTCAGTAACATTAGTCATTTAGAGAGCAAAGAATGTTAAGGGCTTTGCCCTTAAAACCC
>UMIH01022987.1_pt1 | contig 16718 bp, 13 predicted proteins | sample 1965771 | NCBI WGS metagenome assembly UMIH01 (sample SAMEA4836120, study PRJEB28245) | human gut metagenome | biome: gut microbiome; material: fecal sample | place: Denmark | collected 2008
GCATAAATGCGGCCGATTATTTGCGGGAGAAAGTAAAGAAAAAGCCCTGAAATCGTGAGATTTCAGGACTTTTCTGGTGGAGATAAGCGGGATCGAACCGCTGACCTCATGACTGCCAGCTGCTATCGGTTTGTGGTATTTGGCGTTTTTACGTAAAATACGTCCGTTCCGTCAACAAAAAATACGGAATTTCACAAGATTTTGCCCGCCGCGTCCACACGCTTCCGCGTACACCTGGGTCACAATCTGGGTCAGGGGAGTTGGGTGGATTTGGAGAGGTTCTGCCGGGGTGGATGTGGATTGTAACTTGAATTTTGTCGATAGTCAAGTCATACTGTGAACCGAACGGATTATTGTCACGGACACAGACCTGAACGGTAGATTGCTACCAAACAGAATTTATGAATGCAAACCTCAAAGCAGTTTGCTCCCTGCACACCTTCTATCCTACGGCCTGTGTCAGCACACATGCCGTTGTGCTCTGCGACATGAACGGCAGGCAAATGCCGCTCACCCGCGCCGACCAGCAGCTCCGTGCCGCTCGGGCTGATCAGGAGGGGATACGTTTCACACAGATACATCGGGCCGTCCGTGACGCCGTAGTTATTACCGCCCACAAGCGACAAGCTGAGCGTCACATAGCTCGGCCCGTCCTGAATGGTCTGAATCGTCCAGAAGCCGCTCCACATCTCCTCAATGTCGTCACTGTCTTCATATACCCACTCCAGATCGACCGTACCGCCCGTCTCATCCTCAAGATAAAAGCGCAGCGAGAAATAGGCATAGCGGCTGGTTTCCCCCACCATGGTTTCTGTGATCCAGCCCATGCCGTCACGCTGCGATCCGGCAAGACCGAGCGCGGTCATGCCGCTCCAGCCGTCGGCAAGCCACGCGGAAAACTCGGCCGGGGCGTTGTACCAGGCATATTCTGTAAAGTCAAACGAAAGATAGTCTCCAGCTTCCGATATACACGGCGCAAGATAGCTCATCGCATCAAGCGAGGGGTACCATTCGCAGGTATTCCCGTTGTTGTCGGTGATAAAGACCTGGGTGTCGGCCTCATATGCAACGCCGTCGAGATTTGCAAAGAGCAGCACCGGTTCGCCGCTCTCTGACCGGTAGAGCACCTCCGTGACCTCGTCGGTCTGTGTTTTTTCGTTCCACTGCACACGGTTGATCGCAACCGTCGCGTTCTCGTCGACCGGCACGATGCAGTACAGATGCCCCGCACCGCCGATAATATGCTCCTCGTCGATCTCGGCGATGAAGGGGTATTCGAGGAGCATGGCCTCATTGGTTTCCCACAGCCATGCGGGGAAGCCCGCCTCGAAGCCCTCGTCAAACAGCCCGCCGACATAACCGAGATACGCTGCGCCAAACATGGTCATTGGAAAGTCAATCCTATCCCGCAGCCATCCAAGCGAGGTTTCTGCCTCCTGTGAAAACCCGTATTGCACCGGTTGTGTGTCTGACGCCTCGTCGCGTGACGTACGATCACGCATATCGTTTTGCAATGGAGCTTCCTCCGGCTGCTTTTCAGGCGTTTTTTTGTCGGGTTTTGTAGGCATTTTTACCTTATCTGTACTTGTTCTCGATTCGTTAGGCTCTGTTTGCGTCTTCTGTACACAGGCGCAAAGCGACAGCAGCAGAACCAGTACCAGCAACAGCGCGAGTATTTGTTTGGGTGTTGTTTTCATAGCCGCTCCTTTCAGAATTTTCCGCTTCGGCCAGAACCGCCGCCGCCGGATTCGCTGTAACTGCTTCCGCTGCTGGAAGAGCTGCGCTCGATCTTCCGGCTGGAGGTCGTCTTATGGGTAAAACGATCTGTTTGCGCCGTAAGCCGGAGTCCCGCGGAGACGTAGTCGTTCGCGGTTGCTTTTTTTGATACAGTGTCCATTTTCCGCCATATCACAGCGACGACCGCGGCTGCCGCCAGCAGGGAAAGACCGATCACAATAAGGATCGGAATAAACAAGCTCGCCCGGACGGGCTTTCCTGCGGAAGCCTTTTCCAGATAGACGCTGCATTCTTTGACGTAATCCTCAAAGCCGCCGTACCAGTCGTTCTCACCGAAATTGTCGAGGAAGACCTTTTCCAGTTTTTGCTGACCATAGCTGTTGAACGCATACTCACAGCGTGAGCCGTAGCAGAACATTGCCCAGTCGCGATCATCCATGCTGAGCAGGAGCATGATCCCGTCGCGGTTCGGTCCTTCGCCCATGGTGCATTCATGGTAAATGGTGTAGGTCGCCTTATAGACGCCTTCAGAATGGAAGTCCCGATAGTCCTCCACGGTTACGATGTAGACGCCGACGCCGTATTTTTGGGAGACGCTTTCCGCCATCTTTTCCAGCAGCATATTTTCGTTTTCGCTGAGAAGTCCGGCCGCGTCCGTCACATAAGAAAGCTGTGCGCCTGTCTGCTCAGCCGCAGCTGCGCCCACGCAGAGCACAAGGCAGAACAGAAACACCAGCAGGAGACAACGTATTCTTTTTTTCATGTCTCAGCCCTCCCTATCGCGCCAAAAGAAGCAGCGCGGTCACACTGATGGCGATAAGAGGTGCCGCGATTGCCGCAAACAGGCCAATTACCCGTTTCGTGCTGACCGGAAGGTTGCCGACAAGCTTGCCTGTCTGACCGTTCATGGCAAAGAGGAAGTCCTTGCCCTCCCATCTCGTGTTCAGGATCCAGACGGGAAGCAGTGCGTAATGCACCTTGCCGCGCTTCAAGTGGATATCCCGGCTCGTTTCATTGCAGGTGGTGTAGCCCGAAACCGTGCGTTCCAGTGCGCTCAGCAGCGAGCCCGCGCAGCGCATGTCCGCCCGCTCCCGGCTGTCTTCGACGCTGACATCATATTTGTCCGCCAGAAATCCGGGCAGATACGCTGTGGAAAATGGCCTGAGCTCCGCGTAATCATACGGTTCGATGGAGTCCATATAATCGTCCGGCATTTTGCTCGACGCGTCCACCGGGATCTTTTCAAAGGCAATGGAGCCTGCGCGTCGCACATCATAGTGGCTTGTCTCCGTGATCTCATAGTCTCCTGAGGTGTAGGTATGTACCTGCGTAGCATGGAATTGCGCACTTCCGCTGGCCTCGCCGTCGTACATCCAGAAAGGTACATACACACCCTTGATCTGCTCCAGATGGTTGGCTTTGGAGAAGGTCGATGGCAGCAGAGGCTTTTTGAGATAGTGCTTCTTCAATGTCTTGATGGCATCCTCCTTGCTCAGCTTGAAGGGAAGCACAAAGTCGGGCTTCAAAATGCCGGCGAACTGCCCCGGAAGTACCGACGGATTTCCGCAGTACGGGCAGGACGTGGCTGCGGTCGTCGCGTCGCAGAGCAGCTCCGCGCCGCACGACGGGCAGCAGTAGGCCTTCATGTCGGCCGCATCCGCGCCCCAGTCCTCGCTCAGACCGGAAGCATCCCAGTCAGAGCCGTCTGCGGCAGTCTGTTGTTCTTCCGCTTCGGCAGATTTTTGAGCCGCTTCCGTTTCTTCCTGCTTCTGTGCCGCTTCCGCCGCTTTTGCTTCTTTTTCCGCGTAGAACGCTTCAATTTCTGCGATATCGAAGCTTGAGCCGCAGTAATCGCACTCCAGCCTGCCGGATTCTCCCACAAAATGGAGCGGTCCCGTACAGGCGGGACATTGATAATTTGTGATTTGTGTTGCCATCTAAGTTCCTCATTTCTCAGACCAGTGTTGCAGCCCACAAGGGCAGATTGCAGTGCCGAACACAGTTATGATCGTGTTATTCCGGATATGTCCCGCAGGCTCACTGCTTGTGATAGATCGTGTTCGTGTCTCTTATGACGTTTTCTTCCGAATCGTACAAGACGCACATATCCGCCGCCGCATGATCGCTGTTTCCCAGCACGATCTCCTGCAGGTGCTCCGCCACGTCCTCACTGTATTCTCCGCCGAAATACGGCGTCTGAAACGCGGACTCGACGCACAGCTCCCAGCCATTCCATTTCTGCTCCGTTTCGTCGAACCACAGCTCCGCCGCACGCAATTCGCTCCCGTCTGCGTCCGTGGAAAACACATATTTTTGCAGACCATCCTCGGAGATCCACGTGCCCTCGAGCAGCGCAAAAACATCGCGTGTCTGCTCATGCTCGGCGCTCTCCCGCTCTGCCTGTGCCTGCCGCTCCGCATCGCTGTAATACCGCGCCTCGTCTCCCATCGTCATCATACCGTAATCCAGCCAGAGCGTATCCGCCAGCCACGCAAACTGCGGAGAGTCCAGATAGCGCAGATGATAGACCGTATCGTGGTCTTTATCCTCAATCGTGAGTCCGCTGATTTGTTCTGCAAAATCCGCCTGAACTGTCAGAACGCCGTTTTGAAAGGAATATTCAAACTGATCTCCCAGATCTTCAAAATTCGCGTCGTAGCAGCGGATGGGCGTGTCCTTGAACTGCCCGCCGCGGTAATAGAGCTTCATGACCCCCGGGCTGTAAACGGTTTTTTTAATGTGGAAGTCGTCAAAAAGAACCGATGTCTCAGGGTACTGATAGGTGCGCACGTCAGCACCGCCGCAGGCGGTCAGACCGAACAGCCCCATCCATAGACCTGCCATGATGAGGAACGCCTTGAGCTTCACAGTATCCCCTCCGTTTCTCCGCAAATAGCCGGATTCTCCCGCTCCAAATTGGGGCGGGAGCCGGTTTTCATATAAATTCTCAGAAGGACGCTGCCCTTACTGGAACGTCATGTTGTTGAGAATGATGTCGGGCATCGTTCCCGGGACGCAGTCCAATTTCGTCAGTCCGATGGACAGTGCGCGGCCGTCGTCGATCTGCGCGATATACTGGATCCAATCATAGCCGATTCTTCTGTAGGTACGCCCATGGAAGGTGATGCCGCCGATCACGCGATCGTCGATGTCCTGATAGTTTTCAAAGTCGTCCTTGTAGTAGTCGAAGTCCTCCACATTGGTTCTTACCTCGAATCTGATGGCGCCTGCACCGAACGCGGTGGGATCGTCGTTTTCCACCAGGCAGCGCCCCCCATCATCGAACGACCAGCCGGATACCGGGATCTTCGTCATGATCTTGACCTTCACATCGTCTTTTGCAAACTGGGCGATTTCCACGGAGAAGTCCTTCATCTCGGCGTTTGCAGACGCTGCCCTATTCGCTTCGGCGGCCTCGGCCTTCACGATGTCCAGATACTTTTCTATGGCTTCTGTGCCGGAGAAGCCGCTGGTGTTGTACGCACTCACCGTATAAACGCCCGACTCGTTCTCCTTGAAATTGACGTAGATGAAATGGGAGTCGTCGTCCTCAGAGATCCATTTGTAGTAGCGGTAGTTTGCCTTCATGTGGTCGCTGTACTCTTCCTTGACGAACTGACCTTCCACGCCGAAGTAGGCAACGATATCATCGTAAGTAGCGTCAAAAATATTATTATTGACCTCGTTCATCCAGACGTAGCCCTTCTGCACCTGCTCTTCCGTCACGATGCCGTCGCCGCCGGAGGCCATCGCGTCCGTCGGGGTGAGCGGAGCGCCTTCTGTCGGAACAGCTTCCTCCGGAGCATCTTCTCCGATGGCATCCGGCATGGACTTGCCTGCGTCAATCAGAGGCAGATACCAGTCGGTATAGCGGTAGGGATATGTATCTTCCTCCATGTCATCCCAGTAGAGTCCCCACGGGCGCAGATAGATGTCATAGTGGAACTCGTCATCGCCATCTTCATAGTCGCCGCTGATCCAGATCATGTCGTCATAGTCCAACAGCGCGGGATCAACGATCCAGTCCGCATGCTCCAGGGCCACGTTTGTGAACCAGCCGCCCTCGGACATCACCGTGCCGTGCTCGCCGGTTCCGGCTTCGCTCAGACTGACCTGCGCGGAAGCCATGGGTTCGGACCTCGTGTAGTCCTCGTCCCAAAGCGTGATCGTGCCAGTGTAGTCCGTGCCGATGTCAATGACGCCGCAGACATCCCACCATTTTCCCTCCATGCTCTCGTAGTAGCCATAACAGCCGCTCATCTTCCACCAGCCGTACCATTCGCCGTTCCACCAGTCGAGCAGTGCATCGCCAGTCTCGGCTGGATCGGAGGTCAGCGTGCTGTCAACGGGCGGTTCACCGCCGGTCGTATCAGCTGCGGGAGTCTCACAATTCAGTGAGGATGGGTCGATGGTGATCTTGCCGCTTTTCTTGCCGAGGAACTGCTCGAAGGTTGCCTCGACTGGACTGGTCGTGTCCTGAAGCAGATATGCTGTCCGGACTTCCACCGTTGCGCCCGGAGCGACGTCTGTAAACTGGCCTTCTATCACGGTTTCAAAGGTGTCGTAGTCGGCAAAGACGGTTGCAGCTTCCAGTTCTACGCCATTTTGCATGAGCGTTTCATCGACGCTCCAAAGATACGACGCATTTTCCTTGCCGTTGTTTGTGAAGTCCAGTGTCAGAACGATCGCGTCATTTCCGTCCGAATCTTCCATGATGCACGCGCCCTTGTAGAGCAGCTCATAGTCGCCGAGCTTGATCAAATTGGAGTCTTTCGCCTTATCTTTGCCGCAGGCAGTAAGGCTGCTGAGCAGCATCAGCGCTGCAAGAAGCAGGCATAGAGGCTTGATCTTCGTCTGTTTCATAATTCCCTCCCGATATCCTTCAGGGATGCACAAATCTGCCGATCAACAGAAAATAACATATCATTCCGGCAAAAACAGCGGTGCATCCCTGAGACATTTTGCGTTCCTTATTTCTTTTCGCGCTGGATAAGATTCCCATCCTTGTCGGTGAACTTGCCGCAGAGAATCTTGATAAAGTCAACAAGGTACCCGATGCCGAACAGACCTGCCGTCAGCGTATAAAGAATACCCGTGCCGATCTTGCCGACATAGTAGCGGTGGACGCCGAGGCCGCCAAGGAAGAGGCAGAGCAGGAATGTTGTCATCCAGTCCTTCGTTTCGACCGGAACCTCCGGCGCGACATAGTCCTCTACTTCCTCACCGTTCAAAATCTTCTTCACGGTTTCAGTCACGGTGTCGATATAGGCGCCGCGCTCCGTTGCAAGGCCGACTGTCGCACCCTTGAGGCCCTTGCGCAATGCACTGTTCTTATCAACGCGCATACCGCCAACCGACATCTTGGCCTCCGTAATGACCGGCTGGATCCGGATGTGTGTGCCGTCCTTGAGGAAAAGCCAGAGACCAACGTCCACATTCGGTTCTTTCTCGAACGAGATGCGTTGACCGGGAATGCCGCCCTTGATCTGGAACGGCATCTGGAACGCTGCCCTGCGGGCATTGAGCTTCCCCATGATCTCTTCCAGTGTGGTGGAATAGGAAAGATCAAATTCACGGGGGCTGGTCGCGAATGCGACATCTTTCATGCTGCCAGTAAGGTTATCCATAGTTTTTCTCCTTTCAAAAGTCCGGTGGGTGGCTGATACGTATTGTGCTTCTATGCGGTTTATTTTTTCGTAAAAGTGCCGCTGATGCCGTAGCCGGAGTTCTCATTCATGGTAAGGCTGCTGCCGTCCACGGAGAACGTGTAAGTAGACGGCTCACTCCATGCCTCCAGCGTTACCGTGAGCTGGTCGCCGTCAATGGTATAGGTGCCGTTCTGCTTCATGTACGCATTCTCCATGGTGCATTTACCTTTTCCGTTGAACGTCCATGTGATCACACCGTCTTCTCCGAGATCAGCAGACCATGTTCCGGCCAGCGCATCCTTACTGCCGCAGGCGGCAAGCGTCAGGAGTGCAGCTGCAATCAGGAGTAATGCTACATACTTTCTCATTTTTAAGTCCTTCTTTCTAAATCGTCGTTTGATGGATGGTTCAGCCGTTCACCGCGCCGCCGCAGTATTCACAGCAGCCGCTTGCATCCGGCGTGGTGGTTGCGCCGCAGTAGGGGCAGGTGACTGCCATCTTGGGCGCGGCGGCCTGCTCGATCTTCTCACGCACATCTTTTCGTACCTGCGTCAGCGCCTGACGGATCTCCTCGCCGAGCTTTTTGCAGTTGCGGTACTCGACGTTGGTTTCGGGGTTGCATCTTGCCGGCATACCCGGGCGTGCCGAGGGCGGCGGCGTAATGTCTATAGAGCTGGAGTTGACCTGAAAGCGCATTTCGTTGAAGTAGGGGTTGTTGACGAATATGGTGATGTAGAAATCATAGGAGTATTCATAGCGCGGCGGATTGTAGCTGACCTCCTTGCCGTCCTTATCCTCGCGCTTGAGCTCCGAACGGCTCTCGTCAATATCAAGATTGCAGCCGGTCACGTCTGCAAAGTCCAGAACATCCGGGTTTGCCTCTTGCAGATCTCTTGCTCTTGTTACCATAAACTTTCCCGCGTCCTCGTCCAGAAGCACCTTGGTGTTCGTGCCGAGCGTTCTGGTCGTATGGAATGCTGCGACCTTTTCCTGATTCTCCTCCCGGTAGGTAAGCTGTGCCCTGATTTCTTCGACGGTGCTGTTGCGCCGGTCGGAGAACCACGGGGAGAGTTTTTTGGCACAGTTTTTGCAGAGATTCCCGTTTTCCAGCTTGCGGTTGCCAAGTAAGCCGATCTTTTCCCCGCAAATATCGCAATATTTCTTATCGAACAGTCCCATATATGTATCAATCTCCTTTATGTCTGCTTCTTGCACTATGTTTCCTTGTTGTTTGCTTTTTTATTCCGCAGGGCGTCTGGCTCCGCACTCTGCGCAGAATACGCTACTGCCATTCGGCATCCCGCACGCCGGACATTTCCATCCGCCGTCCGGTACAGGCCTTGAGAAAATCCCGGCCTCTGTTTCCCCGGCAAACGCTACCAGGAGGGTAAAGATGCTCTGTGCGCTCTCGCCGCAGTAGTTGTTTGTGAAAACCTCGCTGCCGTCTTGCCATGTCGCGCAGATGCAGCTATTCTCCGCGACATCCGGACCTGCGCTGGGATGGTAGACCGGAAGATCCAGCGCACGAAGCTCTTGTCTGATGCTGCTGAAGCACGCCTGCGCCTTCTCCGGCTCGACGGCGATGTCCTGCCTGAAAATAGGCTTACCGTCGCCATCCTGATACCGGTAGGAGAAAAGCATCTGCTTCTCCGCTCGGGATGGCAGCGTCCGCTCATCGAGAAGGAAGCTGAAGCAGTCACGCGCAGACGAGGCGGTTTGCTCCCAGTAAATTCCGACCAACTCTGCTGTTTCGCGCACCTCACGCTGCTCTGTTTCAAGCTTGGATGCAGCATACGCTTCCTCGGCAATACCCAGAACCAAGGCCTCCAGTGCCTCCGCATGGCTGCCGCTGAGCGTTTGGGCCTCATCCCCGTCATCGGTGCGCCAAACGATCCGGATCTCGCTGTCAACTTCATCATAGCTGTCAGAAGACGGTTTTCTGTACGCCGGAAGCTCCGACTCTGCCAGCACATTCTGAAGCGCAAACCACTGTACCCACGTGAGCTGCCAGGGAATCGGGTTGGAAAATGCATCCGTCTGGCTTTCTCTTATCTCGTCGCCGCCGGATTGGCTTGGGAACCAGCCGGTCAGCAGCGGCATATCGTTCTCCTGATAAAATTTCAGTGAAAAGCTGCTGTAGTAATTCCTATGGTTCTGCCGCCACTCAAATTCCACCAGATCCTTGCCCGCGCTGTATGCATCCGGGTTTTCCATCCTGCCTCCGTCTTTGATCTGTGACGTTACAACAAGCCGATACAGTGAGCATCCTGTCAGCGCAAGCAGGGCAATTACCGAAACGGTAATCAGTGCAGCTTTCACTGCCGATTTCACGTCAGATCCCCGTCGTCAAACGGGTCTCCGCATTCGGGGCAGAACTTCGGCGGATGCGCGGGATCAGCCGGCTCCCAGCCGCACTTGTCGCATTTGTACTGCGGAACGCCGGCCGGCTTGGGTTTGCCGCATTCGGCGCAGAACTTGCCCTTATTCACCGCACCGCAGCTACACGTCCAGCCGTCTACCTGTACTTCTGGCTTTTTTGTGCCGCATTCGGGGCAGAACTTTCCGGTTGCCGTCGCGCCGCACTGCGGGCATTTCCAGCTTCCTGCCGCCGGCTTCGGCTCCGGCTTTTTGCTGCCGCAGTTCGGGCAGAAATTGCCAGTAATACCGCTTTGTCCGCAGCTGCACGTCCAACCGTTCGCGGGCGCTGCCGGTGCTGCGGGAGCGGGCTGCTGTGCTTGCTGCTGCGCACCCATCTGATAGAGGTTCTGTGCGTTCATACCGCCCATCTGGCCCGCCATATTCATGCCCATGAACGCCATCGCGGGGCCTGCGCCCTGATTGGACGCGGCCGACTGCATCGCTGCCGCCTGCGCGCCGACCAGATGTGCAGCCGCTCTCGTCGGATCCATGAACGCCGCGTTGCGCTGCAGCTCCTTGATCATCTTCTCATCTTCCTCGCTCGCCTTGACCGACGAAACGCCGAAGGAAACAATCTCAAGCCCACGCAGGTTGCGCCATTTTCCGGAGAGGACTTCGTTCAACGCCTCAGCCAGCTCCATTGTATGGCCGGGTAGCGCAGAATAGCGGATGCCCATGTCGGAGATTTTTGCAAACGCGGGCTGAAGCGCGGTAAGTAACTCGGTCTTGAGCTGTCCGTCCAGCCGGTCGCGGGTATAATCCTCACCCACATTGCCGCAGACGTTTGTGTAGAACAAAATCGGGTCGCAGATGCGGTAGCTGTACTCGCCGAAGCAGCGAATGGCAATGTCGATGTCAATGCCTGCCCGCTGGTCAACAACACGGAAGGGAACCGGCGACGGCGTGCCGTACTTGTTGCCGATGAGCTCCTTGGTGTTAAAATAGTACACGCGCTGATCCTTGGGCGGCTCGCCGCCGAAGGTGAAGCGCTTTCCGATGTTCTTGAACGTGTCGAGGATACTGGTTCCCAACTCACCGGAGAAGATCGACGGCTCGGTCGAAGCATTATAGACAAACTCGCCCGGTTCGGCGCACAGCTCCGTGACTTTGCCCTGATCGACGATGATCATGCACTGACCGTCAGCCACCGCGACGACAGAGCCGTTGGAGATGATGTTCTCGCTGCCCTTGTAGTTGCTGCTGCGCCCGGAAACGCGGTGCAGACCCTTGACCGCCATCACGTTCTCCGGAATGGATTCACAATAAAAATACTCTTTCCACTGGTCGGCCATCACGCCGCCAGCCGCGCCCAATGCTGCTTTAATGAGTCCCAGTGTCTGTTCTCCCTTTCTCTGTTTACTATGCCCACGGGTCTTCCGCCGCAGGAATACGGATGCCGCTGAGAATGCTGGAATACTCCCAGAGGAACCACTCGCCGGTTGATGCCTTCTGCCGCAGCTTCATGGGCCGCGGCGAATCTGCACCCGCCGTTTTCAGGAACACGCGCAGATACCCCGGCTCGATATCCTGCGGCCTGGGGTCTGCCAGCACATTAAGCCGGTATGGCACCCGCGGCTGATAGCCGTTTTCCGGCGTCGCGCCTTCAAAATACGCAAGCGGCAGATAGGCTTTGCCGCGCAGCCGGTCGCGCAGGAACTGCGCATCGTAGGGCGTCATGGGCCGCGGGCCGCGCAGGAGATTCATTGCGGCAGTTCCGGCGTCCCTGTCCTTGTCAAACAGTGCCAGTGCGCACAGAAACAGGGCGCAGATGCGCTCCGGCTGTCTTCCGCCTGCCGCAAGCGTCTCAAATTCCTGCAGGCTTGCAGGGATGCTTTGTATTGTGACCTGCATATAAAACCCTCCTGTTTATGGATATGTCCGGAGCCATGTTTCCGTATTTCCGGATTTGGTATAGTCATGGCCGTTGGCAGCTTCCATCACATACCAGTATGCCCAGTGCTGCTCGTTCATGTCAGCAAAGACTCTTGGCAGCTCTTTCAGATGGGCACGGATATACTCTATGTCAGCACTGCGTTCGAGCAGGCGGCAGGTGACAGCGGCGACCTCTGCTCTTGTAATGTTGTTGCCCGGCTTGAATGTTCCATCTGCATAGCCTGTGACCCAACCGCGAGTCGCCGCATAGGCGATGGACTTTGCCGCCCAATGAGAGGCAGGAACATCCGTGAAGGCCGCAGCTCCGTCCGTCAGCTGCTCAAACCGGCAGCAGATCGCGGCAAATTCCGCACGCGTGATCGGCGCGTTTGGCCGGAACGTTCCGTTGCTGTAGCCGCGGACGATCCCGAACTGCTCCATGTAGCCGATGTAGTTGGCCGCCCAATGCGCCGAGGTCACATCGGAGAAGGAGGCTGGATAGGATTTGTTTGCCTCCATCTGCTCGGTCAGCAGGCGGGCGAACATGGTGGTCACCTCTGCGCGGCTCATATTTTTGCCCGGGGCAAATCCGCCGCCCGGATAGCCCTTTAGGAACGCGAAATGGTCAGTCTTGTTGAGCGTCGCAGGCTTATATGTGGGTTCCGTCACCGGTGCGGTGTTCTCGGTGTAAAGATTGACAAAGCCAAGCCCGCCCTGCGCATTGTCCGGGTTGACATGCACGCTGCCTTCCATAGCTTCAAATTTGTTGTAGCAATCCCAGCCGCCCGTCCACTTGTATTCCCGTGCGGCATCGCTCCATTTATACTGCGGTTGGAGGAACCAGCGGGTCTCATCATACGTCCAACCGCTTTGCTCATCGTTGGTTTCCACAACAAAGATGCCCTGATTGTCGGTTAGAGCGAAGAAATCGCTTCTGTCGATTTGAATGGTCATCACGCAGCTGAACGTTCCGGCTCCGTTCACGGTCACCGTGCAGTTCTGTACATCCCAAAGGCCCGTGCCGCCGGCTTCATAACGGCCATACGACGGATCGCTGGGAAATGCATAGAAGCTGAAAGTCGTTTGCTTCGGTGCAGTATTTCCCCCCAACTCAACGACCTTGGTGATCGGGATCTGAAGCGTCACGATCCGGTCCTCGTCGTCCGGCTCAGGCTGCTCGGGCCGATTCGGCGGAAGAAAGTTGCTTCCCGGCGGCAGGGGCACGGTGAAATCTTCTGCGGCCACCGCTGCGGCAAGGGACAGTGTAAGGATCAGGCAAAGGAAAATCGCAAGAATTCGTTTTCTCATCTGGAACCTCCTTCTGTTATTTCTTTGTCGAATACGTACATGATGCGGCTTTCCGCGCAGGCAGTGAAAACCAAAGAGCTAAAGTGTGTCGATCACGCCCGCGAGGTAGGTCGGCGATACCGACGCATAGATAAAATTGTCGACCAACTGATCCTTCACCGCCTGACGCACATCGGCGGCAAGCAGTTCGTCCGCGTTCTCATCCACCAGAAGCAGAACCTTGCAGACCCAGCCGAGCTGCTTTACAGCATTGCAAAGCTTGAGCCGCTCGCTCAGCTTCCAGATGCCCTGCCGGATGACCTCCATCACCAACACATTGGCACGGCAGGACCGGCACAGGGCAAGCGTTTCCTCCGGTTTTGAAGAACGGTAGACAAGAAAATCCGGGTCGCATCCCGAAAGTGATTGCATGACCGCTTCCGCCAGAAGTCCGCCTTTCATATCCAGTACGATCCTTCGCATCTGCGCTTTTCCACCGCCTTTCTCTTCTTTTGTATGTTCCATTTGTATTTTAGCTGTTATCGCTCCCTTCTGCCCCCGCCGATTGGATAGGGTTTGCAATTATTTTTTGTTCAAAGGCCATCATCCGGCCCGATTCTCTCGGCAAAGGGTGTAAAACTGTGTTGCCTTTTTCCGTCCGCATGATATACTATCCATACGAATGTGCAGAGATGGGAGGCATACGGCATGAGCAAAGCGACAAAAAAGACCATCTTGTTTGCGCTGGGTGTGTTGGCGCTCATTGCGTTTGCCATGTGGCTCCGATATGCAAGCCGGAATATTTTTCATTCTCCGGCTGTCAGCCATCTGCGAAGCGGGATCTATGTGTTTTTGTTCAGCGCGTGGTGCTACTCCCTATGGATCCGCATCGTGCAGACGCAGGCACGGCGCTATCTGGTGGCGATTTCGGCGCTGATGGTGCTTTGGATTCTTCTGCGCTCAATCAAATTTTCCATTGAAAACACGGATGCAGAGCGCTGGCTGTGGTATTTCTACTATTTCCCGATGCTGTTCATCCCCATGCTGTCGGTCTTTGTTTCCCGGTCGCTGGGCAAGGGAGAGGATTTTCGGCTGCCGCGATGGACCAAGCTTCTGTATGTTCCAACGCTGCTTCTGCTCCTGCTCGTTCTGACCAATGATCTGCACCAGCAGGTGTTTTCCTTCCCGTCCGGCGTTTTATCGGATCAGGCGTATCGGTATGAGAGCGGCTATTTCTTCGTGCTGGCTTGGGAGGCCCTGTGCGCGGGGTTCGCGTTGCTTTCGATGGTGAAAAACTGCCGCATCCCGCGCAGCAGGAGAATTCGCTGGCTGCCGTTGGTTCCGCTTGCGCTTTCGCTGGCCTATGCTTATGCGTATGCCAAAAAGGTCCATTGGGTCTGGGTGCTTGCGGGCGATATGACGGTGTCGCAGTGCCTGATCTTTGCGAGCATCCTTGAATGCTGCATTCAATGCGGGCTGATCCAGTCCAACCTCGGATACGACGAACTTTTTGAGGCAACGAGCCTGCCCGTCCAGATTACGGATCCTGCATTTTGCCCCCAATATGTGTCTGCCGCCATGCAGGAGGCTTTGCCGCAAAGCGAGCTGCGGCAGATGCAGCAGGATACCGTCCATCTGAGCGACGATACGCTTTTGAAGCGGCACAGGCTGCGCCGCGGCTGGGTGTTCTGGAAGGAGGACATTTCCGCGCTGAATCAGATTCGAAAAGAGCTGGAACTGACAAGGGATGAGCTGCGTGATACCGGCGACGTTCTGACGGCGGAGAAAGCACAGCACGCAAGATGGCTGAAGCTGACAGAAGAAAACCGCCTGTATGACATGATGGAGGCGCAGACCGCCCGACAGATCGCAATGCTGCGGGATCTGTTGGCTGAATTACAGAAGACGGAGGATTCAAACAGAGCCAGACACCTGCTTGGGCAGGTCATCATCATCGGGACCTATATCAAGCGGAGAAGCAACCTGATTTTTGTCGGCGAGCAGCGCGGCGCAATCAGTGTGCAGGAACTTCGGCTGTGTCTCAATGAATCTTCCGAGAATATCATTGTCTATGGCGCCGACTGTAAGACGATCGTCAAGGGGGAAGGCCAGCTTACCGTCGAGCAGGCAACGCAGGTCTACGACCTGTTTGAGGCGGTCGTGGAGACGGAACTGGAATCGCTGCGTGCGTTGCTGATCTCTATAGAGGTTGGTAAGTGGGTAGAGGTCGCTCTCTGTGTTTCAGCGGCGGAGCCGCTCTGCGGGTTGCGTGCGCGGTTTCCAGATCTGGAATGGGAGCAGGATGAGGACGGACTGCAATATGTGACGCGGAAGCTGGAAAGATCGAGGGGGTAAAGGCGTATGGACAGGATTAAGGAAAGCTTCGACAGTCTGCCCATCGCAGCCTGCTTCTTCGATAAAAACGGCGTGGTGCGGCTCATCAACCGCCGGATGCTTGCCATTGCAAACTGGCTGCGAAAAGGCGGCATACAGTCGCTTGCAGAGATGCAGAGCGTCCTGCACTCGCCGCCCGCAAACGTGCGCTGTCTGGATCTGCGCCTTCGGATCTACCGCTTTCCGGACGGGAAGGCGCTGCGCTTTGCGCAGGAGCAGATCACAACAAAAGCGGGCGTCCGCTATACGCAGATCACTGCCGCAGACGTTACGGAGCTGATCCGGAAGCAGAACCAGCTGAAAGCGGAAAACGCGAAGCTGGCGGAGGCAAATGAGCGGCTTCGGCGGCTGCTTGTGCAGATGCCGGAGATCATCCGGGAGGAAGAGACGCTGGCGATGAAGCTGCGTGTGCACGATGACATCGGGCACAGTATTCTTGCGGCACGCCGTGTGCTGCTCCAGCAAACGGACCTGAAGGAACTTCGTGCAAACGCGGCGCTGTGGGAACAGTCCATTTCTGTGCTTTTCCGCTCCAGCCAGATAACGGCGCAATCCGAACCGCTGGAGGCGGCGAAAAAACGAGCGGAAGAATTGGGCGTTAGAGTTCTTCTGACAGGGCGTGAACCGCAAAGGCAATGGATACGCACACTGAGCGCACTGGCGATCTGCGAATGTGCGGCAAACTGTGTCCGTCACGCAGATGGCACAGAATTGTATGTGCGTTTTCGGCAGAAGCCGGACTGCATGGAGGTCGTCCTGACCAACAACGGTGCGGTGCCAAAGGAAAAGATCACAGAAGGCGGAGGCCTTTCCATGCTACGTCAACGTATCGAAGAAGCAGGTGGAAAAATGGAGGTTTGGAGCATCCCTCGCTTTACGCTGATGCTCAGCCTGCCGGAACAGGAGAAAGCAGCACATGAGAGTGATGATCGTTGAAGACCAGACCATGATCCGCAGTCTGCTGGAAAGCTATTTCCGCGCCGAGGACGGATACCGGATCACAGCGTCCATCCCCGGCGCAAAGCAGGCGGTTGAGGTGTGCCGGACAAGCTCTGTCGATCTGATTTTGATGGATGTGCAAACGGAGAACCGCGAGAACGGCCTGACTGCCGTTCGCCAGATCAAAGCGATACAGCCGAAGAGCAAAATTATTGTTGTGACCTCGCTGATCGACTGCGCCGTTCTGGATGAGGCAAAGAGGGCCGGGGCAGACAGCCTGTGGTATAAGGACTCTACGCAGAAGCGTTTGATGGATGTTGTCCGGCAAACGATGGCGGGTGAACATATCTTTCCGGACGCGCCTCCGACGGTTGAGATCGGCATGGCAAAAAGTACGGAATTTACAAAGACGGAATTGAAAGT
>UMIH01067217.1_pt1 | contig 16697 bp, 14 predicted proteins | sample 1965771 | NCBI WGS metagenome assembly UMIH01 (sample SAMEA4836120, study PRJEB28245) | human gut metagenome | biome: gut microbiome; material: fecal sample | place: Denmark | collected 2008
TAGATGCCGATGCACAGTTTGCAAGACAGCTGTTTATGATTTAAAAAAATGCTTGAAAATGCATACACTGTGTGATATATTAAATGAGTATGTGAGCCGATATTCAGGCAAAGGATACTCCAGCCTTGTCTTAATATCAGGTGATTAATATTATTTTTAAGGAGGAAATCACGATGATTTCAAAGGAAAAGAAGGCAGAGATTATTGCTGCATACGGTAGAACTCCACAGGATACAGGTTCACCTGAGGTTCAGGTAGCTATCCTTACAGAGAGAATTAACGAGCTTACAGAGCATCTTAAGGTTAATGCTAAGGATCACCATTCAAGAAGAGGACTTCTTAAGATGGTTGGTAAGAGAAGAGCTTTGCTTGAGTACCTCAAGAAGGATGATATCGATGCTTACCGTGCTTTGATTGAGCGTTTAGGACTCAGAAAGTAATTGCAGATTAGAGGCGGGAGACATTCCGCCTCTTTTTTCGTAAGTCTGGTAACAGAAGTTTATCCCGAGACCACTGAAATACATACTTTTGCCTGATTTTGGCACACTATGTGGTCTAAGTGTGTATTTCAGTTGTTTCGGAGCTTCTGTCTATTAATAAATAATCAGAAAAGGAGAATGGAAATGTACAAGAGTTATTCAATGGAAATTGCCGGCAGAACACTTACTGTTGATGTTGGCAGAGTGTGTGCACAGGCTAACGGTGCAGCACTTATGCATTACGGTGATACTGTTGTTCTTTCAACAGCAACAGCATCAAAGGAGCCAAGAGAGGGAATTGATTTCTTCCCACTCAGTGTAGAATATGAGGAGAAGCTTTATGCGGTAGGTAAGATTCCGGGTGGCTTCAACAAGAGAGAAGGCAAGGCATCAGAGAATGCAATCCTTACATCAAGAGTTATTGACCGTCCTATGAGACCTCTGTTCCCTAAGGATTACCGTAACGATGTTACTCTTAACAATATGGTAATGTCAGTAGATCCTGAGTGCCGCCCTGAGCTTGTTGCCATGCTTGGTGCTTCAATTGCCACATGTATATCTGATATCCCATTTGACGGGCCATGTGCTATGACACAGCTTGGTATGATTGATGGTGAATTTGTTGTCAATCCTTCACAGGAGCAGTGGAAGAATGGTGATTTGAGACTTACGGTTGCTTCTACAAGCCAGAAGGTAATCATGATTGAGTGTGGAGCTAATGAAGTTCCGGAAGCCAAGATGATTGAGGCTATCTACAAGTGCCACGAAGTAAACCAGACAATTATTGAGTTTATCAATAAGATTGTAGCCGAGGTTGGCAAGCCAAAGCATTCATATGAGAGCTGCGCTATCCCACAGGAGATGTTCGATGCAATGAAGGCAATCGTAACACCTGAGGAGATGGAAGTTGCAGTATTCACAGATGACAAGCAGACAAGAGAAGCTAACATCGATGCAATAACAGAGAAGTTCAAGGAAGCCTTTGCTGATAATGAGGAATGGCTTGCAATCCTTGGCGAAGCTGTATACCAGTATCAGAAGAAGACTGTAAGGAAGATGATTCTTAAGGACCACAAGAGACCTGATGGACGTGCTATCACACAGATTCGTCCGCTTGCAGCAGAGATTGACCTTATTCCGAGAGTTCACGGCTCGGCTATGTTCACAAGAGGACAGACACAGATCTGCGATGTTGTAACACTTGCGCCTTTATCAGAGGCACAGAAGGTAGACGGACTTGATGAGAATGTTACAGCTAAGAGATATATTCATCACTATAACTTCCCTTCATACTCAGTAGGTGAGACAAAGCCTTCAAGAGGACCGGGACGTCGTGAGATTGGACATGGAGCACTCGCAGAGAGAGCACTTATACCTGTACTTCCGTCAGAGGAAGAGTTCCCATATGCAATCCGTGCCGTATCCGAGACATTTGAGTCTAACGGTTCAACATCAATGGCATCAACATGTGCTTCCTGTATGTCACTTATGGCAGCCGGTGTACCTATTAAGAGAATGGTAGCAGGTATATCATGTGGTCTTGTTACGGGAGACACAGACGACGATTATATCGTACTTACTGATATTCAGGGACTTGAAGATTTCTTTGGCGATATGGACTTCAAGGTAACAGGTACTACAGAAGGTATCACAGCTATTCAGATGGATATCAAGATTCACGGACTTACAAGACCGATTGTTGAAGAGGCTATTGCAAGAACAAGAGAAGCAAGACTTTTCATCATGGATACATGTATGAAGCCTGCAATTGCGGAGCCACGTAAAGAGGTTGGCAAGTACGCTCCTAAGATTATCCAGACAAAGATTGATCCTGCAAAGATTGGTGACGTTGTAGGCCAGCGCGGTAAGACAATCAATGCGATTATTGAAGAGACAGGCGTTAAGATTGATATTAACGATGACGGCTTCGTATCTATCTGTGGTGTTGAGAGCGAAGGAATGCAGAAGGCACTGAAGTATATCAATACTATCGTTACAGACTTTGAAGAAGGACAGATATTTGAAGGTAAGGTTGTAAGCATCAAGGAGTTCGGTGCATTTATCGAATTCGCACCTGGTAAGGAAGGTATGGTACATATCTCTAAGATTGCCAAGGAAAGAATCAATCATGTTGAGGATGTGCTTACACTTGGTGATACAGTCCGCTGCATATGCCTCGGCAAGGACAAGATGGGAAGAATAAGCTTCAGCATCAAGGACTGCCCTGCTGAATAATATAAAGAGTTAAAAGGAGAATGGTTATGATAGATAACAATTGCGCATATTGCGTTGAGGGAGAACTTGTAGCAAAGTTCGGAATTAAGATTTGTGAGCTTGAGACATCTAAGGTATATCTTTTCAAAGAGCAGAGTCATCCGGGAAGATGTATTGTTGCACATAAGAAGCATGTAGGTGATATGAATGAGCTTACAGCTGAAGAGAGAGCTGCATATTTTGAGGATGTTGCAAGAGTTGCCAGAGCAATTATGGCAGCCTTCCATCCGGATAAGGTGAATTATGGCGCTTATGGTGACACAGGCCACCATCTGCATTTCCACCTCACTCCTAAGTATAAGGACGAGTTTGAATGGGGCGGTGTGTTCCTTATGAACCCGGACAGAAAGTATCTTACAGATGCTGAATATGCAGATATGATTGAGAAGATTAAGGCTAATCTTTAATAAGTAGTTTGAGGAGTTTGTTTTATGTCAGGACATTCAAAATTTGCTAATATAGCACATAAGAAGGCTGCTAATGATGCAGCAAAGGGAAAGATATTTACAAGAATCGGTAAGGAAATCATGGTTGCAGTTAAAGAGGGCGGCCCTGATGTGAACAATAACAGTAAGTTAAGAACTGTTGTTGCCAAAGCTAAGGCTAACAATATGCCTAACGATACAATTGAGCGTGCTATTAAGAAGGCTGCAGGTTCAGATGCGTCTAATTATGAGTCAGTTGTATATGAAGGCTATGGTCCAAGCGGTTCGGCAATTATTGTCGAGGCGCTTACAGATAACCGTAACCGTGCTGCTTCTAATATCAGAAGCGCATTTACAAAGGGCGGCGGAAGCATCGGTACTCCGGGCTGTGTATCTTTCATGTTTGATGATAAGGGACTTATAATCGTATCTAAGGAAGAATGCGATATGGATGCAGATGACCTTATGATGATAGCACTTGATGCAGGCGCTGATGATTTTTCAGAGGAAGATGACAGCTTTGAGATAACAACTGCTCCTGACGATTTTGAGACAGTACGTCAGGCTCTTGAGGAGCAGAAGATACCTATGGCATCAGCCGAGGTAACAAAGATTCCGCAGAATTATGTTGAGCTTACATCAGAAGAGGATATCAAGAAGATGAACAGAATACTTATGCTTCTTGATGAGGATGATGATGTTCAGAATGTATACCATAACTGGGATGCACCGGCTGAGGATGATGAAGAGTAATATGCCGTTGAAGCAGACATATGATTTTTAGTATCTGCATACCGCATGAAAGACTATTGTGCAGTCTTTTGTGCGGTATTTTATTTTGTTGAACAATTGAAACAATTGTGATATATTTATAGATAAATGATACTATAGTCGTAAAAGGATGAGAAAGGTGGACGCCAGATGAAACTGACTGAGATACGTCAGGGGGAGGAGATAACTCTTGAAGTTATCATTAACGGGGCGCGATATGAATTCAAGTCAGATATGGTAGATGCAGCTGATGGGGGAGGCATATACGCATCACCGGTAAGAGTACAGGATAAGGTTTTAAGCTTTGCATCAGACAGAATCGTTGTGAATCTGGTCCTTAACAGGCAGAATCATCCACCGGTAGTATGGCGGAGAATCAGAGTTGAGACAACTGTATATAAGAAGAATACTTTATATAGAATTACATCGGTTACAACCGGACTTGAAGAGAACAGAAGAAGTGCATTCAGGCTTCCGCTCGGACTTCAGGGTGTTGCACAGATAGGTGCCAACAGGAAAGCAAGCGATGTAATGGTACAGGATATAAGTGAGTCGGGATTTTCAATTGTTGCAAAGGATGACATAGAGAATTCAGATGGTCTTATAGTAAGACTGGTATTCAGCGATGACGGTGCCAGCATGTCACTTACAGGCCTTGTTGTACGTAAGGTCGTATATGGCGAGGAGAAGGTGCTGTATGGGTGCAAGCTTAATAATAAGGTTGTGGCACTCTCAAGATATATTAATGAGAGACAGCGTAAGCAGATTCTTAAGCAGAAAGAAGTGACTCTTGAGCAGGGAAAGATTGTAGGTTACGGAGACTTAAGAGGTAAGGCACAGAATGCGGCTGATGACAGGAAGGGTGATGCAATAAGAGGACTTTCTGATGGCAGCGCAGACAGGATAAAAAGTGACAGATACCGCAATGTCAATCTTAATGAAGGTGACCATAAGAATATTAATTATGACAGATATAAGAATCTTAATCTTAATGGATGATGGAAGGGGTTGATTGTTATGGCTTTGCCAAAATCAAAGTCTGCCGGGAGTGGTGAGACAGATGAACGAAAGATTAAGGCACAGAGATATGAACGTACTAAGATATGTCCTGACTGTGGAACTAATATGAAGTATATGTTCGGAGAACAGTTTAAGTGTCCTAAGTGTGGAAGAACTGAACTGTCGGATTTTGGCAGGGTGAAGGAATTCCTTGAAAAAGCAGGACCACAGCCGGCGATTATTATAAGCGACGAGACGGGGGTATCGCTTGAATATGTTAATATGCTCTTAAGACAGGGAAGGATAGAGATACCTGATGGTTCGGATACATATATAAAGTGCCAGAAGTGCGGGACAGATATCAGGTATGGAAGATATTGCCCTGACTGTATGCTTAAGATAGCCAAGTCGGTTAACGGCGTCATGTGGATGGAGGATGTCGGAGAGAAACCTACGCATAGAGGCGGGGAAGAGATGCGTTATCTTGATAAGATGAAGAAAAAGAGATAAAATAAAAATGTGGATATTCAATCAATGATAACGGATTGAATATCCACATTTTTTATATGTGACAGATTATTGCTGATTAAGCTGCTTCTGTGCTGTCGAGAGCATAAGCTTAATTCTGTTAAGCTGGTTAACTTCACTTGCACCCGGATCATAATCCACTGCGATTATGTTGGCATCAGGATATGCTGCACGGAGTTCTTTGATAACACCCTTACCTACAATATGGTTAGGAAGACATGCAAATGGCTGACAGCAGACAATATTAGGCACATTGTTATGGATAAGCTCTATCATCTCACCTGTAAGAAGCCATCCTTCACCGGTCTGGTTGCCTAATGATACGATATCTTTGGCAGCAGCTGATGTCTCCTTAATAGTTGACGGAGCTGTGAAGCGCCTGCTTGCTTGGAGCGCAGCCTTGGCATCCTTACGGAACCATTCAAGGAATGTAATAACAAAGTTGTTAATTATTGCTGACTTGGCAGGCGTTCCCAGATACTTATGCTTGAAGTTGGCATTCTCACAGCAGTAGAGAAGGAAGCCCATAAGGTCAGGCATTACAGCTTCTGCACCCTCTGATTCAAGCAGATCAACAAGATAATTGTTGGCTGAAGGAAGGAACTTAACAAGAATCTCACCTACGATGCCTACGCGGGGCTTCTTGATATCAAGAAGAGGAAGTTCGTCAAAATCCTTCACAATCGCATATATATTCTTCTTATACTCGCGCATGCTTACTTTGTCTTTTACAAGCTGTTCGACACAGATGTTCTTCCATTTCTCATGGAGAGCGTTGGCTGAGCCGGGAACAGCCTCATATGGACGTGTGCGGTACAGGACGTTCATAAATACGTCACCGTACACAACTGCCATCATGGCCTTCTTAAGCATCATATAGTCGTATGAGAAACCTGAGTTAGTCTCAAGCCCCTGCGCACTGAGTGATATTACAGGAATCTCAGGATGTCCGGCCTTTATGAGGGCGCGTCTGATGAATCCGATATAGTTGGATGCACGGCATCCTCCGCCAGTCTGTGTTATGATTATGGCAGTCCTTGTGAGGTCGTATTTGCCGGAAAGGACTGCGCTCATTATCTGGCCTACAACCATAAGTGAAGGGTAGCAGGCATCATTATTAACATATTTGAGTCCAACGTCAATAGATGACTTGTTATCATTGTCAAGCACTTCAAAATTATATCCGCATGATGAAAGTGCCGGGCCTAACAGGTCAAAATGTATAGGTGACATCTGAGGGCAGAGAATAGTATAGTTCTTGCGCATCTCAGGTGTGAATTCCACGCGCTTGAAAGCAGGGGATTCAATGTGTCTCTTGTAGTGCCTGGAATCACGTACACGGAGTGCTGCGATAAGTGAACGTATGCGGATTCTGGCAGCACCAAGGTTGTTAACCTCATCAATCTTAAGGACGGTGTAAATCTTGCCTGCCTTAGTAAGGATGTCATTGACTGCATCTGTGGTTACGGCATCAAGACCGCAGCCGAATGAGTTAAGCTGTATCAGGTCAAGGTTATCCTTAGTTGCAACATAACTTGCAGCAGCATAAAGTCTTGAATGATACATCCACTGATCCATTACGATAAGAGGACGTTCAACCTTGCCGAGGTGTGAGATTGAATCTTCTGTAAGCACTGCAATACCAAATGAATTGATAAGCTCAGGGATACCGTGGTTAATCTCAGGGTCAATGTGGTAAGGACGGCCGGCGAGAACTATTCCGCGCTTGCCTGTCTTCTCAAGGTACTCAAGAGTCTCCTCACCCTTCCTGCGGACATCATCTTTTGCCTGAAGAAGCTCAAGCCATGCAGCCTTGGCGGCAGCCTTAATCTCCTTCTCAGGTATCTCAGCCCTGAATTCTTCTACAAGGCGCTTTGACATAACCTGAAGGCTCTCGAATGTAAGGAATGGGTTACGGAAATCTATGTGCTCAGTTACAAGCTCCTCTACGTTATTCTTTATATTCTCGGCATAAGAAGTAACGATTGGGCAGTTGTAGTGGTTGTTGGTATTCTCAATCTCCTTGTGCTCATATGGAATACAAGGATAGAAGATGAACCTGACGCCCTGTCTTATAAGCCATGTTACATGTCCGTGCGCAAGCTTAGCAGGATAACACTCTGATTCACTTGGAATTGATTCAATACCGAGCTCATAGAGCTTGTGGCTTGATTCAGGTGAGAGTACTACACGGTATCCGAGCTGTGTGAAGAATGTATACCAGAAAGGATAATTCTCATACATATTAAGAACACGCGGAATACCTACAACACCACGTGGAGCTTTATCGGCAGTAAGCGGCTCATAATCAAACAGCCTGTGAAGCTTATAATCAAAGAGATTAGGTATATTCTCCTTATTCTTCTCATGACCGAGTCCGCGTTCGCAGCGGTTACCTGTGATGAACTGGCGGCCACCGGAGAATCTGTTGATTGTAAGGTGGCAGTTGTTGGTACAGCCCTTACATCTTGTCATTCTTGTCTCAACTGTGAGTGCATTAATCTTATCGATGCTAAGCATTGAGGAATCAGAGATTCCGTCATAACGCTCGCGGGCGATAAGGGCAGCACCGAAAGCACCCATAATACCGGCAATATCCGGACGGATTACGGAGACGCCGGTAATCTTCTCAAAGCTTCTTAAAATGGCATCATTGTAGAAAGTACCGCCCTGTACAACGATATGTGAACCGAGATCCTTAGGGTCGGCAATCTTGATAACCTTATAAAGAGCGTTCTTTATTACTGAGTAAGCAAGACCGGCAGATATATCGGCAACTGATGCACCTTCCTTCTGAGCCTGCTTAACTTTTGAATTCATGAATACGGTGCAGCGTGTACCAAGGTCAATAGGATGCTCGGCAAAGAGAGCTTCCTGTGCAAAATCCGTAATTGAATAATTAAGTGACTTCGCAAATGTCTCTATAAATGAACCGCAGCCTGAAGAACATGCCTCATTAAGCTGGACACTGTCTACAGTCTGGTTCTTTATCTTGATGCATTTCATGTCCTGACCGCCGATATCTATGATACAGTCAACGTCAGGATCAAAGAATGCGGCTGCATAGTAATGGGAAACAGTCTCAACCTCGCCTTCATCAAGAAGAAGGGCAGCCTTAATAAGCGCTTCACCATAACCTGTTGAACAAGACTGCACAATCTTGGCGCGTGGAGGAAGCTTACTGTAAATATCCTTGATAGCCTTTATTGTTGTGGCAAGAGGATTACCGTTATTACTGCTGTAGAAGGAGTAGAGAAGGTCTCCGTTCTCAGCGACAAGTGCAACCTTGGTTGTTGTTGAACCTGCATCAATACCGAGATAGCAGTTGCCTTCATATGAAGCAAGGTCACCGGTCTTAACCTTATGTACATTATGTCTTGCGGTAAAGTCTGCGTAGTCAATCTCATTTTCAAAGAGAGGCTCCATGCGGGCAACTTCAAAATCCATCTTAATCTTGCCTGCAAGCTTCTTTATTATTGATTCTACGGGAACACATACGTCTTCCTTATAATTCATGGCAGAACCGACAGCTGCAAAAAGATGTGAATGGTCAGGAGCTATCGTCTGCTCGGGAGTAAGAGAAAGTGTTCTTACAAATGCAGCTTTAAGCTCTGAAAGGAAATGCAGAGGACCGCCAAGGAATGCAACATTGCCTCTGATTGGCTTACCACATGCAAGACCGCTTATTGTCTGGTTGACTACAGCCTGGAATATAGATGCTGCAAGGTCTTCCTTAGTAGCACCATCGTTGATAAGAGGCTGTATGTCTGACTTGGCGAATACACCGCATCTTGCGGCAATAGGGTATATTGACTTATAATTTTTGGCGTATTCATTCAGACCGCTTGCATCAGTCTGAAGAAGAGAAGCCATCTGGTCAATGAATGAGCCTGTACCACCTGCGCAGATACCATTCATACGCTGGTCAATTCCGTTAGTGAAATATATTATCTTGGCATCCTCGCCGCCAAGCTCTATGGCTACATCTGTCTGCGGAGCATAGTCCTGCAGTGCAGTAGATACAGCAACGACCTCCTGTGTGAAAGGCACTTCAAGATGCTTGGCAAGAGTAAGTCCGCCTGAACCTGTAATTACAGGGTATACATCAAATTCACCAAGCTCACTGACTGCTTTGGTAAGAAGTCCCTGCAGTGTCTCCTGGATATTGGCAAAATGCCGCTCATAATCAGAGAACATAATGTTGTTAGCTTCATCGATTACGGCAATCTTGACGGTAGTTGAACCGATGTCGATACCGAGTCTGTATGTTTTGCTGATTGAATTCATTAAATAACCTCCCATAATAAATAGGAAACGAAATCCTGATTTATGCAATATTTCTCATTATATTACTCGGTGTCGAAATTAGCAAGTTAAAGTCAAATGTTTATCAAATGTTTATTAGTTTATTGAAATTTTGAAATTATTGCCTGCCTGCCCTTTATTGACGTAGCAGCATGCAGGTCGTATAATATTAAAATGACTATTATTTTATAAATGGGAGACAATAACAGTATGAATTGGTTTGACAAACTGGAACGCAAATACGGCAGGTACGCAATAAAGAACCTGATGTATTATATCATTGCACTTTATGCATTCGGATTTATCCTTGAAGCATTCTTCCCTAATGTATATGATGCATATCTTTCACTTAATGCACAGGCGATACTTCACGGGCAGATATGGCGTATAGTAACATTTATCATTCAGCCGCCGTCGACAAGCTTTTTCTGGATATTCTTCTCACTGTATATGTACTACATGATAGGAACCGTCCTTGAGAATGTATGGGGTTCATTCAGATTTAATGTATATTTCTTTATGGGTGTACTTCTTAATGTGGCTGCGGCAATCATTATATACCTTATATTCGGTGTTAATCTTACATTGAGCACATATTATATAAATCTTGCGCTTTTTATGGCATTTGCAATGATAGCTCCGGATACACAGGTACTTTTGTTCTTTATAATTCCGATAAAGATAAAGTGGCTGGCGTATTTTGATGGAATATATATCGGGCTTACGATTATCATAGGATATCTGTCACCGCTTCTCGGAGTGCTTGCACAGACGAGTCCGGCATTGGCACAGTCGCTGCTGCGCGGGTTTGTTTCACTTGGACTTCTGCCGTATTCGTCAACATTTGCATCAATATGCAGCAGCGCTTATGTGAATGCAACGGCAGCACTTGTTTCTATGCTTAATTTCCTTGTATTCTGGCTTATGACAAGAAAGTCATCAAGAACAAGAGGACAGAAGGCCTTCCGCAAGGCAATGAAGGTACAGCAGAGACAGGGTACGGCAGGTGACAGTCAGAACGGAAGATTTGAGAAGATAAATCCGGTGAAGGCAAGGCACTACTGTGCGGTATGTCACAGAACCGAACTGGATGCGCCGAATCTCGAGTTCAGATTCTGCTCAAAGTGCGATGGCAATTACGAGTATTGCAGTGACCATCTTTACACACATGTGCATGTCAGGAATGGCAATAATTAGAAAATCGGTTTATAATCAGCAAATTTTTTCAAAAATGAGTTGACAGGGAACGTATTCAACGTATAACATATATAAGTATTTGGTATGTTCTAAATATGTTACAAATTACAAGAAATTATATCTGTTTGGAGGAATTATATAACATGAAAAAGACAAAGATCATTTGTACAATGGGTCCGAACACCAATGACAGAGAGCTTGTTAAGCAGATGGCTCTTGCCGGAATGGATATCGCAAGATTCAATTTTTCACACGGTGATCATGAGGAGCAGAAGGGCAGAGTAGACATAATCAAGAGCGTAAGAGACGAGCTTGGAATTCCAATCGCTATGCTTCTTGATACAAAGGGACCTGAGATCCGTACAGGTGTCCTTAAGGATGATATTAAGCTTGATATCAAGGATGGTCAGAAGTTCACACTTACAACAAGAAATATTGTCGGTAATGAGAATGAAGTATCTATTACTTATTCGGGTCTTCCTGCTGATGTAAGCAAGGGTAACATAATACTTATTGATGATGGTCTTATCGAACTTCATGTTGAGGAAGTAGTTAACGGAACAGATATTGTATGTAAGGTTATAAATGGCGGACTTCTCGGACAGAAGAAGGGTGTTAACGTACCTAACGTAAGCATACGCCTTCCTGCTATCACAGATAAGGATAAGGATGATATCTTATTTGCAATCGAGCAGGGTTATGATTTCATCGCAGCATCATTTGTTCGTAATGCTGCATGTATTCAGGAGATTAAGGAGATTCTCTGGTCACATGACTGTGACATTCCTGTAATTGCCAAGATTGAGAATGCAGAGGGTATTGCCAATATCGATGAGATTATCAAGGTCAGCGATGGCATCATGGTTGCCCGTGGTGATATGGGTGTTGAGATTCCTGCACAGGATGTTCCTCATATCCAGAAGATGATTATAAAGAAGTGTAACGCAGCTTATAAGCCTGTTATCACAGCTACACAGATGCTTGACTCAATGATGCGTAATCCACGTCCTACAAGAGCTGAGGTGACTGATGTTGCCAATGCTATCTATGACGGAACAGATGCAGTAATGCTTTCAGGTGAGACTGCTCAGGGTAAGTATCCTCTTGAGGCAGTTAAGATGATGGCACAGGTTGCTGAGACAACAGAGCAGCATCTTGACCTCCATCTTCTTGAGAATGCAAAGCTTCACAGCAGAAGAGGAATCTCAAGCGCTGTCAGCAATGCAGCAGTAAGTACGGCAGCAAGCCTTAATGCTAAGGCAATTATCTGTCCTACAATGTCAGGCTTCACAGCAAGACTTATCTCAAAGCTTAAGCCTGCACAGACAATCATCGGTGCATCACCTAATGAGGATGTACTTCGTAAGATGCAGCTTTACTGGGGCGTACGTCCGCTTAAGACTGCTCAGGAACGTTCATCAGACATGATTTTCCAGCATGCAATTGATGTTGCTGAGAATGCTGGTTACATTGAAGAGGGCGATACAGTAGTTATGACAGGCGGTGTTGCTACATCACCTACATCTTCAAGACGCGGTCTTACTAACATGATAAGAGTACAGTCAGTATAATATCTGACCGGTATAATGATACAGAATGTGCATAAAGCATGCAGATACATGTTTTATGCACATTTTTTTACGCGGGCAGAGGACCGGATTGCAGATTTGCCTGCAGCCGGATTATGCCTGTGGGATGGGGAGATATATGAAGTGGTTAATCAGAATTGCAGCATGGATTCCTGCAATAGTAATGGCAGTCATGATTGGCAGCTTTTCGGGGCAGGACGGCAATGAATCACAGGGGCTGAGTAACCGTGTGGCTGAATGCATTGTCCTGACTGCTGAAAAAGTTAATATAGTTTCGCCGGAGGATGATTATGAACGGCAGAGGATGATAGAGGATTTACAGTTCCCGATAAGAAAATGCGCACATATGACAGAGTATGCGGTATTTACCTGTTTTGTGCTGATTGGCTTTTATGCATGGGGGCAGCGGGGCGCAATGCTGTATGTTATGGGGCTTGCGGTAACATTTTTATATGCGTCCTCAGATGAGATACATCAGCTGTTTATTCCGGGAAGGAGCGGACAGTTTACAGATGTTCTGATAGATACTTCAGGAGGGCTTGCGGCAATCCTTGTTGTAATGGCTGCTGCGGCACGAATAAGAAAGCATAATGATACGAATACTTAATATATGAACGGAGGATTGCCATGCGTAAAAAAATACAGGACAGAATATATAATTTTTCGTATATTGCAGAGATAGTAATATCACTTATAATATTTATTATTATTGCACTTGGAATTGCACGTGTTGCAATGGATCTCATTAATCCGGACATTTCGTGGAATAATGCTGATGCACTCGGATATTTCCTTAACAGGCTTCTTATGCTTGCGGTTGCGACGGAGTTTATTAAGATGCTTTGCAGACATACAGCAAGCTCTGTTATCGAGGTACTTCTGTTTGCAACGGCACGTCAGATGATAGTTGAGCATTATTCACCTGTTGAGACACTTATAAGTGTGGTTGCAATTGCATGTCTGTTTGCAACGAGGAAATATCTGCTGCGCAGATCAGATGAGAAGGAAAATGAGACTGACCATCTGTAAAGCATGTAAATAAAATATTTAGGATGAAATATTTAGATGAAATATTTAGATATAAAATTATGTTGATTTTATCTGTAAAATTGCATATAATAATTATTAACAGAACCCAACACGCCTCTCAACGATGCGGACCATGTTGGGTCTTTTAATTATGAGGGGATAATTTAACTAAAGCCCCCATATTGTACAAAGAATATACACAGTCAGGGATAAGCAATAATAGAATATATGGAGAGCTTTTGGGTCTGAAACATTTACTGATAACAGATACGCACTTGAAGTTGTTTGTTGATGATATTGAGATGTTGCTTGATAAATATGAATACGTTCAGATTGCAACAATGGGTTTTCTGGATAATTGGAAGAAGATATTGATTGAAAGTAATATGTAAAAACGAAACGAATTAACGTAGAATTTAGTTATGTATATTGACAAAATATGATAAAAGAGATATACTAAATGTGTCTATTCAAAGTGTAGCTTTTACGCTTTGTAATATTCTATTATCTGCTGAATTAAGATATAGATGGTGACACATTGAAATGATACATATGTGCCTTCTATTTCGCTACCTTTCAGCAGGAGCGATTTTTTAATTTTAAGGAGGTATGAGTTATGAAAGAACTCACAATCACAATTCCGGTAAAATCTTTTAAGAAGTTCGACAACCCGTATGATTCAAAAGCGACGGCTGCAAAGTATCAGTTCTTTGTCAATGTTGCAGATATTCCTTCTGAATGGTCAGAGTGGTTGTCGGTTAACCCAAGAGAACAGAAACTTACTACGGATGTTGCTAGAGACATCGCAAAATCATTGCGTAGTAGTAAGAAGAATTTTCATGTGTTGAATAGAGGAATTTTACTTTCAGCAGAAGAGGTTACTTTTGATAATAAAGAAAAGATGGCCACAATTAAATTCCTTAATCCCAATATGCATGGTATAGTAGATGGTGGACATACATATCGTCAAATATTAAAATATCAGGAGGAGATAAATCCAATATATGAAAAATATGTGCAAGTAGAGGTAATTACTAGTTTTGACAGTATAGAAGAATTAGCTGAAGCAAGAAATAATTCTGTGGCGGTTGATGATAAATCTATAGAGGAATTAAGAGGTACTTTTGATCCTATAAAAAAAATTATTGAGAATCAAAGTATTCATGGTGAAAAATATTTTGATAGAATTTCGTTTAGACAAAACGAATTTTGGGGAAATAAGGACGTTAATAATATTATAGATGTTAGAGAGATTATATCTATAATTAATATGTTTAACCCTATATTGTATGATCCAATGAAACCTACTCATCCTATTCAGTCATATACAGGTAAGGCAGCAAGTTTGAATAAATTTTTAAAAATGTCCCCACCAGGAGTTAAAGAAGAAGATCCAGAGTATAGAAAAGCAGTAATTGAGAAATTGACGAAAATTATTCCGGATATTTTTAAACTTTGGGATGACATTGAGGTTAATTTTGCTAAAGTCTCTAAGGAACTTAATAGAAGATATGGAAGTAAGCCGTATTCTAATTATGGAAAAGATAATGTTAAAAAAATTTCGATGTTTTCAAATGTTGAGATGGATTATACTATACCAAAAGGAATTATGTATCCAGTTGTTGGAGCATTTAGAGCGTTAGTGTGTGAAAGGGATGGACAGTATGATTGGACTATTTCGCCGTTTAATGTATGGGAAGAGAAGAAGGAGCAGATTGTCTCATCGGTTTTGGAAAGTTCGGCACAATTTGGAAATAGTCCTGATAAACTTGGAAAGTCAACATTGTTATGGGACTCATTATATAATATGATATTAATATATAGAATAACAAATGAAATGAAAAATAAGTAGGTTATGGAAATGTCCTTTTGCAAAGTGAAATTGTGGTTGAAATACTGAAAACAAAATGGAAATATAATACAGCATAAATCTATGAAGTAGATAGAAAGTAGAAAAACTTCCACTATTTTTGCTGCAAAATCTACGGAAAAAATACTGAGAAACAATTTCTTTGGGGGAGTTTAAATAAGAAGTTGAAATGCCGAAAGTCTATATTTGGGGCTTTCGGCATTTGTTATGACAGAGAGTATTCGTAAAGTGCAAGAATATTGATGCTAAAAGGTGCAGGAGTTATTCTTGTGCTAAATAATTGTGGCTCCACGCAACTAAAAATAAGAGTATTTTTTATAATAGCATATGAAAATATGGTTGCGGTTGCCAAGAAAAATTTGAATGGATGCAATATCAGATGCGCATGTACATTTGGTCGGTTTGCTAGAATGGAAAATGTGTTGATAGCACAGAGAAAGTTTTTATATAGGGTTTGATATAGAAGCTATTAGTGGATACAGTAGCTGGAAAATGTTAGGAAATACATTTCGTAGGTGGACATACAGTCATTTGTTAAGTAAAAAATTAAGAAGCTATTTATAAGAGATGGTCAGGATAGATAAGGTAAGAGGTGCTTTATATCATTATGCTTAAAAAGAGTAAATGAGTAGATTGAACAACATGATAAACAGCGGAAAGATATTGCTGTTAGGGGGACTGATTTTGATAAAGCGTTGTTACATAATCAGCAATTAAGGCAAGTGGAAATATTTTGTCATGATTTATATGTGGAATGGCAACTTACTTATGTAATACATGTCGAATTTTAACGAGGAAAAGAAGCGGTTTTGCAATAATATGTGATGTTATTATGCAAATAGATAAAATGACAACTGTGGAAATTGAAAGGAATACGATTATGGGACAGATATATTGCCTGTTAAAAGTGCAATGCTACAATTTTGAGAGATAATATTTCGGCAGTAGAGTTAGTGAATGCGCCCAATGTAACGATTTCAGGACGATATCGTTGCTCTGAAAATGATTATCAATGTGATCATGCAGATAAAAGATGTGTGCTGAATAATGAAATAGATCAATAGCATATGGTAATTGCGGTGAAAGAGATTATGTGCGGGATGAAGAGCAGCTTTTTAACTGCCTTATATAATTTAACACATAAAAGCAGGGAACATATGTTTGTAAAAGAGCATTGAAAAAGGTAGTAAGTTATTGTATAATAACAAAAAATAGAAGGCTTGTAGGTAGG
>UMIH01033656.1_pt1 | contig 16680 bp, 3 predicted proteins | sample 1965771 | NCBI WGS metagenome assembly UMIH01 (sample SAMEA4836120, study PRJEB28245) | human gut metagenome | biome: gut microbiome; material: fecal sample | place: Denmark | collected 2008
GCATTCAGAGACCGCACCGAGCTGACAAGCGTGACGATACCCGACAGTGTGACAAAGATCGGTGATTATGCTTTCAGTAATTGCAATAGTCTTACGGAAATTAAAATACCGAACAAGGTGAAGAGCATCGGAGGGCGTGTTTTTTGGTTTTGTGAAAGCCTTAAGAATGTAACTATACCTGACAGTGTGACAATGATCGGTGATATGGCTTTCGTTGGCTGCAAAAGCTTAACAGATATTACGATACCCGGCAGTGTGACAATGATCGGTGATATGGCTTTCTCCGGCTGCAAAAGCTTAACAGATATTACAATACCCGACAGTGTGACAATGATCGGTGATGCTGCTTTCGCAAATTGCACAAGCTTAACAGATATTACGATACCCGGCAGTGTGACAATGATCGGTGATATGCTTTCTCCGGCTGCACAAGCTTAACAGATATTACGATACCCGGCAGTGTGACAATGATCGGTAATGCTGCTTTCGGCAGTTGCACAAGCTTAACAGATATTACAATACCTGACAGTGTGACGAGTATAGGGGACTCTGCTTTTTATAATTGTCCGAAACTTATAAATGTAACGATACCGGACAGTGTAACAAATATAGATGATTGGGCATTTGGATTTGATGAGAACGATGAAAAAATAGACGGTTTCAAAATTTACTGCTACGGCGGCACAGCCGGAGAGCAGTATGCCAAGGACAATGGCTTTGAATATAAGATACTTGAATGCAAAGTGCATAAATTCGGCGAATGGACAATTACCAAAGAAGCAAGCTGTACAAAAGACGGTGAAAAGGTAAGAGTATGCTCTTTATGCAACAAAACGGAAACCGAAACGATCCCCGCAACAGGTCATACAGAAGTAATTGACAAGGCGGTAGCCGCAACCTGCACAAAGACTGGACTTACAGAGGGTAAGCATTGTTCCGTCTGCAACGTTGTTATCAAGGCACAGGAAACAGTACCCGCCACGGGTCATAAGTATGTTGGCACTGTTGTAAAGCCCACATACACAGCAAAGGGCTATACACTTCACAAGTGCTCGGTTTGCGGCGAAAGCTACAAGGATATTTACACAGCTAAGCTCACGCTCGCAAAGGTAACAGGTGTTAAGCTCGGCGGAAGAGCCGCTGACGCACTCAGAATAAACTGGACTAAGAATACAAGTGCCGATGGATATATCGTTGAGATGTATCAGGGCAACAAGTGGGTAAGAGCTGCAAAGATTACAAGCAACGGTACTACTACTTTTAGAAAAGCAGGACTTAGCGCTTCTACGGTTTACAAGTTCAGAGTCAGAGCGTACAAGATGGAAGGTAAGACTGCGGTTTACAGTGAGTACAGCGCAACTGTTGCGGCAAGCACAAATCCGTCTGTTATGACAGGTGCTAAGCTCACCGGCAGAGCCGCAGACGCATTGCGTATCAACTGGAGCAAGAATGCTTCTGCCGATGGTTACATTGTTGAGATGTATCAGGGCAACAAGTGGGTAAGAGTTGCTAAGATAACAAGCAACAACACCACGACATTCAAAAAATCGGGACTTAAGGCTTCAAGCGTTTACAAGTTCAGAGTCAGGGCTTATAAGATGAGCGGCAGTACGGCGCTTTACGGCAATTACAGTGCTACTGTTACCGCAAGGACAAATCCGTCTGTTATGACAGGCGCAAAGCTCGGCGGCAGAGCCGCTGACGCGCTCAGAATAAACTGGAGTAAGAATGCAAGTGCCGATGGATATATCGTTGAGATGTATCAGGGTAATAAGTGGGTAAGAGTTGCTAAGATTACAAGCAACGGTACAACGACCTACAGAGCAAGCGGACTTAGCGCTTCGACAGTGTATAAGTTCAGAGTAAGAGCGTACAAGATGAGCGGAAAGACGGCGCTTTACGGTAATTATAGCGCGACTGTTACCGCAAGAACAAATCCGTCTGTAATGACAGGCGTTAAGATAGCAGGTAAAGCTAAGGACGCACTCAGAGTGAACTGGACTAAGAACGCTTCCGCGCAAGGATATATTGTTGAGATGTATCAGGGCGGCAAGTGGGTAAGAGTTGCTAAGATTACTAACGGCAATACTACTACTTTCAGAAAAGCGGGACTTGCTAAGAATACGGCTTATAAGTTCAGGGTTTGCGCGTATCATATGAGCGGAAAGACGGCGCTTTACGGCGGTTATGGAAGTGTCAGCGGAAAGACCGCGGCAAAATAACGCTCTGATTAAAAACAAAAATCAATAATTACGACCGGGTAGCGATGGGAAAATCGTTGCCCGGTTTTGTGTTTGAGGGGTATATCGGGTGTGCTTATTTTTCAGGCGAAATTACTGCGATTTGCGTCCGTTGCAACTAAATCAAGCTTTGTATCATTACCGTTTGCGCCACTATATCAACCGTTCGTGCCCAAAAAGTTGAAAATGTCAAGCGAATGAGTTATGATATAATTATAAAATTATAAGGGGGAGAAGTATGCTCATTTGCGTTTACGATACCGCAAACGAGGCGGAGATACTGAAAGCGAAAATAACACAGATCGCAACGGCGGCATATCGACGAATTGCCTACAGGGTATGTCAGAGGTATGAGAGCTTTGCGAAGGAGTGTAAGACGGCTGACCTTATAATCGTGCTTGCCGACGGAGCGGACGGTATGGAGGGCGTTATCGCGGCGAAGAATGCCGATAGGGACACGCCTGTAATATGGCTGTCGGACGATGAGGGATTCGGGGCGCAGTCATACAGGCTTGGCTGTACCTATTTCCACAAGAAGCCGATACCGCTTGAAAAGCTGAAGGAGGCACTGCATAAGTGCAGGTGCATGGCGTAAGCACGGGTAAATCTACAGGAGGAAAAACATGAAGAAAAAATTTGTACGGCTCATAAGTGCGGTGCTGTCTGCGGCAATGATGCTGACGGCTGTACCGTTATCGGCATTTGCCGAGGGCGAGGGACATACGCATGACGGCGAGAGCAATGTCATCACGACACCGCTTGATTTCAGAGAAAAGACGGCGGACGAAAATGGTATTGGCTGGAGCTGGGTATATGACACAAAGACGCTGACGCTTGACGGAATAAACATTCAGGCAGAGGCAGAGGACTGGTATTCCGCCGTTATTTCCGTTCCCGACGGTACGAAAATCGTGCTGAACGGTGAAAATACTATCGTACAGACAAATACCGACAGCGAAACGGGTAACTATGCGTTGCTTTCAGGCACAGTTGACAGCAACGGTATACTGAGCGAAGGCAAACTGACCATCAGCGGCAACGGTACTCTGAACGTAACTAACCGGAGCCGGGATAAGTTTTCATCAACAGCGGTAACTGCCGATAAGTTAACGATAAACGGCAGTACTGTAAAAGCCGAGAATACAGTAAATACGTCAACGCTTGAAATACACGGCGGTACACTGAATGCCGAGGCAACGGATTATTCACCGTCGGGCATTGCGCTCAGTGTGTGCACTGTTACAATTGACGGCGAAGGCAAGCTGACGGCTGTGGGTAAAGCCAATCAAACCGTTGACGCAAATGCGGCAATAAGATTCGTAAGCTCTACAGGTATAGGAACGGGCTGTAAGCTTACCGTAAGCGACAACGGCAGTATTACTGTGCCTGATAATAACGGAGCACAGTACGGAATATACAGCGACAAGAGCCGCATAAATGCCGAAATAAGCGGTAAGGTTACTGCTTACGGCACTCTGTGCGGCATCAGCAGTATAAACCTTACAATGAGCGGCTCGGGCTCGGTTTATGCTACGGGCGGTACACTCGGTATTAATAATATTGACCCGTCAATAGATGAGGACGAATTTGTAATAAAGGGTTCGACTGAGTTCAAGGCTGAGGAAAGCTCAGTGACAGCCAATGCCGAGTTTAACAGCGGCTATTATGAGATTGGCGGAGCGGACGCTAAGACGGTAGTTATAAAGCCTGATACTTCTCCCCGTATAATACTCGGAAACCAAATCGGAATATTCAAGACTGAAGAGTATGAAATAATTGAAGACATGGACATGACTGATATCAAGCTCAAGGGTACGGTTTACTTTGATATTACTCTGAAGAATATGAGCGATGAAGAGTTTGCAGACGCAAGAGGCTGTTTCGGCGGCGATGAACCCGATTTATTAGCAAGCATAATCAAGACCGATTACGGCTGGGTGTGCATGGTCTGCGATACCGAGTTTTCGGTTACATACGACACTGATAATACTCTTACAATAAAGTGCGGAGATATTGTATCCAATACCGTTCAGGTAAAGTCGAATGCAAACCGTTTCAACAAGGTTACACAGGGTGACAACACAAACAGAACGGTTTTCTATACAAACACTTCGCAGGAAGAGAAGGACAATTACAAGCTTGTAAGCACCTATACGGTTGACAGTGAAAGCATAAGCTATAACTGGTACAGTACGAACAGTGCATACAGTGCAGATGAGCTCGGTGCGGCAGTATCCGGAAGCAACGGCGAATTCAAGCTTGCGGATAATATTCCTGCCGGAAATTATGTTCTGTATTGCGATATAACCTATTCAGACGGTGACAGCACAGAAACTGTTACAGAAAAATTTACATTTACATATAAAGAATGTGCACATGAAAACGGTTATTCCGACGGTAAATGCACAAACTGCGGAGCGTTATGTGATCACAGCAATATTGATATTAACACGGGTAAGTGTAACGAGTGTGAGCGTCAGTTTGTTGCTACAATCAGCACAGACGGCAGTGCGCCGACAGGCTATGACACGCTCGCAGACTGCCTTAACAGCATTACTGCCGATACCGGAAACTATGTTAAGATCTATCAGGATATCGGCGATACATCGGCAACTGCAACTTTAGATACTATAGATGTAAAACACAATGTTATGATCGACCTTAACGGTCACAAGCTGAACAATATCAAGCTTGGGGTCAACAAACTTGGGGTCAACAAAGACGTCACGCTTACATTAACCGGCACAGCGGGCAGTTATGTTACGCAGGTGTATGTTCGCAAAGGCGGCGGATCATTCATAATTGACAGCGAAGCAAATGTAGAATTTAATACAATTTTTGTTGAGGACAGTGCACGGCTTGCTGTAAACGACGGCGCAAAAGTAACTACAGAGCAGTTGACTGTGATAGCATCCGTGAATGATGACGGAACTACAACGACATCTGTAAAGCTCGCTACGGGAATGAAGTTAGGTGGGCTGACATATCATCGCCAAAACAATTCCGGCGCTCTGAAATTAGGCAATCTTCTTGATGTTACCCGGCAGGCACTGCGACGTGAAGATAACGGCAATTATCTTGATCTTTATAAAGAATATGGAAGTATGGGTTATTCCGTTGCGCTTACTGTTGTTGAGCATACTGACGCTGACCACAAATACAGCGATGGAACAGGCAAGTGCGAGGAGTGCGGAAAGCCCTGCGAGCATGGCGGTGATATAAACACGGACACCGGCATCTGCTCAATCTGCGGTGCGGTTGTGTCTGTCGCACTCTATACAGACAAGAACGGAAGCTTAAAGTATGTAGATACCGATGAGCTTGACTCTTTACTGAATGAATACAACGGAAGCGGTACGATAAAGCTGTTTAAGGATTATTCTAAACCAAGCGCTCAGTATGACTTATACGGAGAACTTACAATTGACTTAAACGGACGCAGATTAAATATCCGGAGTATTACTCCTTGCAAAAGCGGAAAGCTTACGATCAAAAACAGCGGCAATCCGGTTATGCTCGGTTGTAATGTATATCCGACAAACGACGCTTCATACGCCGGCGGTACGCTTATAATAGACGGCGATGTAGTTTTAGACACTTCGATCTATGTATATGATTCGAGTACGGTTATACTGAAAGACGGTACATATACTGCCGGACTTTACGCAAGGGACAGCAAGACATTATATGATATGCTCGGAGAGGGTAAGGCTTTCTTCAAGGCTGACGGAACTCTTTTCAACGCAAGCGTTAAGGAAATATCAAGCAGTGAAACGCTGACAGTCAAAGACCACAGCCATACCTATGTTGACGGCAAGTGCGACTGCGGATATGTATGCCCTCACAGCGATGTTGACAGCGAAACGGGCAAGTGTACAGAGTGTGAATATCAGTATGCGGCTGTTATTGTAAAGGACGAAAATATAATCAGCCGTTATAAGAATACAGCTACAGAGCTTACAGAAGCTTTCAAGAGCGCTGACAGTGCCTATAACAAGGGCTGTACATTAAGAGTATACAAGAATTATACAGGCAGCTATACAACACTCAGCGGTAAGTTCACGCTGTGGATCGCTGAGAAAGCCAATGTAGGTACGTTAACTGTTTCGGGAGATATAACCGTTACGGGATCGGGAAAAAATAATCGTATTTATGGCGATTTCAATGTAGCGGCCGGCGGTAAGCTGACATTTGACGAAAAATGCGGCGCTATGGGAACTGTGTCGGTAGGTGCAGGTACATTTGACTGCTATAGTACATTTTCTATAACACTCAATATAAACGATGCAAGCAGTGACGTAATTCTTCACGGCGGAGCTTTCAAAACAATATGCTATAACGGCGGCGGGGACAGAGCAAACGCAGAAATACTGACTTTGTTGGCTGAGAACCGTATGTTTATGAAGTCTCCCAATCCTGAGCCGATAGACGGCTCAAAAACACTGTTGAAAGACGGTTTTGCAACACCTGTTATTGTAATACCACATGAAGGTCACAGTTACGACAGCACAACGGGTAAGTGTACGATTTGCGGTAAGCGGTGCGGTCATACGGATGTTGACAGCAAAACGGGTGTATGCTCTGTCTGCGAGTATCAGCTTACTGCGGGCATTTCGGGCGTGGGAACAGCGAAGTATTTTGATAATATAGACGACGCTTTTACTGCGGCATTATCGGCGGAAAACAACGGCTGTACGCTGACATTGTATAAGCACTGCGAGATTACACAGAACGTAGAAATCGGCAATACAACGGTTACTGTCGATGTGAACGGATGTTCACTCGGCGGAGAGGCAGATATAAGTGTAAATAACGGTGGTGTGCTGTACCTTAAGGACAGCAGGAAAAGCACCTACTACGGATGCATAGACGCACCTTTTAGTGTAAACGGCGGTACGCTTATAAACGGTACTGCAGACGGCGGCAGTTCAGCCGCAGATGTACTCAATTTAGTCATTAACAGTGCTAAGTGTGTCGAAATATACGGCGGCATATTTGAGAATGTTAATATTGCACACGCAAGCGGTGTAGCTTTATACGGCGGAAGGTACAACACCATCTGCGGCGAGGAAAGCAACACACCCGTAAACGCTCTGCTTGCAAAGGGCTATGCATTTGCGACCGTACAAGAATTCACAACTCTCCCCGAAAGTATAGTTGACGGCAGTGCGAAGACGATCGGCGACGGACTTACAAATGTCATGGTTGTAGCGCATGAGCATAGATACAACGTGGAAACGGGCAAGTGTCCGTGCGGCGTTTGTGCGCTTGCTATATTTACCGAGACAACACAAAGCTCTGAAACTTATACATTTATTGAAAGCGAAACACAGTTTAAAAATATTGCGGAAAATGAGGCTGACGGTGTATTAAAGCTGACCGGCGATGTAGATTGTATTGTTAAGGGCATAATAATAAACGGCAATAAAACGATCGACATGAACGGTCATACGCTGAATGTTTCGGTCGGTACCGAGGAAATAAGCGCAGTAGCGGTTTACGGAAATGTAACCTTTGAAAACAGCGGAAGCAGCCGTGCAGTTATAAACGCCACCGGCGTTTATTCCTATGGAATGGTAACTGTAAACGGAGATATTGAATTCGATACTTTTGCAACATTTGAAGACGGCGACGCTTTGATCAATGCCGGAGTATTCAAGAGCATTTATGTTCAGGGAAGAAGTGTAATTGAAATACTGGGTAGCGGTAAGGCGCTTGCAAGTGAAAGCGGAGAAATACTGAATGCAAGCGTACAACAAATATACAAAGCAGGCGATAATATATTTGTTAAGGCTCACCCGAAGCATACATACGATGATCACGGCAACTGCGCTTGCGGATATAAGTGTCTGCATGACGGCGAGGGTCAGGTAGATGAAGACAGCGCCAACAAGGTGTGCAGTGAGTGCGGTGCGAAAATTTACGCAAAGGTAACTACTGCCGACGGAAAGGTAAAGTATTTCGACGACATAACCGAGGGCTTACGGTATGCGGATAAGGCTGAAAACAAGGGCTGTGTTTTCACTCTTGTGACAACCGGTGGACTTGAGAACGATATTACATTGTCAAGCGGTCAGTTTACTATTACCGCGATCGACGACAATTATATCAACGCTTATACACGGAAGATCAATATTAAGGGTGCAGAAATTACTGTTGAGAACTGCGCTTTTAATTGCTTTGTAGGTTTATATAGCGGTTCTCTTACATACCCTGAAGGCTCGACCTCCGTTTGCATTAACGGTATTAGTGTATTTGGCGGTACTTTAAATATCAGTGACGGCGTAAGTGAAAACTTCGGCGCTAATAAATTTACTATATCAGACACTGCAACGGACGCAAAGGTGACTATAGGCGGCGGTATTTACAGTGAGATCAAACTCGGACAGTATACGTTTAAGGATATACTGGCAAGCGGCACTCGCTTAATAAGCGTTGAATACTCGCAGGAGACTGATGAGATAATAGCTACTAATGAATTATTATACAGCATTGTTTCCGAACAAAACACCTTGGGCGTTGATGATGACAAAGACTATCGGTTTGTCAAGTGCGACCATAAGAATGAGGACGGCAGTTATGCCTTTAATGAGGGCGGTATATGCAAATACTGTAACTCTGAGTTTGCCGCAAGCGTAAGCTATACAGACGGCGGCGAAAAGACAGAGCTGTTCGGTGATATTTATGACGCTTTTGACAAGGCTAATGAGATAGGTACGGCTACTGTAACGCTGCAGAAGAACATCACGGACGATATTACAGATACGATAGCTGTTACAGGCAATGTTACGCTTGAACTTAACGGTAAAAGGCTCTCACAACCCGGTACTGATGTATGGTATTCCATAGAAGTAACGAGCGGTAAGCTGACCGTTAACGGCAGTGGCTTAATAAAACGTGTTGCCGTTTGCAACGGCAGCAATGCGGAAATCAACGGTGGTACTTTCTCTGACTTCATAATTAAAGACGGCGGTAACGCTGTAATTAAAGGCGGTCAATTCTACAGCTTGCAGGTTTCAGGCGAAGGCAGAAACGTAAGACAGCTTCTTGCGGACGGCTATGCCTATTGGAGTTTAAACAAGACCGGCTACTGGTCTACTATTGCAGAGCGTGAAAAGCAGGATATAGCTAATGTAGAAGTAAAGGAAGCGCCGATAAAGAGTGCAAGTATTGCGTGGGTAGGCGAAGAAGCGCCTGTTATATACCGTAACGGAGAGAAATATTTATACGTCGATATTACATACGAATTGGCGGTCGGTTCAAGGGGTGCAACCTATTCGGATTTCGTAAACGGCAATAATCGCATTAAAGATTATAATTTGTACAATAAATATATGGTACACTGTTATGAAATCGGTAAGCTTGCGGCGAAAGACGGCGAGGTTGAATATTACATTGTACTGAAGTGCAACGGATACGAATATAAGTCGAATGTGCTTAAGCTTACACTTGCGACCTGCTCGCACCCTGAGGATAGCTTTTCATACGAAAACGACGGTTTAGTAATCTGCGGTATATGTGATGCATTGATAGAAGCCGAGGTAGTAGATGCTGACGGCAAGTCGTTAGGCTATGCGGATATAGAGAGTGCCATAAAGCTGGCACAGGAGAACGAGGGCAGCACTGTAAAGCTGATGTCGGAAGGAGTATCTGAGTCCATTACCGTGACAGGCGGCAGGTTTACTGTTGACTTTAACGGTAAGAAGGTATTTTATCAGTTCGATGTCAACGGCGGTGACGTGACTTTCACTTCTTCGGTAAAACAAGCCGATGTAGAAACTCTGATAAGCGGAATCACAGTTAACGGAACTGACGCTAAGGTTACAATTGACGGTAAAATCAAGCTGGGAAGTGTAACATTAACAAGCGGTGCGCTTGCAGTAAACAGTACCGATGGTTATATTAAAGAACTGTCAATAAATGGCGGAGCGACTGTTATAAACGGTGCAAATATTGATGCACTGAAAACTTACGGCGGAGACACGGTCATCAATGATGTTAATGCCGATTCTTTAACTATGTGTGACAACCGCTCCGGTGGAAGCGAATATAACATCTCTATCGTAAGCGGTATGTTCGGCAGTTTCACTTGCGAAAATGGAAGCAATTATACTTTAGGTAGGGCAATTGCGAGTGGAAGCGTAGTTTCGGCCGATAGTATGAATGGCATTACTGTTTACACATACGAAGCTATTCAGACCATGACCAGTACCTATAGAATTTTTGTTGATAAGTGCAACCATAAGGACAAAAACGGCAGTTATGTGCTTGACGGTAATCCCTGTCCTTACTGCAATGAGGAAATTGTTGCAACTGTAAGCTATACTGCCGGCGGAAGCGAAGAGACAGATCTGTTCAGCGATATTTATGACGCTTTTGCTAAGGCTAATGAGATAGGTACGGCTACTGTAACGCTGTATAAGGATATCACGGACGATATTACAGATACGATAGCTGTTACAGGCAATGTTACGCTTGAACTTAACGGTAAAAAGCTCTCAACTTCCGGTTTTGATCCCTACTATGCCATAGAAGTGAAGAGCGGTAAGCTGACCGTTAACGGCAGTGGTACAATAAAATGTGTTGTCGTTCGCAACGGCGGCGATGCGGAAATCAACGGTGGTATTTTCTCTGACTTCAGAATTGAAGACGGCGGTAACGCTGTAATTAATGGCGGCAAATTCAACAGCATAAAGGTTTCAGGTGAAGGCAGAAACGTAGGACAGCTTCTTGCGGACGGCTATGCCTATTGGAGTTTTATCGATTCCGGCATCTGGTCTACTATTGCAGAGCGTGAAAAGCAGGATATAACTAATGTAGAAGTAAAGGAAGCGCCGATAAAGAGTGCAACAATTACCGCTGAGAACGAGTCACCGATAATATACCGTAACGGTAAAAAGGCTTCAACTTTCGCGGCCGATGTGACATATTCGGGAAATGAAACACTCTATATTACCGGATGCTTAATTGACGGAACGGTAATAAGCGAAAAAACAGAATTATTAAACGGTTACTGTTATTTACTTGGCGATCAAGTTGATAAAGTGGTGGCAGAAGACGGAGAAATCCAATATTACTGCATATTTACCTATGACGGATACGAATATAAGTCGAATGTGGTAACGCTTACAGTAGCTACCTGCCAGCACCCCGGCGAAAGCGTAAAATGTGACGATAACGGTAATGTATGCGGTATATGCAACAGAGCACTTACGGCTTCGGTAGAGCTGTCTGACGGTACGTTATCGTATTACGGCAACTGGAATGACGCTATCAGCGCTGCCCAGGAAAGCGAAGGCTGTACATTAAAGCTGTTAAACTACAGTTGGCTTAAAGATAATGAAACATTTGACATAAGCAAGGGTAGATTTACCGTTGATTTAAATAAAAATAACAGCAGCGGATCGTTTGCATTTAATGTCAAGGGCGGAGATATAACGTTTACGGCACTGAAAAAAGCCTCAATTTCATTTACCGGTGTAACGGTATCTGGCGAGAATGCCAATGTTTTAATTGACAGTAAAGCCACATTGAATTATTTAGTTGTAAATTCCGGAAAGGTTACTGTAGATGGTGCTTATATCAGCACAATAACGATAAAAGGCGGAGACATGGTCATCAATGATGTTGATACCGGTTTATTAAGCGAGGAGGGCAATGGGTCCGTTAATATATCTATCGTAAGCGGCAGATTCGAAAACGTCGTTTTCGATGAATATACTTTCGGAAAGGCAATAGCGAGCGGAAGCAGAATTAGATTGACCGATGCGGATGGCGGAAAGATTTACAAATATGCTGATATTCAGAACAAGGGCAATGCCGGTGTTATTGTTGTTGAAAAGTGCGACCATAAGGACGAAAACGACAGTTATGCGCTTGACGGAAACCCCTGTCCTTACTGCAATGAGGAAATTGTTGCAACTGTAAGCTATACGGCTGACGGAAGCGAGCAGACAGATCTGTTCAGCGATATTTATGACGCTTTTGAAAGGGCTAATGAGGTAGGTACGGCTACTGTAACGCTGTATAAGGATATTGAAAACAGCGAACTTACACGGTACATTACCGTTACGGGCAATGTAACGCTTGCACTGAACGGTAAAAAACTGGGTTACAGTTTTGTTTCTCTTACTATAGTGGTATCCAACGGTGGTATGCTTACCGTAGACGGCGATGGCAAAATGATGGTGCCTATTATCGTTAACGAAAACGCAAAATTAGCCGTCAACGGCGGTGAAATCGCCACGGTGATGATTTATAAAGACGGTGACGCAGTAATAGGCGGCGGTTTTATAGAAGATCTGGTCGTTAACGGTAACGCAAAACTCAGCGGCGGTAAATTCTACAACATCGAGATAGCAAACGGCAGTCTTGAATCTATTCTGGCTGACGGTTATGCATATAAAAAGGACGGCGGTGCATGGCTTTCAATTGCAGAACGTGCAGAGAGCGTTTATAGCAGTGTGAATAACGACAATAAACCGGTGAATGTAGAAGAAGCGCCGATAAAGAGCGCAACGCTTAGCACAGAAATAAACAAGCTGTATCGCAACAGCAACGCAAACCCCACGCTGAAGTTCAACCTTGCTCTTGCTCACGGCTCGAACCTGAACGACTCGTATGTAAGTAAGAGATACGGTATAAACTCCTATGTAAGCGGAGATATAATTTATAGCAGCTTAAGCGCACTTGTAAAGGACGCTAAATTGTCGGCAGACGAAATAATTGATAAGGCAGGCGACAGCGATGTTGCCAAGATATACTACGTAGTTACTACCGGTGACGGCTATGAAATAAAGTCGAACACTGTAAGTATAGACCTTGTTGATTGTGATCATTCTCAGGTGGTCGATCCTACAGCGGACAAGGAAACCGCAGGTAATATTACTACGCCGACATATTGCGAGATATGCGAGAGCAAGTTCAATGCAAAGATAACAAAGGGCGACGATGTCAAGTATTATAACAATCTTGACGAGGCTGCGAAAGACGCTCAGAAGAGCGAAAACGAGGGCTGTACCTTATATCCGCTTTATAACAAGAACGGATACGGCGGTCAGTTAGTCATAACCGAAGGTAACTTCACGCTCAAGTACGCAGTTCGTACAGCGTTCTCACGTCCGATCATCATAAACGGCAAGGCAAAGCTGACGGTTACGGGACGTTGTGCGGTGACAGCGTTTGAGAATCAAGACGCATTCATAGTGAGGGGCGGTGATGTCACATTTGACGGGCTTGCTACAGGCAGCAATGTGACCATAAACGGCGGAAATGTTACAATGGCCTCCAACAATATAAATTGCCTTACTATAAACGGCGGTAATGTATCCATTTCGTCAGGTGGGTTTGCCGAAATCGTAACTACGGTCAGTGATAAGGTGATAGCCGATTATATCGATCCCGGCTTCTGGGTACAGGACAGAGGAACAAAAGAGTGGATAGATATATACAGTCTTAATAAGGCAACGGCGTCATCGACAAGCGGCCTTACGGTACGTGTGTGTCCGATGCAGATAATTCAGCCGAGGAATAATGTATATTACACCAATGGCTATTATCCCGGCGATATACCGTCACTTCAAATAAGTGCAGTGCCGTGGTATTCAGGCGAGGTCGACGCAAAAGTTGCTTATCAGTGGATCGGCATTGATGAAAACGGCTACGAAACAGAGATAGAGGGCGCTACAGACAGAAAGCTGTCGCTCGAAAATCTCACAACGGGCAGGTACTACTGCCGTATTACCTACAGCAATGCTACAACGGCTGGAGTTTCGATGGCGTCGGACGTTGTAACGGCTACGATAACCGAATGTGAGCATTCCGGAGGAGAGGCTACCTGCACCAATAAGGCAAAGTGCGAAATATGCGGAGCGGAGTATGGCGAAACTAAGCCACACAGCTATGCGCAAATAAAATCGCCTGAGTATCTTAAATCTGCGGCTACCTGCACTGCAAAGGCTGTATACTATACTTCCTGCACAGAATGCGGACGGTCAAGCAAGGGTACTAAGAACGAAGCAACATTCGAGTACGGAAACGCGCTCGGTCACAAGTATGGTGAGTGGGTATCAAACGGTGACGGAACTCATTCAAGAGTCTGCGCTAACGATAACAAGCACATCGAAACAAAGGCTTGCCACGGCGGCAAGGCTACTTGCACGGCAAAGGCAATATGTGAGGTCTGCGGTAAGGCTTACGGCGAAATGACAGCCCACACATTCACTAAGACAGTAAGTGAGAAGTATCTTAAATCTGCGGCAACCTGCACTGCAAAGGCTGTATACTATACATCTTGCGCAGACTGCGGACTGTCAAGCAAGGGTACTAAGAACGAAGCAACATTCGAGTACGAAAACGCACTCGGACACAAGTACGGTGAGTGGGTATCTAACGGTGACGGAACTCATACAAGAGTCTGCGCTAACGACAGCACACACACCGAAACAAAGGCTTGCCACGGCGGCAAGGCTACTTGCACGGCTAAGGCAATATGTGAGGACTGCGGTAAGGCTTACGGCACAATGGCAGCCCATACATTCACAGCTAAGAGCACAGTATCAAGATATCTTAAACGTGCGGCTACCTGCACGGAGAAATCGGAGTACTATGTATCATGCGCAGGCTGCGGACTTTCAAGCAAGGGTACTGCAAGTGAAGCGGTATTCACAGGAAGCGCGCTTGGACATTCACTTACCGAATGGAGCGTTATAACTGAGGTGACCTGTACGACAAACGGCACTCAGGAAAGACACTGCACAAGATGTGATTATAAGCAGACAAGAACTATTGTCGCCAAGGGACACAGCTACGGTCTGTGGAATGTCACAAAGAAAGTCGGTTGTATTACAGACGGCGAGCAGTCAAGAGAATGCTCGGTATGCGGCAATAAGGAAACAAAGACTATTGCGGCGACCGGTGTACACAGCTACGGCAGCTGGAAGGTCGCTAAGGCGGCAACCTGTACAACTACAGGCACAAAGGTAAGAAGCTGCTCGGAATGCGGTGCGAAAGAAACAGTTATAATACAGCCAACAGGTCATAAGTATGTTGAAAGCACAGTTAAGCCTACTTATACCGAAAAGGGCTATACACTGCATAAGTGCTCCGAATGTGGAACTTCTTACAAGTCTTCGTATACCGATAAGCTTGTACTGGCATCTGTAAGCGGTGTTAAGCTTGCCGGCAGAGCGGCTGACGCACTGCGCGTAAGCTGGAAACGCAACACATCTGCCGACGGCTATATCGTTGAGATATACAAGGACGGTGCATGGGCAAGAGCAGGTAAGATCACGACCGACAGCACCACCGACTTCAAAGTTACGGGACTTAAAGCATCTACGTTCTATAAGTTCAGAGTAAGAGCATATAAGATGAGCGGCAATACGGCAGTCTACAGCGACTATGGCACAACATTGACGGCAAGAACAAATCCGTCTGTGATAAAGGGTGAAAAGCTTGCCGGCAGAGCGGCTGACGCACTGCGTATAAGCTGGGATCGCAATACATCTGCCGATGGCTATATCGTTGAGATATACAAGGACGGTGCATGGTCAAGAGCGGTCAAGACGACAAACAACAGCATCACAACGTACAGGGCAGAAGGGCTTAAAGCATCAACAGTTTATAAGCTCAGAGTAAGAGCCTATAAGATGGACGGAACAGCAGCGTACTACGGCAATTACAGCGCCGAAGTCACAGCAAGAACAAATCCGTCTGTGATAAAGGGTGCAAAGCTTGCCGGCAGAGCGGCTGACGCACTGCGCATAAGCTGGGAACGCAATACATCTGCCGATGGCTATATCGTTGAGGTATACAAGGACGGTGCATGGGCAAGAGCAGGTAAGATCACGACCGACAGCACCACCGACTTCAGAGTTACGGGACTTAAAGCATCGACAGTTTATAAGCTCAGAGTAAGAGCTTATAAGATGAGCGGAACAGCAGCGTACTACGGCAATTACAGCGCCGAAGTTACAGCAAGGACAAATCCGTCTGTGATGACAGGTGTCAAGATAGGCGGTACTGCCAAGGACGCATTGCGTATCAACTGGAGCAAGAACACCTCAGCTCAGGGGTACATTGTTGAAATGGCTCAGAACGGTGAGTGGGTGCGTGTTGCAAAGATAACCGACAACAGCACAACTACATTCAGAAAAGCCGGTCTTGCAAAGAACACATCATACAGGTTCAGGGTTTGCGCTTATCATATGAGCGGAAGCACACCGCTTTACGGTACATATGTAAGCGTCAGCGGCAAAACAGCGGCTAACTGATAACTGAATAAAGCGACGCGGGTTGTGATACAACCCGGAAAAGAAAAAGTGGGTCGAAGCGCAAAGGATAGTTCGCTCGGCTCACTTTTTAATATCTGGAGAAAGTTTGTTTTTTTAGTGTACTTCTGTTATACCATTTTAGTAATTAACAATGATAGCAGGCTACC
>UMIH01039665.1_pt1 | contig 16529 bp, 21 predicted proteins | sample 1965771 | NCBI WGS metagenome assembly UMIH01 (sample SAMEA4836120, study PRJEB28245) | human gut metagenome | biome: gut microbiome; material: fecal sample | place: Denmark | collected 2008
GTTGTTCAGACGTTCAGATGTTCAAGCGTTCAGCTGTTCAGGCGTTCAGTTGAACACAGGTTCAGACGTTCAAGCGTTCAGGTGTTCAGACGTTCAACTGTTCAGACGTTCAACTGTTCAGACGTTCAGACGGATTAACAGTTTATCAATCGAACAAATGATAATTCAAGCAGTCAATCGTATGAATGAACAATCGTTCAAATGACCGCTCATGAACTACTTTTGGCTATGGATGACAATCTGAATCAAAATCTAAACTTTTTCGCAAACGGCTATGTTTCCCTAACGAACGCCCATCAAGCGAACTACGCAAGTAAATCAAATGCTTGACGAGATTAAATGAGCCTCATTTTGGTGTATGGTATAAAGGCTCTGAAACTCTCGGAACGATTGAATTGAAAGCGATTACTTTTGCTACATCATTCTACTGTTACGTTCTCCGATCCAAGCGTGACGATGATGAGCCTGTCTATCGGCAATCTTAGTCCGAAGACACCCAATGGCATCGGCCCTCCTGATCATCATTTTTTCACCCTCAAATTTTACTGAATGAGCGACACCGTATTCGTCGCCTTTGCGTCCCAGAAGGGAGGCTCTGGCAAATCGACGCTGACGGCACTCGCGGCAAGCTACCTCTATTACCTTGACGGGGTGGATGTGCTTGTCATGGACTGTGACCCTCGTCAGCACACTCAAAAGGATTACAGGGATAACGATAAACGCGTTACCAAGGAGAATCCCGCAATCAACAAAACTTTCACAAATTTCTACACGAAGTTCAACAAACGCCCCTACAAGATAATCTATTCTACTCCGGGCGCAGCTGTTGAAGACGCAGAGGAATACGTTAAACAGAATCCTGAAATCAAAGTGGTACTCTTTGACATCACGGGAACAATCAATGACCTTGAGATTATCAATCTCATTTCATCAATGCACTACCTGCTGGTTCCCATTTCTCCGGATACCGGTGACCTGAAAAGCTCTCTGCGCTTTGCGGTCAACGTCAAGGAACGGATGATCGACTCGGGCGACACGTCCATCAGGGACATGAAACTGGTCTGGAACAGAGTTCACGGAAGGCAGAAGACGAAAATCTGCGAACTGATTGACAACTACCTGTCTGAGTTCCAACTGTCATCACTGAATACGGTCATGACTTATGCGACCAAGTATTTCAAGGATGGAGGCACAGCCGGTGCCTCGCCGACAGTTTTCCGTTCCACTCTGCTTCCGCCTGACAGACGATTGCTAAAAGACAGCAATCTCCCTGAGCTGGTTAAGGAAATTCGTGAAGTAATCAAAATCTAAAAAACTATGCCCAAGGATGAAAAGCAAAAATTTGACCCCCAGAAGTTCCTCGATGACTACGAGGGCAACCTTTCTCCGAGTATCGGAAGCAGGAAGGAGCAACAGGGTGAGACTTCCAAGGTCAGCACTCCGGAGGAGACATCAGCCGACAGAAGCGTGTCCGATGCCGAAGAGAGAACTTCCGGCGGCAAAAGAGGAAGTCGGAGAAGAAACAAACCTGCCGTAATCTCGCCTTTGAATGACAAGGAGGCAGATTATATAGAAACCTTCCTCGTTGACAATGTCGATGTAGGTTTCGGAAGAGCCGGTAAACAAGTGCCGATAGATGTGGAATATCATTCACTGATAACGATACTTCGCGCTTTGCATGGTAATAATGTAACAATCGGAGGTATAATCAACAATATGTTGAAGGAACATTTTGACCTGCATGAAGCCGAGATAACCGGACTTCTGAACAAGAACACTAAACTAAACAACCGCTAAATTCTCCCAAAAAACAAGAATATGAACAATCCAAGATTCTGCGACTTGAACGCCTGTGGTGTAAAGGTCGCCCAAGAGGTCGAAACCGGCCAACCCATAGAGAAAGATATTGCCGCCTATCGCGTCAAATATCTCGCTCCTTATACCGTCGGAGCAAGAAAAGGCATCTTCGTACCGCGTGAGTTGGTCGATAAACTGGCGAAGACCGTTTCGCTTTTCGGCAACCCTGACCTCACAATAGGTGCTTTCGTGACAAATATCCTGATTACCCACCTCGTTGCCAATCGCGATGTCATCAATGAACTGACTGAGCGCGGCGCAAAAACAGTTCTGGTATGAGTCCTTCGATATACGCCTACATATTCTATGGCTCGCTCGTGATAATGCCGATACTTCTCTTTCTCATCTTTCTTGTACTTGACAGATGTCGGGTGTGGAGTAAGAAAACCGCAAAAGATGTGGCAGAGGTTAAAAAGCATTTTACGTATGGCGACGTAAAGAGACTTCTGTCAGGTATCTCTGATCGACTTGCTGATTTCAATGACAGGATTGCTCCCGACTTTCAGAAGGTTCTCATGTGTGAAATCCATCAGGCTGTCAAGGAATGTTTGAAAGGGAACTTTGAAAAGGACTATAAGGATATTGAGTTTTTGGAGTCGGTTGACGATTTACAAACTCAATCTGAGAATCAAGAACCCATGCCGTTTAATCTGGATGGTTACCTTGCCCGGATGTTCGATGTAGAAAGCAAACCAATCGGATTTCAGGATTTGGATGAAGCATTCCAGGCGGCATTCGATGAAGGCAATATTGAAGAAGTCAGAGAAGTGGGCAACGATAAGGTTGCGGATTACTCCGACAAATTCCTGAAACGTCCCGGCATTTGTCTCAATAACGTCGGTGTCAAGCGCATCTCGATTCCGCCTGAGTTGTGGCATACCATCCACTCACTGGCGTATGCCAATGCCAGCGGTAGCCAGAACATTGAGCCACTTTCAATAAGTGCTGTCGCATTCAATATCATCAATGACCACTTCAATTCTCATTCAGAGGAAATAAACATTCTGGCTGAACGGGGAACTGAAAAAATTCTCAGAGGATATGACAGGTATTGAAATATTCTTCTGTGGCGGATTTATGGTTATTGCCATATTCTGTATGCTGTTCTTGACCGGAATCATAAAACCGGTTTCCCAAAAGCCCGGTGAAGAAAAGGCAGAGAAGACACCGCCAAAGGAGGAAGCGGAATCAGACAACAGTCATGTGGTGGCTCCCAGTAAATTCAATGTCGATGAGTTTATGGCTCAGATTTCATCGGAAGTTATTTCCGATGTTCGGAAGGAACTTCCCAAGATATTGAAAGCTGCAATCGGCGAGGTCAAATTCTCGGATATAAAATTTGAAGATGGTTATGAAGATGACTCAGAATCGGATGAAGATTTTGTCCCCAGAAAATTCAAGGCTCTGAATACAGATGAAACCGATGACGCATTCAACACTGATCTGCGGAACATTGACGACACACCTCCTTCCGAACCTATTGCGTCCGGAACCTCGATAGATGAGTTGGAAAAGGCTATGGATGTTGCAATGGACAACAAATCATCTGATGAAGAACTGGCAGAGGCCGGTAGGGTCATTCAGCCTTTTACTGTGACAAAACTCTTCGATGCCATCACCACTAATGAGGAGATTGACCGTCGGATAGAACTCTGTCTGACACTCGCACTTAGAGCGGAATTGTCAATGAAACTCAAACCTGCCAAGGGTGATTCAAATAACGATAAGAAAAAAGAGCCGCCCGCAGACCCGGCTCCTCAGAGTGAACAAGTCAAATCTGAGCCGAAAAGGTCTGAAAAGCAATCGGGATATGATTTCAACAAATTGAATTCCGACGATTTCGACCTCGATGAGTTTGTAGGATAATTCCCGCTACCCACTGAATCCATGTCTCTCTGAGACTCCACTAAATTCCACGTCCGAAAGGACAAAAAATCCAACCCCAATTTTCTAAACCCGAAGTGTGGGCTGCTCCCGGTTGCGGAGCGGTCGGGGACTGCCCATGCTTCACAAACTGAAACAAAAACATGAAAAAGACTTTTAAGAATCTCAAAAACAAGTATGCAATCATCAAGTGCCGCCTTATGGTGGCTCTCATCGTCGGACTTCTCGGCGGGCTTCGGGCCGCTGCCGCCGGCAACGGTCTGAGCGGCATCAACGAGGCTACCTCTATGGTGACCAGCTACTTTGACCCCGGCACCAAGCTCATTTACGCCATCGGCGCGGTTGTCGGACTCATCGGCGGTGTCAAGGTCTATTCCAAGTGGTCGAGCGGTGATCCCGACACCACAAAGACAGCCGCCTCGTGGTTCGGAGCGTGTATCTTCCTGATTGTGGCTGCTACAATTCTCCGCTCGTTCTTCCTCTAATCATCTGAGCCAATGGCCGACATTTCGTGCAAGAGAGAGCAAAGCGGAGTTTACTCCGGCTTTGCCGAGCGCAGCCGAAATTGCGCGGGACGCGAATATGCTATCAACAAGGGCATAGGACGGTCGGTAGAGTACAAGGGTCTGAAGGCGCAGTATCTGTTCATTTTTGCCGGGGGCTTGCTTGCCCTGTTCGTGGTGTACGTCATCATGTATATCTCCGGTGTTTCCCAATGGTTCTGCATCGGGTTCGGCGTTACTGCCGCCTCAGCTCTTGTCTGGCTCACCTTCCACCTCAATGCCAAGTACGGGCAATACGGTCTGATGAAACTGACAGCAGTGAAGTATCATCCCCGCTACATCATCAACCGCCTTCGCCTTAACCGATTGATTAAAGGAAAGAAATGAGAAATACACTTAAAGCCACAACGCTGGAATCAAAGCTGCCGCTCCTTGCAGTAGAACACGGCTGCATCATAAGCAAAGACGCGGATATTACCGTCGCTTTCGAGGTTGCCTTGCCGGAACTGTTCACCGTCACCTCGCAGGAGTATGAAGCCATGCACGGAGCATGGTGCAAGGCAATCAAGGTGTTGCCGCACTACTCGGTGGTGCATAAGCAGGACTGGTTCTGCTCGGAGAAATATCAGCCGGAACTCCAGAAGGATGACCTCTCTTTCCTTGAGCGTTCATTTGAACGACACTTCAATGAGCGTCCGTATCTCGCCCACAAGTGCTTCCTCTTCCTTACCAAGACAACGAAGGAACGGGCCCGTCAGCAGAGTAACTTCTCGACTCTATGCCGTGGGCTAATCACCCCGAAAGAACTCAATCATGAAATGGTTGTCAAGTTCATGGAGTCGGTGGAGCAGTTCGAGCGCATCATCAATGACACCGGCTATATCAGGCTGCGACGTCTCTCTGATGATGAGCTTGTCGGCACCGACAAGGCTTCCGGTCTTATCGAGAAGTATATGTCGCTGACGATGGATGATGTAACCTGCTTAGAGGACATTGACCTTTCGGCACAGCAGATGCGCATCGGCGACAAGATGCTTTGCCTGCATACGCTGTCCGACACAGATGATTTACCCGCAAAGGTCAGCACCGATAACCGTTATGAGCGGTTATCGACTGACCGGAGTGATTGCCGCCTCTCGTTTGCCTCACCCATCGGGTTACTGTTGCCCTGCAACCACATAGTCAATCAGTATGTGCTGATTGATGACCACGATGAGAACTTGGCAAAGTTCGAGAAGACCGCCCGTAATATGAACTCGTTGAGCCGCTACTCTCGCTCAAACGCAATCAACAAAGAGTGGATTGACCGCTATCTCAACGAGGCTCACTCATACGGCCTTACATCTGTTCGGTGCCATGTCAATATCATGGTATGGAGCGATGACACCGAGGAACTGCGACGCATCAAGAATGATGTCGGCGGTCAGTTGGCGACAATGGGATGTATGCCTCGACACAACACCATCGACTGCCCGACACTGTTCTGGTCGGCTATGCCCGGCAACGAGGCAGATTTTCCTGCCGAGGAAAGTTTCTATACGTTCATCGAACCTGCCGTCTGCTTCTTCACTGCCGAGACAAATTATCGCTCGTCGCTCTCCCCATTCGGAATAAAGATGGTCGATAGACTGACCGGGAAACCGATACATCTTGACATATCGGATGAACCGATGAAGAAAGGTGTCACGACGAACCGCAACAAGTTCATTCTCGGACCGTCAGGTAGTGGTAAGTCATTCTTCACCAACCATCTGGTGCGCCAATATTATGAGCAAGGGACTCATGTTCTGCTGATTGATACGGGTAATTCATACGAAGGACTCTGCAATCTTATTCATAACAAGACGCATGGCGAAGACGGCATATATTATACCTATACCGATGACAAGCCGATTTCATTCAACCCGTTTTTCACTGACGACGGCATCTTCGATGTGGAAAAACGCGACTCCATAAAGACGCTGCTCCTGACCCTGTGGAAAGCGGAGGACGAGAGAGTTACCAAGACAGAAAGCGGTGAACTCGGCTCCGCTCTGGCGATGTTCCTCGACAAGATGGCGAAAGACCGCGATATAGTCCCGTGTTTCAATTCGTTCTACGAATTTATGCGTGACGATTATCGTGCTGAAATGGCTAACCGCCCCATACCCATCTATAAACAAGACTTCGACATTGACAACTTCCTCACTACGCTCCGCCAGTATTATCATGGCGGACGCTATGACTTCCTGCTGAACTCCAAGGAGAACATCGACCTGCTCAACAAACGGTTCGTGGTATTCGAGATTGATCAGGTGAAAGACAACCGGGAACTTTTTCCAGTCGTAACCATCATCATTATGGAGGCTTTCATCAACAAGATGAGACGGTTAAAGGGCATCCGCAAGATGATAATAGTGGAAGAAGCGTGGAAGGCACTTTCTACCGCCAATATGGCAGACTACATGAAGTATCTGTTTAAGACGGTCAGAAAGTATTTTGGTGAGGCGGTGGTGGTTACGCAGGAGGTTGACGATATAATTTCCTCGCCTATTGTCAAGGAGACTATCATCAACAACTCCGACTGTAAAATCCTGCTCGACCAGCGTAAGTATATGAACCGCTTCGACCAGATTCAGGAGCTGCTCGGTCTGACCGACAAGGAGAAGGCTCAGATACTCTCCATAAACATGGCTAACAATCCGAACCGCCTCTATAAAGAGGTGTGGATTGGTTTAGGCGGCACTCAATCCGCCGTCTATGCCACGGAGGTGTCAATGGAGGAATATCTCTGCTACACAACCGAGGAAACGGAGAAGATTCAGGTACTCAACAAGGCTAAGCAATTAGGCGGCGACACCGAAGCTGCCATCAAAATGCTCGCCAACGAGAGAAAGGAGGGTGCGACATGAAAATTCCCAAAGCGTTCCACCCGATTCTCGGAGTGCTGACAGGATTTACCCTGTTTCTCGCCGGCATTGCAGTCCTTTCCGCAGTCTTCGTGGCGACATACAAGGCTATCCGGTATGCCAAGCCATTTGTCTGTGATGTAATTACAAACATTACCAACCACCTCTCACAATGGCTGCCGCTATGAAAGTCCTCTATGTGCTGTGGTCAATAATTGCCGGTCTGTTCATCGGGCTGCTTGCCCTGATAACCTTCCCGTTGCTCCTGCTTTTCGTGGGAGTGAAAATAATCGGAGGCATGGCCTCCAAAATTCGATAACCACAAAATCCAACGTAAAAAATGAGACAATTAAAATTCCTATTTCCAATTATTGCCCTATGCCTCTTGTTAGGCTCGGGCAGGGCTTTCGCCCAGTGGACGGTCATCGACCCGTCCAACATCGCACAGAGTATCGTAAACTCTTCAAAGTCACTCGTTCAGGAGTCAACGACCGCGACGAATATGATCAACAACTTCAAGGAGACGGTAAAAATTTACCAGCAGGCCAAGAAGTATTACGACGCACTCCAAGCGGTCAACGACCTTGTCCGCGACGCCCGCAAGGTTCAGCAGACAGTCCTGATGCTCGGCGACATCTCCGGCTACTACGTCAACAATTTCAAGAAGATGCTGACAGACCCCAACTTCACTTCAAGCGAACTCTCGGCAATCGCCTCCGGCTACACCCGTATCCTCGAAGAAGCCAACGGCGTACTCGGCGATCTGAAACAGGTGGTCAACATCACGACACTCTCCATGACCGACAAGGACAGGATGGATGTAGTCGATGACTGCTACAAGGAAATGAAGCGTCTGAAGAACCTGACGGCGTACTTCACCAACAAGAATATCTCTGTGTCGTACCTCAGAGCCAAGAAGAAGGCAGACACCCAGAGGGTTGTCAACCTCTATGGCGACGGTTCTGAAAAATACTGGTAATACCTATGCTGTGCGCGATTGATTTTTCAAACCTCCACTCCATACTCCGGTCGCTTTACGACGAGATGATGCCTCTGTGCGGCGATATGGCGGGAGTGGCACAAGGTATAGCCGGACTCGGCGCCCTGTTCTATGTCGCATACCGTATATGGCAGGCGTTGTCAAGAGCCGAACCGGTGGATGTGTTCCCTCTTCTGCGTCCCTTTGCCATCGGTTTCTGCATCATGTTCTTTCCTACGGTGGTACTCGGCACCATCAACTCGGTAATGTCGCCCATAGTTCAGGGTACCGCCTCGATGCTTGAAGGGCAGACGCTCGACATGAAGAAGTACCGGGAGGAGAAGGACCGATTGGAATATGAACAGATGATGCGTGACCCATCCACTGCCTATCTTGTCGATGATGCCGAGTTTGACAGGCAGATTGACGAACTCGGAGTGACTGAGGTAGGCACAGCCGCCGGAATGTATATCGAGCGAGGAATGTATAAGGTCAAGAAGGCTATCCAAAACTTTTTCAGGGAGTTGCTTGAAATGCTGTTCCAAGCTGCCTCGCTGACGATAGACACGATAAGGACATTCTTTCTCGTCGTGCTGGCGATACTCGGACCGATAGCCTTTGCAATATCGGTGTGGGACGGATTCCAGAACACCCTCGTACAATGGATTTGCCGATACATTCAGACCTACTTGTGGTTGCCTGTCGCTGACCTCTTTTCGACAATACTGGCGAAAATACAGGTGCTGATGCTTCAGAATGACATTTCGGAACTAACTAATAATCCGAATGTTGACCTCGACGGAAGTAATACCGCGTATGTCATTTTCATGATTATCGGCATAATCGGCTACTTCACAATTCCGACCGTCGCAGGGTGGATTATTCAGGCAGGTGGTATGGGCAGCTACAACCGCTCTATCAACAACACTGCCATGACCGGAGGCTCATGGGCCGGCAGCATCGCAGGTGGTGTCGCGGGGAATGTCGCAGGTCGAGCCGGAAAACTCCTTAAATAAAGTAATAGTTCATAGTTACGAGTGACGAGGTTCACTTCATCACTCATAACTATGACTTAAAACCTGATTAAAATGGAATTTAAGTCATTAAAAAACATCGAAACCTCTTTTCGGCAGATAAGGCTGTTCGGCATTGTCATGGTATCGCTCTGCGCCTTCATCGCTATCGGCTCGGTGGTGCTGTCACTGAACTTTGCCGAAAAGCAGCGGGAGAAAATCTATGTCCTCGACAACGGCAAGAGTTTGATGCTCGCGCTGTCACAGAACATGGAGCAGAACCGCCCGGCGGAGGCTCGTGAACACGTGCGACGCTTCCACGAACTGTTCTTCACTCTGTCGCCCGACAAGTCGGCGATTGAACACAACATCAACCGCGCCATGTCACTGGCCGACAAGAGTGCCTATAACTACTACTCCGATTATGTCGAGAAGGGTTACTACAACCGCATCATCGCCGGAAACATCACTCAGGTCTTGCAGGTGGACAGCATAGTCGCTGACTTCAACGACTATCCCTACAATGTCCGCACCTACGCCCGGCAGATGATTATCCGTCAGAGCAATGTCACCGAAAGGTCGCTGATAACCCAGTGTCGGCTGGTGAACACATCACGCTCGGACGATAACCCCAACGGCTTCATGATCGAGGGTCTTACAATTTTAGAAAACAAAGATTTGATAACCACAAAACGTACTTTATCCCAATGAGTATAAAACATAAAATTCAAAACCTCGTGTCACCCTTATATAATAAGGTGTGGCACGTCCCGAAAGGGAAAATCAGAGAGCGGTTGAAAAAGGTCTGCGACGATATGCCCCACAAACAACGCCTGACGGTAGTGACCGTGCTTCTCACGGCTTTCATCCTGATAGCCTTCTTCGTATTCGGTCACGCTTGCTATAAGATGGGTGCCGGCCATGCCCGGCAGGCTATCGAGATAGAGCATATCCGACAATTGGAACTTCCATCCAACGACAATCCCGATGTCTCACCTAAAATAATTGAGTATGAAGTTCCTCGATGACCTCAAAGCGAAGCTAACGCCCAAGACCCCGGCAGAACGTGAACGACTGAAAAGACTGGCTGTCTATACGCTGCTGACACTCTCGTGTCTTGTATGCCTTTGGCTTATCTTCGCCCCGAGTAGCGAGGAAGAAACGGCCAAGGGAAAGGCAAACATGGAGTTGCCTGACCAGACTTCCGAAGGTATGCCCAAGACCAAGATTGCCGCCTACGAGCAGGAAGATATGCAGAAGGAGAAGGCGCAGAACGATAGCACCATCAATGCCGTGACGCTCCAGCTCGATACCGTGACCACTCCGGCTGAACCTACTGTTCCTGATGAAATCCAGAACTCGGCTAACGCCTACCAGCAGGCTCAGGCTTCATTGCAGGATTTTTATGTCCCTGATTACAGCCAGACCGAACAGGTGGCTGAGTTACAGGCAAGGATTGATGAACTGGAGATGCAGAACTCCATCGCTCAGCAGCAGACTCAGCAGCCCAACGAGATGGAACTTCTCGAAAGGTCGTATCAGCTTGCCGCACAGTACATGGGCAATGGCAACGGCAATTATCAGGCTCCGCCTCAGTTCGACGAAAAAGGGAAGCGGAACGTGCAGCCGGTTCAGAATGTGACCCACAATGTGGTATCGACGTTGAGTGCCGCCACAAACGAAAGAGGCTTCAACACCTCGGTCGGCATGAAAAGGTCGGTCGGCAAGAATACAATCGCCGCCGTCATTGCCGGGAACCAGTCCGTAACCAACGGGCAGTCGGTAAAACTGAAAACCACCGAACCGATGTGGATAGGCAACAGACTTATTCCCCGTAACACCACGGTAGTGGGAGCCGCCCGATTGCAGGACGAGCGTCTGGAAATTGAGATTACCTCGGTGGAGACAAACGGCTCGATCTATGAGGTGGAACTGAAAGTCTATGACTCCGACGGTCAGGAGGGTATCAATATCCCCAACTCTATGGAGAGCGACGCGCTTCACGAAATCGGTGCCAACATGGGCAGCACGATGGGCAGTTCAATCAATATCTCCACCGATGCAGGGGCGCAGATTGCCTCCGACGTGGGTCGCGGTCTCATCAACGGCGTAAGTCAGTATCTCACAAAGAAGATGCGCACTGTCAAGGTGCATCTGAAATCCGGGTACAGGGTAATGCTTTACCAGCCCGAAAACAATTAACAAACAACCACAAAAATCCAACGTAAATTTTTATGAAACTGAAAACATTCATTCTCTCAGCCATCGCTGTCATCGGCATGGCAACCCCGGCTTTTGCCAAGACAAACAAAGTAAATAACACCGAAAACAACGTGTCTTCCGACACTGAGCAGGTAGCCGAACACGACATGAACGTGTACGGTGCAAACTACACCGACGGCGACAAGTTCGACGGTCTGACCCGCAAGGTCGGCTTCGACCGCATGATCCCGCCTCACGCGCTGGAGGTCTGCTACAACAAGACAACTCACATCATCTTCCCGGCTGAAATCACGTATGTCGATTTAGGCAACGAAAACCTTGTGGCCGGTCTCGCCGACGGTGCGAAGAACGTACTGCGTGTAAAGTCCGCCTTCAAGTCATTCAAGCAGGAGACTAATCTCTCGGTTATCACTAATGATGGAAGCTATTACACGTTCAACGTCAAATTTGCCAAAGAGCCTCTGCTTCTGAGCATTGAGATGACCGACTTTCTCCATGACGGCGAGGCTGTGAACCGTCCCAATAACGCGCAAGAGATATACCTCGAAAAATTGGGCAGTGAGTCTCCTATGCTTGTAAAGCTGATTATGAAGTCAATCTACAAGCAGAACAAGCGCGAGATAAAGCATATCGGCTCAAAGCGTTTCGGGGTGCAGTTCCTTCTGAAATCCATCTATACAAACAATGGGTTGCTCTACTTTCACACAGAACTGAAGAATACAAGCAATATAGCTTTTGATATTGATTATGTCAGCTTCAAGATTGTGGATAAGAAGGTTATCAAGCGAACCGCCATGCAGGAGCAGGTACTTGAACCGCTCCGCGCCCAGAACTATGTGACGGTGGTACATGGCAAGCAGTCGGAGCGTACGGTGTTCGCTCTGGAGAAATTTACAATCCCCGACGACAAGCAGCTCGTTATCGAAATCGCCGAGAAAGAAGGCGGTCGCCATCAGTCCTTTGTGGTCGATAACGAGGATATTGTGAGAGCCAATGTAATTGACGAACTTTCAATTCAGTAAGCCCTATGAAGAAGATTCTTGCAATCTTCGCTGTGGCAGTGTTTTCCCTCTGCGGAGGGAAAGCATTTGCCCAGCGATGCCTCCCCGGAATGTCTGCGGTTGAAATAAAGGCGAACATGGCAGACGGTTTCTACACCGGAAAGTCCCGCGACTGCGGTTATGACCTCGGAGTGTTCTACTCCGTATTCACAGGCAATCACGGCAATACATGGTCTTTCGGTGGAGAATATCTCCAGACTTTCAAGCCTTATGGCGAGAAAGGACGAATCCCCATTGCTCAGTTCACCGGCGAAGCTGGATATAATCTCCATATTCTCAGTGACTATTCTATGACGTTCCACCTCTACGGTGGCATATCCGCTCTTGCCGGATATGAGACTGTCAACTGGGGTAAGAAAACACTGTCCGACGGTTCAACACTCCATGACGGCGACAATTTCATCTACGGCGGTGCGCTCAACTTACAGGCAGAGTTCTATCTCTCCGACAAGATTGCACTGACCGCTAATGTCAAAGGTCGCTTCACTTTCGGGAGCGATGTTCAGATATACCATACTACCTATGGTGTCGGTGTCAAATTCATAATCGAATAGCCTATGCGGTACACGAAGAATGACATCAAGAATATCCCGCTGACGGAGTTCATGGCGGCTCTCGGTGAGAAGCCTGTCAAGGCTTTCGGGGACATGAAGCTCTACTATGCACCGCAACGCGACGACCCGGAGCCGATGCTGGTGGTCGATACCAACACTAACCGATGGTATGACCATGCCACTGACCAGAGCGGCGACATTATCGACCTTGCCGCCCTGAAGATGAATCCCAGCCTCTACACGGATCCACGGGACTTCATACTGAAGTACATGAACGAGTATGAGCAGGGCAAGGAACTATCGGCATTGGCGCGTCGCCCACAGGAGTCGACGGTTATCAGTCTCGATATAAAGAAGGTAAAACTCACCGACTTTATGAAGGCTCTCGGTCAGGAACACCCCGTGGCCGCTGACGGCAATCTCAGGGTTTACAAAGCCCCTTACGATGACAAGCACGAGCCGACTATGGTAATCAACACCGAGACAAACCTCTGGCGAGATACCAAGTCCGGAGCATATGGCGGAATCCATGACCTCGCCTATGAGCTGACAGGCTCGTGCAATATGTCGGAGCTGAACCAATACATTGCAGGACAGATGTCTGGCATGGAGAAGTCCCAAAAGGTGGAGCCGCCCAAACAGGAGCAGGAACCTGACAAACCAAAACGGAAGATGCGCCTATGAACATTGACGAAATCCGTAAAATCTCGCTTGTCGAGTTCCTGAATCAGTTGGGCTATCAGCCTACCGGACGCGACAGCAAAGGTCTATGGTTTTACTCCCCATGTCGAAGTGAGCGTAAGCCATCGTTCCACGTCAATCCCCGCAAAGATGTATGGTTCGATTTTGGCAGTGGTGCCGGAGGCGACATCTTCACTCTTGCCGGAGAACTGTGCAACTCCAGCGACTTCATCAGACAGGCGGAGTTCATCGCCGAGAAGATGCAGATGCCTATAGCAAAGCCCTATAAGCCTGAGCCGTTCATCGAGCAACCGACCTTTGAAGACGTGAAAGTTTCAAAACTTGAATCGGCGGCATTACTGAAATATCTCGCTGACAGAGGTATTCCCCGGAACATCGCCCAACGGTGGTGTGTGCAGGTCGATTACAGACTTCACGGCAAAGATTACTATGCCATCGGCTTCGAGAACAACGCACATGGATTTGAGTTGCGTTCGTCTTTCTTCAAAGGCTCGTACCCGCCCAAGCACATAACCCACATCGCTGACGGTAACGCCCGATGCAATGTGTTTGAAGGCTTCATCGACTTTCTTTCAGCGGAAAGGCTCGGTCTCAATGACGGTTTCGACACGGTGGTGCTCAACTCCGTAGCCAATGTCGGCAAAGCCATGACAATCCTCCCGGACTATTCCGTAATCGCCTGTTACCTCGACAATGACGAGGCAGGGCGAGCGGCCGTCGCCAGACTCAGCAGGGAGTTGGGCGACAAGGTAATGGACAAGTCTGCTCTCTATCCCGACCACAAGGACCTCAACGAGTTCCTTGTGGCTACCCAACCCAAAATTTCCAATTATTCAAAATTAAAACTCAGAAAAACAATATGAATACAATTCTCAATAAAATCGGCGAAATCCGCATTACTCCCGCCCGTTTCTTCGGATTTTGGGCAATCCTCTTCACTCTCGTCCTCGCACTGACCTCATGCTCCGACGACCTCGACGTGCAGCAGTCCTATCCCTTCACGGTGGAAGTTATGCCCTACGGTGACAAAATTACCAAAGGGCAGACCGTAGAACTGCGCTTCGAGATCAAGCCCGAAGGAAACTATGCCAACACCCTCTATACCATCCGCTACTTCCAGTATGACGGCGAAGGCACGCTCAAACTTGTTGACGGTCCCGTTCTGGTCAACAACAACCGCGTGCTCCTCGAAAGCAAGACCTTCCGCCTGAACTACACCGCCAACTCATCCGAGGCTGTGAAATTTGGGATATGGATTGAAGACAACTTTGGGTCGACCCCGTGGCAGCAGACCTTCGAGTTCAACAGCAAAGACAACGGAGACGATAGCGGCAAAACTCCCGGAATCATCAACTCTGTCAATCCCGGAACCATAACACCCATCGGCTTATGAAAAAACTACTGATATTCCTCATGGCGATAGTGACCCTCGCGGTCACTACGCCGGCCTTCGCCGCAAAGCGAAGCATTATGGAACTGCCGCTCTTTGAGCGGGCAGTCCTGATAATAAAAAAGTTTGAAACGCTCCATAAGCCAAAGCACTGGCCGTATGTCGGGTACGGTCATCAAGTCCAGCCGGGAGAGCCCTACCGCCGAGGCTGTCAGCTCACCGAGGCACAAGCCGACGCACTGCTCCGCAAAGACCTTGCCAAGTTCTGCGCCCTCTATTCCCAATACGGCAAAGACTCAGTTCTGCTCGGCGCACTCGCTTACAACTGTGGCCCCGGTGTAGTCAACAAGTCCACCGTTCTGAAAAAACTGAAACGTGGCGACCGCGACATATTCAAGTCCTACACATCCCACTGCCGCTACAAAGGGAAATGGCACAAAGGTTTATATACTCGCCGGCTTACTGAAATAGCCGCCTTGTTTATACCGTAAAACCATTAACTCCCGAATTAGGTATCTGCCTGATTCGGGAGTTATTTTATTATGGCTCATATATGAGTGCGTCTAATAAAGCAACTCGATATGGCCAATATTCCTTACCTTCTTTGGGTGTCTTTATATTGTACCATGATGCTTGGCGGATTGGAACAATAACTAATTCCCAGTAATTATCAAGTGTAAGATTGCTTGGCGGAATATTCAAGTATTTAGCTAACAGTCGGCGATTTTTACCATTGACACATAAGAACATATCTGGCCGTTTCATGGCGAGTAATCTTGTTGCTGTTGCTAAAGGGTCATCCCATTTATCTTTGAAGAAGTTGATATATTTTTTGTATTGTTCAAAAGATATATCACCGTGTGAAGGTATGAAATCGACGACTTTGGATAATCCTTTGTCATTGTCTTCAATGAGCCTTCCGAAACGATGATTGCGTTTGGTGGTGCCGAAAAAAGCGAAAATACTATTAGGACCTACAAAGCCAGCAATGTTTTTCCGGTCTTCAGTATCCACATCACTGTAACTTTTATTCGCTTTGAATATTGATTGTATTTCTGTTAAGACATCAATGCAAGTCTTGACTCTATCCATCTTACGAAGTAAAGCACAATATTCATCCCAAGGCATTAGAGTAAGTTCTGACGAATCTAAGTCTCGCTTTTTCGTTTTCACAATAGATCCGAGACTCTCTCGCTTGCCCATCTGTCGGGTATAACAATCTTCATAGTCCCCAAGCATTTCATCAGTAAACTGGAGAGCATTCTTATATGCTCTATCAATTCGTTGTATTAGAGATTTGTAGATATTCTTGCCCTTTTCATCCGCATCAGAAATGATAACATTACATTCGGAATTATTTTCAAATCCCCCCTTTGTAAAGTTGGAACTACCAATTATGGCACACCAATCTTTGGCAGAGTTACTGAAAAGATATATCGGGGCAGCGGCGTAATTCCGTGGCAGGGCTATCGAAG
>UMIH01031570.1_pt1 | contig 16393 bp, 9 predicted proteins | sample 1965771 | NCBI WGS metagenome assembly UMIH01 (sample SAMEA4836120, study PRJEB28245) | human gut metagenome | biome: gut microbiome; material: fecal sample | place: Denmark | collected 2008
AACAGGGAAGAACGGCTTCGTGCAAGCTTTATGGAGCATGGGGTTATCATGACACATTTATCATCTATGAAGAATGAGATGAATCATATTCAGTATTATATAACAGCAAGAACGAAGAATAAGAGGATCATGCTGTCGAGGGATGCGGCAGAAATCATGTCTGAGGTATTGGACAAGCAGATTCGCGTGTCAGAGGATACACCTGCGATCATATCGGAAAATGATCGTGTGATCGTATTTGAGGAATGCGCAAAATATCGTTGTACATATTTTGTCCGTAGAATTAAAAAATATGGGTCAAATGTCTCGGGGGATAATTTTTCGGTAAAGGAGCATGAGGATGGTAGGCTTATTATGATGATATCAGACGGAATGGGCAGCGGAAGTCTTGCGTCCTGCGAAAGTACATTGATGATCGATACAATGGAGGAATTGCTGGATGCCGGATTTGATCCCTCTTATGGAATAACATTTTCAAATGACTGCATATCGGCAAAGAACAGTGGGAGGTGTTTTACGACATTTGATATGGGAATCATAGATCTGTACAGCGGAGAATTGACACAGTATAAGCAGGGGGCAGCACCAACGTATATTATTCATGAAGGGGATACGGAGGTGCTGCGGGGAGCATCCCTGCCGATCGGTGTCCTTGAATCTGCGGAATGCGATGTGATCCATCAGGAACTACAGCCGGAAGATCGGGTAGTAATGGTAAGTGATGGAGCTTTGGGAGATGAGGATGAGATGCAGGAGATCATTTCCACGCTGAAAACGGATGACTGCAAGGAGACACTTGATCGTATTGTCTCACAGGTGCTTTTCCGCTGTAAAGGTAAACTTGAGGATGATGTGACGGTGATCGTGGCAAAATTGGAAATAGCATAAACTTTCCGGTTTGTTACTTGAAATTTATAGTTGGCTTGTATTAAGATAACGAAGAAATGTATATGACCGGATGTAAAATAACGAAGCTGCATATATCGGTGGATGTAGGATTTTAAAGAAACGTATATACAATGTGCATACAAAGATACAGGTAATGAATATAGATGATCGAAGATCCGAATTATAGAAGACGGACAGGTGTGGAAAACAGATGACAGAAAATACATTAGAAGAACAGATTTATCAATTTATAAAAGAACAGAATTTACTTGAAGCAGGAGATAACTGCATCGTTGGTGTGTCCGGCGGAGCGGATTCCATCTGTCTGCTGACGGTTCTGGCAGGACTTCGTGAGAAAATGGAGCTCAAGCTGTATGCTGTCCATGTTAACCATATGATCCGCGGAACAGAGGCAGATGCAGATGAATCTTATGTGACAGAGTATTGTAAGAAGCTTGGAATACCATGTGACTGTTACCATATCGATGTGCCGCAGCTTGCAAAGAAACAGAAGCTGACGGAGGAAGAAGCGGGAAGAAATGCACGGTATGAGGCATTTGTCCGGGCAGCGGACAAGTATGGCATCACTGATTATAAGGTGGCAGTTGCTCATAACAAAAATGATGTAGCAGAGACAGTACTGCTCAACATGGTAAGGGGAACCGGGATCGCCGGGATGGCAGGAATACCGGTAAAGCGGGACCGGATCGTGCGTCCGTTACTTTCATGTACCAGACCGGAGATTGAGGCTTATCTGGAACAGCAGGGGATACAGTATTGTACGGATTCCACAAATCTGGAAAATGATTATGCCAGAAATAAGATCCGTAATCAGGTGATTCCGGCACTTAATGAGATAAACACACAGGCAGCGGCACATATCAGTCAGACAGCAGCCTATGCGGCTATGTATGATACCTATGTGACGAAGCAGGTAGGACATTTTCTGGATGAACATATGGAGATACGGAAACAGACCGGAAAAACAGATGCATATGTATTGGAGATCGTGAGACTTCGGGAACAGGATGAATTGATAGAAGATCTTGCAATCCTAGAGTTGATCGGGAGAGTCAGCGGCGGAAGAAAGGATATCGGTCAGAACCATGTAAGAGAAGTGAAGAAGCTGTATCAGGCAGCTGCGGGAAGCCGGATCATGCTTCCGCATGGTGGAATGGTATATCAGAATTACGGATACCTGTGTTTTGAGAAGGCAGCAGAGGTCGCACGCGATGTCGACCGGCAGGAGACAGTTATAAAAGGTGCAGGTGAATATATCCTGCCCGAAATGGGAAGGATGAAGATTGAAATATTTGAGAAATCTGTTCATTTAGATTTAACAAAAAAAGAGTATACGAAGTTTGCAGATTATGATAGAATACAGAATGGCATTACTATCAGGAAATATATGGAAAATGACTATATGGTGATCGCATCAGACGGCTCAACGAAGAAGATAAACCGGTTGTTTTCATCCTGCAAGATACCGGTGGCAGAGCGTTTGCAGATACCGCTTGTAGCTTCCGGACATGACATCATCTGGGCAGTAGGCGTCCGGTTGAGTGAGAAGTACAAGGTACGGCCTGATACAAAAAGAGTAATATGTTTAGAATATATACCAGAAGGAGAAAATGAAGATGAAAGAGCAGATCAAAGTCATGATATCTGAAGCTGAAGTAGATAACAGGATCTCAGAGATGGCAGCAGCTATTGATAAAGCATATGCAGGAAAGACCGTTCATCTGATCGGAATATTAAAAGGACGTGTATTCTTCATGTGTGAGCTGGCGAAGAAGATCACGGTTCCTGTAACCATGGATTTTATGTCAGTCAGCAGTTATGGAGATGATACGAAATCATCAGGAATTGTGAAACTGAATAAGGATCTGGACGAATCAATAGAAGGAAAAGATGTGATCGTAGTTGAAGATATTCTCGATTCAGGAAGAACGCTGTCGTATCTGATCAAATTATTAAATAACAGAAAGCCGGCGAGTATGCAGGTAATAACTCTGCTTGATAAGCCGGAGAGACGTGTGAATCCGGTTGAATTATATATGACAGGATTTACGATCCCGGATCGTTTTGTAGTAGGATATGGACTTGACTGTGCGCAGAAGTACAGGAACCTTCCATATATCGGAGTGATTGAACAGTAGATATCAGACTGTTTATATAAAAAGACAGACCAAGATGAAGGAGTAGACAATGAATAAGAAGAGAGCAAGAAGTGCTGTTGTGATCTATGCGATCATCCTTATTGTCGGATTCCTGCTGATCAACAAATGGCTGGGTGGCAGCAGTAATGTTGCGACCAATTACAGCTATACGGAATTTTCGGCAGATCTGAACGCGGGAAATATCGCAGCGGTAGATATTACACAGAATACAAATGTGCCGACAGCAACCGTAGATGTGGAGTTTGTTTCCGGAAAACAGCTTACATTCTATGCGGCAGATGTTAATGAGATTATTAAGATCTATAATGACTATGAAGCAGCAGTTGATAAGAAGAATGCGACAGCTTCTGCAGAGGATCAGGTAAAACTGGCAAAGTATAATCTGTACGATGTGCAGAAGGAAAGCATGCTTGGCATGTGGATCCCATATCTGATCATTATGATCATTATGGTCATTATCATGACATTCATGATCGGACGAATCCAGGGCGGTGGATCCGGCGGACAGATGATGAACTTCGGAAAGAGCCGTGCCAAGAAGAATGAAGATATCGGAAAGACAGTTACATTTAAAGATGTAGCAGGATTGGATGAGGAGAAAGAAGATCTGGAAGAGATCGTCAGCTTCCTTAAGAATCCGGGAAGATTCGTAAAGGTTGGAGCCAGAATCCCTAAGGGTGTTCTGTTAGTAGGACCTCCGGGAACCGGTAAGACATTGATGGCAAAGGCGGTTGCAGGTGAAGCCGGTGTACCGTTCTTCAGCATTTCGGGATCTGATTTCGTGGAAATGTTTGTCGGTGTCGGTGCTTCCCGTGTAAGAGATCTGTTTGACGAAGCAAAGAAGAATGCGCCATGTATTATTTTCATCGATGAGATCGATGCTGTTGCAAGACAGCGTGGTACCGGACTTGGCGGTGGACATGACGAGAGAGAGCAGACCTTGAACCAGTTACTTGTTGAGATGGATGGTTTCGGTGTAAATGAAGGAATTATCGTTCTTGCAGCAACCAACCGTGTGGATATTCTTGACCATGCGATCTTGAGACCGGGTCGTTTTGACCGTAAGGTATTCGTAAACCGTCCGGATGTCAAGGGTAGAGAAGAGATCCTGAAGGTTCATACAAAGAATAAGCCACTTGCAGAAGATGTAAATCTGAATGATATTGCAAGAACAACAGCAGGTTTTGCAGGTGCTGATCTGGAGAACCTGATGAACGAAGCTGCCATCTGTGCAGCAAAGGATAACCGTGCTTATATCGTAAAAGAAGATGTAGATAAATCATTTATCAAAGTAGGAATCGGTGGAGAGAAGAAGAGTCGTCTGGTACCGGAGAGCGAGCGCAGAATCACCGCTTATCATGAATCCGGTCATGCGATCCTGTTCCATCTGCTTCCTCATGTGGGACCGGTTTATACCGTATCTATCATCCCGACCGGAACCGGTGCAGGTGGATATACGATGCCGCTTCCTGAAAATGATAACGTATTCATGACAAAGGCAAAGATGTTAGAGGATATCAAGGTAAGCCTTGGCGGACGTATCGCAGAAGAACTGATTCTTGAGGATATCACAACAGGTGCTTCGCAGGATATCAAACAGGCAAGCCAGTATGCCAGAGCAATGGTTACCAAGTACGGTATGTCTGAAAAGCTTGGTCTGATCAACTACGAAAGTGATGATCAGGAAGAAGTGTTCCTTGGACGTGATCTTGGTCATGCAAAGAATTACAGTGAGAAGGTTGCGGGAGCGATCGATAAGGAAGTTAAGCGTATCATCGATGAATGTTACGCAGATGCCAGAGCAATCCTTGAAGCACATGAAGACATCCTTCATAAATGTGCAGCGCTTCTCCTTGAGAAAGAGAGAATCGACCGGGCTGAGTTTGAAGCATTGTTTGATGATGTTCCAAATGCAAACTCTGCTGCAAACGCAGAGCCTTCAACAATATAGACAATAGTAACACAAACAAATTGATTGAAAACCAATAAAAATTTGTACATGTTGCACAAAAACGGCGTTTTTTGAATAATTTCAAAAAACGCCGCTCTCTGTTTTGCACAATAAAATTTTTAAAATAAAAAAATGTTTGGGCAGACTTTTAGAAGCATTTGTATATAATAATACTTGTAACCCCCAATACATTATATAGTTTTGGCTACACCCCATAAGTAACAAAATACCTTCTCCAAAAGAGGCAGTCGTTCGGTGACTGTCTCTTTTATTTTTTTGCGGGCACCACCGATTCATCCTGACGGTCTGGGGCAGACCCCGGGGAGCGGTGGAGGATGCTGTGGGGCTTAGTTTTTGCCATTGGTTGTCAGCATAAAAAGGTTGTCTATTTACTAAAAAAGTATTAGAATGAAAAGGCATAAACGAAAGGGAGAGTTTTGAATGTCCGACAAATACACGAACGCAGAAAGAATTCATGATTATATATATGATCTGAAGCCGGTTATCAATGTAGGGGGATTGTTTTCCGATGGTTCTGAATACTACAGAATACCGCAGGAGCCTGGAATCAATGACCAGGTGAAGGTTAGATTTCGAACATGTGCAGATAATGCCGATGAAGTTTATTTGATCTACAATGGCGAGAAGCTCGTCATGTCTGTTGAAGAATCCGATGATTTATTTGATTACTATACGGCGGTAATCCCTGCCGGTGAGAAATATATATCCTATTATTTTGAGATACATTCAGGCTGCGTGACCTGTTATTATAACAGGATCGGTGTACAGAAGAATGTGAATCCGGACTATAATTTTGAGATCTGTCCGGGCTTTGATGTACCGGATTGGGCAAAGGGAGCTGTCTTTTATCAGATCTATGTGGATCGTTTCTGTAATGGAGATCCATCGAACGATGTATTGGACAACGAATACTGCTACATCGACAGTCCTACCAGGCAGGTGAAGGACTGGTATGAATATCCGGCAAATATGGATGTCGGACGTTTCTATGGCGGAGATCTTCAGGGTGTTAAGGATAAGTTAGACTACCTGCAGGATCTGGGCGTAGATGTTATCTATTTTAATCCGTTATTTGTATCACCATCCAACCACAAATACGATATTCAGGATTATGATTATATTGATCCGCATTTCGGAAAGATCGTTGTGGACGAGGGCGAATGCCTGCCGGATGGCGTAAAAGAGAATAAAAGAGCAACAAAATATATCAGCCGTGTAACCGACAAACGGAATCTGGAAGCCAGCAATCAGTTTTTTGCAGAATTGGTGGAGGAGATTCACAGTCGTGGTATGCGTGTTATCTTAGATGGTGTATTTAACCATTGCGGTTCCTTCAACAAATGGATGGATCGTGAGTGTATCTATGAGAATCAGGAAGGCTACGAGAAGGGAGCATTTGTATCCTGGAGCAGTCCGTATAAGTCATTCTTTAAGTTTTATAACGAAGAGGTATGGCCGTACAATACCACCTACGATGGTTGGTGGGGGCATGATACACTTCCAAAGCTGAACTATGAAGATTCCCCAAAACTGGTGGAATATATTTTGAATATAGCAAAGAAATGGGTGTCCCCTCCATATAACGTGGATGGCTGGCGACTGGATGTTGCAGCAGATCTCGGACATTCGGAGGAATATAATCACAAGTTCTGGAGAATGTTTCGTAATGCAGTCAAAGAGGCAAATCCAAATGCAATCGTACTGGCAGAGCATTATGGAGATCCAAAGCCTTGGTTAAAGGGCGATCAGTGGGATACCGTTATGAACTATGATGCATTTATGGAGCCGATTACCTGGTTCCTGACTGGTGTTGAGAAACACAGTGATGAGTTCCGTGGTGATCTGTTGGGTAATCCGGATACATTTATGGGAGCCATGAATTATCATATGGCGAGATTCCAGCGTCCATCCCTTGAGATTGCGATGAATGAATTATCAAACCACGATCATTCCAGATTCTTAACCCGTACAAACCGGAGAGTCGGACGTACGCATACGATGGGGCCGCAGGCGGCAAATGAGGGTATCGATAAGAGTATATTCCGTCAGGGCGTTGTATTCCAGATGACCTGGCCGGGAGCTCCGACGATCTACTATGGAGATGAAGCAGGACTTTGTGGCTGGACTGACCCGGATAACCGTAGAACGTATCCGTGGGGCAGAGAAGATATGGAACTGATCCGGTTCCATAAGGACATGATCCGTATTCATAAGAACTATGAGGCTCTGATCCGTGGCTCAGTTATGTTCTTATATGGAGCACATAAGATTATCGCATATGGACGGTTCACAGATACGGAGCAACTGGTTGTGATCCTGAATACGAATTATGAAGACATCGATGTAAAGCTGCATGTCAGACGGATTGGTGTCAAGAATCATGAGGTTATGCGCAGAGTGATGTTCACAAATGAAGAAGGCTACAGTCTGGAAGCCTGTGACTACAAGGTAGAGCATAATATGCTTTATCTGAAGGTACCGAAGATGTCGGCTATGGTTCTTGCAAACGTGGGAAGGGATATTTAAAGAGGAAACTAAAGCCTTGAAAAGTGATTTTGAGAGAAAAAGATTCATACAACGATTTATGATCCTGTCTGTAATACTGTTGGCAGTGGTTGGAATCGGTATACGGTTCCTGTTCGGTGGCGATGAAAAGAGAATTGCGGTTATCCTGCTGATATTAGCGGTCGGGTTTGTAATTCTGTTTTTCATCAGTTATCGGGAGCTCAACCATACTTATCAGGAGATTGAGCATGTGTCGGATGAGATGCTTCGTGTAGTTCAGGGAGAAGATGAGCTGCCGGAAGAAGAATACATGCAGGGTACGATCGGAATCTTATATACGAACTTTTATAAGATGGTGACATTTTTAAAAGAAAGCAAAGAGCGGGAAATGTCAGAGAAAGTATTCTTACGTGATATCATGTCAGATATCTCTCATCAGCTTAAGACACCGCTGGCATCCTTAAATGTATTCATCGATCTGCTGTTAGATGATTCTTTTACAGATGAAGAAAAACGGATGCGGGTGCTTAACGAATCAAAAAATCAGCTTACCAGAATGGAATGGATGGTATTATCTCTTTTAAAGCTTGCCCGGATTGAAGCGGGAGCAATCCAGTTTGACCGGAAAGAATGTGATCTGAAGCTGTTATTATTACAGGCAAGAGACAGCGTAACCTATCTGACGGAGAGTAGGGAACAGGAGGTTCATGTGATCTGTGAGGATGGCAGGAAACTGGTCTGTGACGGTGACTGGCTCGTAGAGGCGATCATTAATCTTTTAAAGAATGCATCAGACTACTCACCGGAGAAAACAGAAATTACGGTTGAGGTAGAACACAATCCGGTCTTTACCAGGATCTATGTCAAGGATCATGGAATGGGGATCGCAGAGAAAGATCTCGGAAACATATTTAAACGATTCTACCGTGTACACCATGATGTGAATCCGAACAGTGTCGGAATCGGCCTATCCCTTACAAAATCTATCGTAGAGGGAATGGGCGGCAAGATCACGGTGCGGAGTGAAGAAGGATCATATACCTGGTTTATCATTACATTTGTACATGTAGATTAAGTTGATTCTAAAAAGAAGTCTAAAGAAATTATAATTTAAAAGGGGGGGTAGTATGAAACGCATACAAAAGAAAAGCGTAATACTTACAAGTCTTATATTCACCATTATTTTATTATTAAACTTAATACCATTTTCTGCCAAGGCAGAAGAACAAAGAGGAAAACCGCAGGCACTTTCATGGCTCAAAGAAATGGGTGAAGAAAGTGGGGAATGGAAAAATGCAGGACTTCCGAATTTCACCTGTAATGCAATGGCAGTATTGCGTGAAGAAAAAAATGAAACAGACAGTACGTTTTTAACAAAATGGGAGCAGGAACATACGGTGCTTAACGTAGATGAACTGGCACATCTTGCATGGGCAAGGGGAAGTCAAAGCTATCTGGATACAGCCTGGGAGTGGCAGAATGAGGATGGCGGATTTGGCCTTACAGAATCCTATGCGAGCGATGTGTATGATACTATGCTGGTATTGCTGGCACAAGAAGCAGTATGGGAAAAAGACGGACTGGAAGAAATCACAGATAGTACGGAACAGAAATATCATTCAGATAGGATGACGAAGGCTGTTAATTATCTGATTGGACAGCAGAAAGCGGACGGAGGTTTTGGTTATACAAAATTTGACATATCCGTACCGGAATTATCTGCACAGGTTGGTATCGTTTTGTTATTGGCGAGTGTTGACAATGCTTCTGTGTACGAAAAGTTGGACAGCTACTGCCAGAATGTTTTTACTGCAGATTTTTCTGAAGAGACATTTTTGGAACAGGCAAAACTGGCAGGTTATCTGTACAAAAGGGAATTAATAAATGATACCGATGATGTGGAAAAGAAGTTAAATGCTGTACAGGCAGAGGATGGCAGCGTATATGGAAGTGTAAAGGATACCATACAATATATTCTGTTGGTACGGGAAATCGAGCAGTACCATTCATTGAAGTTTGAAATAAAAAATCTGATAACGGAAGCAGACAATTATGTACTGGAAGCAGACGGGGAACAACAGGTATCATTACAGACAACCATACAATATACCATTAACCAGGAGATGAAGGCTGTTATTCGTTACACTTTACTGGAAGATGGGGAGATCATAAAGACGGAAGAAAAAGAATGTCTTTTTATCCCGAAACAGGAAGAACAGAAGATAAACGCTGTTATGGATATTGTTGCGACCGAAGGCAGGACATATGTACTCCGTACTGAAGTGCTGTCTAAGGAAGATGCGGGAATAGAGAATATATGGAAAAGTACTGAGTTTAATTTTACGGTGCATAAAAAGGAAAAGCCTGAACTGAAATTGACATGTACAGTTAAAGACGGTGAAGATTATGGTATAGAGCTTGACTGGAATGACATAACAAATGATGAAGAAAGATATGGTTACAGGGTATCTAGAAAGCAGGGAGACGGTGTTTGGGAGACACGCTCTACATGGAACGGAAATGAAAAGGTAAGGGTGCTTAATATATATCCTCGTTTAACGGCGGAAAATTATCTTGTCGACTGGATGGAAACGACTGTAAGCGGAACAGGTGAGCCGGCAGGAAAAGGCTTATTTGATATAGATACTGTTTATATAGATGATTATAATACCGAGCCTGAAGAATATCTGTTTGATGAGGACGGAAATTATAAATATGATGTTCTGATGTTTGGTTCAAGTGATTACAACGGACCTATAGGATCACCAAAAGATTTAAATGAAAAATCATATATAGAAACTAAGAAATTCATAGATTCAGGCAGAGGTGCTTTGTTTGGACATGATACGCTTTGGTACATGCCTTATTTTTTAAAATTTTCAGATATGCTTGGAATGAAAATGGGAGGCGCTTCATCAGGATTTTCAAATAAAGTAAAAGTAGTAAAACAAGGGTTCCTTACAGGCTATCCATGGAATCTGTCAGGTACACTTGATATTCCATGGACACATACACAGGGACAATGTTCGGGCGGCAGTCTGGGATCGACTGTGTGGATGGAACTGGAGACGAATGGGAACTGTACGGATTCAGCTACCGGTGTGACATCAAGTGCCTATTTATTTACAAATAATCAGCTTGCGATGATACAGACAGGACACAGTAATGGACTTGCTACAGATGATGAGCGTAAGGTACTGGCAAATACACTTTTTTATTTAAAACAGTTTACATACAGTACAGGTTCAGCTGATAAATCATTTTACGATCTGGACGCGCCTGTTGTTGATGATCTGGAAATTTCGGATAACGGTATAGCAACTATATATGGCGAGGACAGGGGGACAACATATCAGTATTACGTTGAAGGAATAGCGGCAAGTTCTGAGACGGAGAACATACAGTCAAATATAGTGACGGCAACAGCTTTTTCAGGATTAAAGGGCTATATAGTGGAGGTAAGCGATAAGGAGTATATAGAGGATATTGCAGAGTATGATGAGAAAGGAAATCTTATATCTGACATAGTTCCGGCTAATCAGGATAAGGCAACTGTGAATCTTGGAGAATGTACCCCGGGAACTACTGTATATATTCATATACGTCCTGTTGATAATGCGGGAAATATCGGGGAAGAATTTGTTCAGGAGATAGAAATACCTGATAATGAATCGTATTTTGATCTTCCATATGCATTATTTGCAAGTGAGGAAGAAGTACAATTATTCTGTTGTCAGGCAGATGTAAAAGGTATTGTGTATGGAAACGAAACATTCAGATTTCAGGGAAGTACCTTAAATCTTCTTGGTACGGCATATTCTGCGGGAAAATTGCAGATAGCGGGAGGAGATCTTCATATAGCAGAGAAAATCGAAAATGCTTCGCAGATAGAACTTCCGAATTATATGACAGACATATTGGACAATATGAAACAGAATACGGGAATTGAAGAAATCGCAGAGTACAATATGGCAAATGTAACCAATCCTACTATATGTAAAACGACTACAAGAGCATGGTGCAATAGGGTTAATATATTCGCAGATTTAGTTTCGAACGGAGATATATCTTTTAATGCAAATGTTATGACTCTTGGATATAAAGATCCTGTAGTAATAGCTTCAGAAAATGGTGACATAACTATACAGGCGACAAACGTAAATGGAAACGGATTGATATATGCTCCAAATGGTACTGTTACAATAAATGTGTGTGATTTTGACTATAAAGGAAGCATAATTGCAAAGAAAATCAATATACAGGCAACTTATTACCAACATAAAATTGAGGATAAATAAATGATAGAAAAAATTAAAACTTATAAATATGGATATAAATGCATAGCAATGCTGCTTGTATTTGCGTTAAGTCTGAATATGCTTGCCGGCTGTGGAAAAAGCGGCAGTGTAAATAATACGGTGCAGGATGAATATAAAACGGAGAATACTGCGCCTGAAAAAGATACAGAGAAAGAGTCGGTGGATAGTCAGGAGAATACTATGCCTGCCTTAGAACTTCTTGGCACAGAACTTGATACGCTGGAAGATCAGGTAAAAAGTGGAAATGTGGAAGAGACAGCCACACATCTGTATGCTGTCGAAGAAGCCTTTGGACAGATGGCAGAAGAAGCTGAAGAAATAATCGGAAGCAGTGATGAATTAAGTAACCTGTCAGATGAAGCACAGTCTCTTCTGGAGAAAAGAAAAGGGGAATTTCAGGCAGAACTGTCGGAGAGAAAGACAAAGGCAGAGGATATAGAGAAAGCCCTGAAGGAGAACATATCATCAGAAGATGCCGCTGAGGTATTGGGGCTCATAGAAGAAGCGAGAGAGCTGCTTAGAGCTGATGAAGATGTACATACATATGGATCAGAGATTTCGGATAAGCCGGAAGTATACAGGGCGGTTGAAGCGGAGCTTTATAATGCGGAAAAAAGTGATGTGGAGAATTTCACAGCAAAAGACTACACTTCGGAGATTTCAGATGAGAAGCTTATTTCCTGTACAGGGATTATGGAACTTACCGAAGAAATGAAGAAGCTTGCCGGTGAGCTTGATACGCCGCTTAATATATATAATTACATAAAGAACAACATAGATTATGAATATTACTATGGTAGCAGGAAAGGTGCTGCAGGAACATTTGAGTCAAAGGGCGGAAATGATGTAGACCAGGCAGGGCTTCTTATTGCTATGCTTCGATATAAGGGATATCCTTCAATGTATGTAGAGGGCAATATACTTCTTGAGCCTGAAAAAGCCATGTCACTTACGGGAGCTGATACAGCAGAGCATGCGGCGGCTGTACTTGCATCAAATGGGGTGCCTGTAACAAGGCTTACATCCGGGGGAAAAACCGTATATCTAAAAATAGAGCATGTATGGGTGAGAACCCTTGTACCTTACGGCAACTACCGGGGAGCGGGAGATGCAGATGGAGAGAGCGTATGGATAGACCTTGATACGGGAATTAAGGAATATGAGAGTGTACATAGTGTATATGATACGGTGTCAGGAGATACAGATGAAATTGCGGCAAAGCTTGATGAGGCTGTATCGTCGGGAGCTGCAGAGACATTCGAAAATGTTTACAATGATATTTATACGGAATGTGAAGATTCATTGTCCGGAATGGATTTAAATAGTGTCTATTTCAGAAAACGTATAATAAAACAGAGAGATGAAGTGTATCTTCCACTTTCTCTGCAGTATGAGGTAGATAGTGAAGAGGGAACATTTGCGGAATTACCTGACCGATTAAGGGATCAGGTGACATTTGAAGTGGATGGCTGTACTCTTGGAAGTTTCAATGCGGATGAGCTTTCGGGCAAGAGTATACTTCTCTCTTATGAGGCTGCAACTGATGCTGATGAAGAGATCCTTTCGGGATATGGGGATATATTTACAACTCCATCGTACGCAGTACATATGACGCCTGTACTTTATGTGGATGGGGAGGCTGTAAGTGATAAGGAAGAGGAGCTTTTATACAGCCCTCTTGGAACGGACAGCAGTTTCAGCATAGTGTTCCATACAAATGAAGGGAACAACAGAATAACGAATACAATTACAGCAGGTTCGATGTATGCGGTAACCATTGATGTACAGAGCATAAGTGATGCGGATATGGAAAGTCTTTATGATGAGATAATCACTCTTAAGGACAGTGTGTCAGAGAAAAATGTCTATAGCCCTGAATATATGGGAAGATATCTTGAGATGACGGGCAAACTGTATTTTGCCCAGTTGGATTTGACATATGCCGCAGCAGCGGACAGTTATAATGTTGCAGCTACAAGAAATATAAGTGAAGCAATAACAGGTTATGAAGCTGAAAAGGAATACATCTATGGAATGGTAAGCGGAATTGATTTCGGCTATATGTTCATGGATGTGGATAAGGACAGCCACAGTGTGGTGAGCCTTCTGGGTGATGAGAATGCGGAGCGGGAATATCTGCTTACGACCGGTATAATGGGTTCGGAATATGAGAGTGGAATTTTTGAAGAACTTATGGGGGAACCTGCTGTTTCTACTATAAGTATACTCGAGGATGCTGTGGAAAGTGGAGTTGACATTCTGGCTATTAATTCTTCAAATCTTGAAGATGCTCTGATATTACTTGACACAGCGGACGAGGTGGTATCGGAGATAAGAACTGCGGCACAAAATGGCTATACGGTTTTCATTCCTCGTGAGGAAATGGTGTTTGGAAGCTGGAGTGGAACGGGTTATATAGTTCTCTCGGAAGACGGAACGGCTGCGTACAGGATATCGGGAGGGTTAAACGGCGGAAGTACCCAGAGCGAAGTAATATATGACACTATGGTTGAATTTGGACTTACACTTGTTGATATAACAGAGGGTATGCTCCTTATTTTCCAGTCAATAAATATGATGGCAGCAGCTGGGGCTGTATCGTTTCTTGGATCAGCGCAGATAGCTCTTGCTGGTGTGTGCATAGGTGTGAGTGTATGGTCGTGCATACAGACCTTTAAGCTGTTTGATGCGTATATGGATGGTAATGAGGAAGCGGGAGAAATCATTGTCAAACAGACTATATTTGATGTGATACTTACCGTAGAACTTTCATTATTTTCAGAGCTTGCAAAACCGATATTGTCTCTTACACTGAAAAATAAACTTGTGAAGTCTCTAGGTGCTGATGTAGTAGAGGAGCTATTGGCAAACGGAGCGAAGCTGGAAGACATCAGCAAGCTGGTAACAAATCTTAAGAAGCTGGGACTTTCTGATGAAGTGATAAGTATGTTTGCAAAGAACTTCGGAGATACAGGACTTGACTGGCTGAGAAAGGCGAGAGGTCTTGGGGCGTCTCCTGATGTGTTGAAGCAGCTTTCACAGATGGATGGTTTTGCGGATAAGATGGATGAGATCTTCGAGCTGATGAAGGGTTCTTCGAAAAGCGCAGACGATGTGGCAGAGTGTCTTATCAAAAACGGAGATGAAGCAATAGAGATCATCCGGAAATATGGAGATGATGCTGTCGATGCGATTATAGTACATGGTGATGATGCTGTCACAATCATAGGGAAATATGGAGATGATGCAGTCGATAGACTCAAGCAGGGAAAGACGCCTGATGAGATTGAGAAGGAGCTTGGTGGCGGAAGTAAGATACCTGATGATGAGTTTACGGGAACTATATGGGATACTATAACGGGTACTGCTGAAAACATACCAAATACTGAGATACCAATTACTTTTATGATAGATTTAGATAGCACTATTAATTATGTAAATCCAGAAACAGGAACTAATACATTATGGACAAATTCAAATGCTACAGAACATATGGGAGAATATATAAGTAGATTTGGAGACGAAAGCTGGAGTATAGGAATACGTAGTCAGACTATGTTAGAGAGTTACTCGTTATCGTTAAATGATGCAATGAAAGATTTAGTTTTAAAAGAGCCAGGAAAATATTTTGTAACATATGGGAATTGGGAATTAGGGATAGATACACAGACAGGTGTGGTTTATCATGCCAGAATGTTATATTAAGTGAGGAAAGTTTATGAATATAAAATGCGTTAAAATGAATAAAAAATATATACGTAAAATTGAAGGAATGAGTAAAGGGTTGCTTTTGTTTAAGGTAGGAGCAGAGATAAAACAATCAGGACAAAATTTTCATTTGCTTTACGAAGATAAACGCAAGCCGCCGTTAGATATTGCGATTAATCCTAATAACGGAACAATAGAATATATTACTTATTTTATCCAAGACGAAAAAATATTAAGTGAAAAGCTCTATAATGAAATAGATTATCAAGAAGGAACAATTATTGTTGAAGATGAGCAATTTAATATTGAGAATAAGTTTTATTTAATTGTCGAGAGAAAATTTGATGCAATTCGAGATAATAATGACATTCTGATATTAAGTAATTCAATAAATAAAGAGAAACTACAAGCATATAAAATTGACAATATGAATTATTTGCTTTTTTCTCAATCTCAGTTTTGTGGTATAGTATTTAAAAATATTTTAAGCGAAGAATGGGATGAAATCATTAACTCGCAGTGCATATAAATGCCCCCATTCCCTAGCAATTCCCCAGTTCTTGCATGAGAAATTAAAAACGACATCGGTAAATACAGGAAGTAATAGTAAAGGATTGTTTGCAGATTTTATATATAATGGAAATACATATAGAGATGTATAAAATGACAATAAAAGATGCAGAAAAAATTTATAAAAAGTATAATTGTTCAAAATTTGCAATGGCAAGAGATAATTTATTAAAATATCAATTATATGAAAAATTGAATATTGATAACTACTAAAAGGGAGTACGAATATGATTGATTACATAGGAATTGCA
>UMIH01052412.1_pt1 | contig 16305 bp, 11 predicted proteins | sample 1965771 | NCBI WGS metagenome assembly UMIH01 (sample SAMEA4836120, study PRJEB28245) | human gut metagenome | biome: gut microbiome; material: fecal sample | place: Denmark | collected 2008
ACACCGACGGCATATCGATTAAAACGTCCAAAGGCGTTATCATTGTCGAAGGAGCGAGCAACGTGGCTGTATATGGTATAGACGGCAAGATTCACGGAATCGGGCATGAAAATACTATAATTACAGTCGAGCCCGGCTTCTATGTGGTAAAAGCCGATGGCAAAGTAGCCACCGTCAGCGTTCGCTAACACCTATCGAAACGAACAATTCGCACAAAGGGGCTATGTTAAAATGAAATGCCCCCAAGTAATTCTTTTGAAAGAGTCCGGTATAATACCGGACTCTTTTCATTTAACCACGGTTCAATTCTTTTTTGTTCTATTCATCGATATATTCATCTAAAACTTTCGTAAAATTTTCGACAGATTCTATCTTTTCAGCATAAAATAGGCCCGATTTCATAACACCTAAAAAGCTATCGACCATAACGCTGTCAAGACAATTCTCCCTTCGATACACGCCTTGTAGGATATGAAGCTCCACAAGACACCACCGAAGACCATAGTATTGCCACCCCACCCCGAAGCCCGCCAAGATTACCGAACTCGGTAAATACCTTGTCTGACATGTCGTATATTCTATTAAGATTGGGATATCTGGAAATGTTGTAAGATATTACCTGCGCCAACCCGGCATGAACGTTTTTACGGCGCAGAATAAAACAAGTATTATCCGGTAGAGAACAAAAATTCAAATACTTAAATTTGATTTTATTCTTCTCTTGACCTATCTTTGCAGTGTCGGAAAGACTGCAAGTCTCCTCCGGCAAATACATATTATTGAAGCGTTTAGTTTTATCCTTAATAAGAAAATCGCCAATTTTTGAGTTACGGGGATAAACGGTACGAACGTTCATGCTTGCGTATGCAATCAATCGCCCATGCGGTGTTGTTATACGTCTGGCGTGGGTTGGCTGTTTATTCGTAACAAGGTGTTTGGCGATACCTCTTATTAGATAAACTGACAGGTTCCCACGCTTTTCTATTTTAAATGCCGAACGGAGGGGGACAGGGAGGCGACACAAACACAAGTTTATGAAAAAACAGTATTTCAATTTTTGGGTGGGGCTCATCTGCTTGCTCGCCTTTTTCAGTGCAAATGTTTATGGTTTCGAAAGCGAAGGATTTTATTTCGATGTAATTTCCGAAGATGACTTAACCGTGGAACTTTCCCTTGTTAAATACAGCGACGATTTGGAGAGGGTCGATATACCCGCCACCATCAGCCACGAAGGGAAAACATACAACGTGACGGTCATAGACAGCACGGCTTTCCAAAACTGTCGATATTCCACATCGGTTATCTCTATCCCCGAAACCGTAACGCATATACGGTTCGGATCATTAATCGGAAATAGTCCTTTCGATAATTGCGATGTCCTGACCGAGATCTCTGTTGCGGAAAACAACCCGCAATACTCCTCTTTCGACGGTGCGCTCTACGACAAAGGGCAAACCACCTTATTACGATGCCCGAAGGCTAAATCATCGGTATCGTTCCCCGAGACCATAACGACGATCGACAGCCATGCATTCGCTCAATGTAAGGAGTTCACCACCATGAATATCCCCGAAACGGTAACGACTATCGGCAGTTCAGCTTTTTATAATTGTACAGAATTAACTTCCATAAACATTCCCAATTCCGTAACAAAGATAGGAAGCTATGCGTTTCAGTTTTGTGAAGCGATAACCGCCATCACGATACCTGAGTCTATCATAACAATAGACGAGTACACATTCCATTACTGCTCCGCATTAGCATCCATAAACCTGCCCAATACCATAACCGAGATAAAGGCTAATGCATTCCAATATTGCCGGGCTTTGGCTTCTATCTCCATACCCAACTCCGTAATTTCTATCGGAGACTATGCGTTTTCCGATTGTTCCGCCCTCACCTCCATTCGCATACCGGAGTCTGTGACGACCATCGGGGCGGGTATCGTCACCGGGTGTACGAATCTGACAGAAATCCAAGTGGAGACCGGCAATCCGGCTTATTCGGCCGTCGATAACATACTGTACGATAAAGGACAAACGACCCTTATTCAATGTCTGCCGTCCAAAACATCGGTGTCGCTTCCCGCCACGGTGACGGTTATCGGCAGTTCCGCCTTTAACAATTGTACAGGATTAACTTCCATAACTCTTCCCCAATCCTTAACGACTATCAGGGACCGGGCATTCTGGAATTGCACAAGCCTAACCACTATCGACATTCCTCGCTCTGTAAGCGCTATCGGAGAATCTGCATTCTTCAATTCGGGACTCACCTCGATCAGTATATCCGAGGCCGTGACAAATATCGGCAACTCCACATTCAGTAACTGCGGACATCTTGCTTCTGTGACACTCCACGATGGAATAACCCATATCGGTGAATATGCTTTTGCTTTTTGCTCCCAATTAAACGCCATCGAGTTACCTCAAAATTTGGCCTCCATCGGTAAATCTGCCTTTGCCAACATCGGGTTGACAACCGTTATCATACCCGACAAGGTAACCGATATAGGCGAAAATTGTTTCAGCACTTGCAACCAATTGAGTTCGATCACCTTCGGAGCTGCCGTAAAAAATGTGGGGAGCAATGTTGTCGGCAGTTGCCCCTTGCTGACCTCGATCGTCTGGAATGTGACAAAAGCCAACGACTTCAATTCTAGTTTTTTATCCTACGACAATCAAATCGAGACCTTTACTTTCGGTGACAATGTAGAATACATTCCGGACAATCTCTGCGAACAAATGAGTAAACTAACCTCCGTGACCATACCCGACAAGGTAACCACTATCGGTAAAAATGCGTTCGGTCGTTGTTCGGGACTGACCTCGGTTACCATCGGGAACTCGGTAAAAGAGATAAGGCGAGGTGCGTTCCAGAACTGTAATCGGTTAACTACCATAATCATACCGAACTCCGTAACAACCTTAGGCAATGAAGTTTTCTCCGGATGCAGGAATTTGGAATCCGCAACCATCGGGAATTCCGTAATCGGTATAGGAGAATATGCGTTCAGCGAATGTGAAAAACTAACGACTGTCATCATACCCAATTCGGTGAAAACCATCGGTTACGCAGCTTTTTATGAATGTACAGGACTAACCTCTATCACCATTGGAAGCTCGACAGAACAAATTTATGGCGATGCTTTCTCTGAATGTACCAATCTGAAAAGCGTATCCTGCCTTGCCATAAACCCACCGGTTTGTATGTGGGGAAGTCCATTCGACAATTACGATAAGGATCTCTACGTTCCCACCGGCAGCGGAGACAAATATCGCAATGCCGAAGTGTGGAAAGAATTCGACATCACAGAGAAAACCTTCTCCGGCATACATTCGGCAGAAACAAAAGAAGCTCGTATCTACACCCGCAGCCATAACATCGTTATCGAAAACGCACTGCCGGGTACGCCCCTGTCGGTCTACAACCCTGCTGGGGTATGCATCGAATCGATGGAAATCTCTGACCCAGAAACGGAAATCGCACTGCCCGCACAAGGTCTTTACATCGTCAAATATGGGGACAAGAGCATGAAGGTCGTGCTCTGACATCTTTTATAATCCCGCGCGGGAGGAGCGCTCCCGGTCTTATACACCCTTTCTTTTCCCGGGAGCGCTTTTTCATACAACGGAACAACTCGGTCGTTCACAGCCGAATAGTTCCGTTGTATCTTTTTATACGCCACTCCTATTTTGCAACAAAAATATAGGGGAGGTGGCACGGAATGACGAAGGGGGTAAAACAAAAGACACACAAATTCCAAGAACAAATCCTCCGAAGAAAGTTCAATCCTGCCATAAATCAAAGATGGCAAGACCATACATTTGCCTAAAAAAACAGAAGTATGGAAACACAAGAACAAATTTTGAAAGAACAACGGTTGAAAATAGAAACCCTTCGGTATCGAATCCTGTTACGATACTACGAGCTACTGCTCACATTAGATGTAATGACACAACCCAACGAAGTGAAAACATTGATGGGGTATATCAACACACTCGAACGCTACGCCAAAAAGTATGAAGCAAAACCCGTTAAAAAGAAATCGGAAAAGCGAAAAGAGTATATCGACGAAATACCGGTAACCGATGAAAATATCGAAAGCGGAGAAACGGATTACACGCCCGACAATCCGGGCAACCTTTTCGACCTGTTGGAGGACAGCGACGAGATGTACCCTCCCGAAGCCGATATGTTGCCCACCGACATAGACGACTTTTTAAAAGCCGGTTATGCCCGCTATCTGAAACAAAAAGAAAATAAAGAGAAAAACAATCCGGTTCACCCGCAATTAGAGGATTCTCAACCTTGAAAAAAGAGTAAAGACCGAGAACAAAATGCGAGAAATAATTGTTACCTTACAATAGATATAACAGTATAAAATTATGCCACACCGTCTTTTCGTTCTCCTCTTTGGAATATTATTCATAGGTCTCCTCCCCGGTTCGGCTCGACAATCCCCGGACAAAATATGGCATAAACTCGATTCCATTCAAAACTATCGGACCGAGTTCACATATACAGTGACATTACCACTCACCGATTCGGAAATAAACTATCGGGCAGAACTCTCCTATCGAAAAAATCCAATCGACACACTTTGCGGATATTCATACTTAATCGACTACAAAGCCGAGAACGATACATGCCCGTATGCCAATTTTATGGCTTACGACAACGGCGATTACTTCCGGTTCGACCGTGATCGGCTACGAGAATATCATCATCGCGAAGACAAAGAACCGTTCGCACATAAAGGTAACAATCCGGGAGTACACCGTTCGGGACTGTTCACCGAACTTTTCCCGGCAGAAATATCCCGACAATTAAAAACATTCGTCGGGAAAAAAGATTGTCTCGTACAATTTTTCCCCGACACGCTCGTGCAGGACCGTCTGTGCGACGCCATACTCGTGAATGACTCCGTAAAGGGCGAATTGTCCCGAACCATACTCTATACATTCGACACCCACGACGGGATGCCCCTATATCGGGAAACCGAAAATAATCCGGGTCATTTAGGTTCGCAAACCATTACTGTAAAATACTCGGGAAACGATACAGATACGAAATTCCCCTCCGACTATTTCGGTGAGACCAACCTGCTGAAAAATTACGGAGAAATATTCCTCCGATTCCGCGAAGGCACTTATGCATCCTCCGACCGGGTAGGACAAAAAAGTCCGGAGTTTTCCCACAAATGGGGTGAACATCGGTTTTCTTCCGATCAGTTGAAAGGACAAAACTGCCTGCTCTTATTCCTCGACGAACGAGGCGAATTTTGCAAACAAGCCCTACAAATAGCCGAATCCGTATCCTTGCAAGAAAATCTGACGCCGGTTATACTCTACATAGAGAAACAACCCGAGAACATAGAAAACCGTTCGGGAGCCATCATACTGGAATATACCGGAAAAACAGCCAGCGAGTATGGCGTGACAGGCTACCCCACCCTCTTCCTGCTCGACCCCGAAGGCACGATACGATTCGTAAAAATAGGATATTCCCCGCTACTGGCCGAAGAACTCGAACTCGCCGTCAGGCAAATATTACACGACCGACCCATACAAGCGCAGAAAAACAAATAGTTTCATCTATAAATTAACAACAATGGAAAAAATCACTTTCAAAGGCACACCCGTACACACTTACGGGAAATTGCCGAAAGTAGGAAGCCAAGCTCCCTGCTTCACACTTACTCGATCCGACTTGACTGAACTTTATTGTCACGACCTCAAAGGACGTCGCATTGTACTGAACATCTTTCCAAGTCTCGACACTTCGGTCTGTGCTACTTCGGTGCGTAAATTCAATGAACTGGCAGCATCTCTGGACAATACGACCGTCGTGGCCGTCTCCAAAGATCTACCTTTCGCCCAATCACGCTTTTGCACGACCGAAGGCATTAAAAACTTAATTGCCGCATCGGCATTCCGTTCGCCCGAATTTTCAAAAGATTACGGCGTGGAAATGGTAGACGGCCCGTTAGCCGGACTATTGGCCCGTGCGGTCGTAGTCATTGACGAAAATGGAAAAGTCATTCACGCTGAACTCGTTCCCGAAATCGCACAAGAACCCGACTATGAAGCCGCTATAAAAGCGTTGAAATAGTCCACAAAGAAATTTTCTCTCCTGCACAAATTTATAACGTGCGACAAAAATAATATAGTAGGGGGGGGGAGGTAAAACAATATCCGCAGCAAAAGAAACGGATTAGTGCCTCACCCTCCCTATATTGTTTTGCAGAGCAGAGGGGTTAAATGTCCGATATAAACCGACTGATGAGAGGTTGTTTTCACCCCCTCCGTCACTACGTGACACGGCAGGGGAGAAGGGTAAATACAATATCTCATTTGTTAAAACGATGTAACAGAAGGGCGTTAAACCTCCTCCTCTGTGTTTTTGCAACGCAAAAATATAGGGGAGGTGGCACACAGTGACGGAGGGGTTAATCTCTCAATCAGAAATTACTATGAAACCTTTCTCACCCCCTCTCCTCTGAAACCTTCGTTTCTTCGGTGTCTCCCCTATTGCTTTCACAGCACAAGAGAGAAGTGCACAATGCTATCCTTATACCGAAACGGAAACGCCACTTTCAATCCTCTCCCCCCTGTGTTTCCGTTAGGGAATATAGGGCGAGGGGGTTAAAACAATAGTAGAATAAAGATGTTTGGGAATTATACACTCCCACTGCGCGCTATTACATATCGAATCGGTTGATGATTCTTGCAATTTCAAGCACATCGGATTCGTTTAAATAGGCCGACATCGGCAGGCTCAATACCTCATCGGCAAGCTGTTCGGCAATAGGCAGAGACAATCGATTGTATTCTCGATAACACTGTTGTTTGTGTGGAGGTATGGGATAATGAATGAGAGTGCCCACCCCTTCCGATTCCAAATAGTTTTTCAGCCGATCCCGCTCGGAACATCGTACGACATACTGATGCCAAATGTGTTCCCCCTCACCTCCCGGTTCGGGAAGTACGATTTCCTTGCCATGTATATGTTCGGAATATACCTTTGCGACAGCGGCCCTACGGCGATTATCCTCATCGAGATATTTCAATTTCACCGACAAGAATGCAGCTTGCAAATCGTCCATGCGGCTGTTCACCCCCTTATAAAGATTCACATACCGCTCTGCCGAGCCGTAATTACCCAATGCTCGAACCACTTCGGCCAGTTCCCCGTCATCGGTCGTCACTGCTCCCGCATCGCCCAATGCGCCCAAATTTTTGGTCGGATAGAAACTCAATCCGGCGGCATTGCCCAAAGCTCCGGTGTGAAACGAGCCCTGCAATCCCACCACCGGCGAAACCGCACCGAAAGCCTGAGCGTTATCCTCTACAATTTTCAACCCGTAACGGGCAGCTACGTCTTTCAGACATTCGTCCCAACAAGCCCGACCGTACAGATGGACAACCATAATCGCCCGCGTGCGAGCGGTTACAGCCCGCTCCACCAAAGAAGTATCGAGATTGTATGTGTGTACCGACGGCTCGACGAACACAGGTACGAGCCCGTTGTCGGTAATGGCGAGAACCGAAGCCACATAGGTATTCGAGGGCACGATCACCTCGTCGCCCGGCTGCATGACTCCCATCTCGATGTATGCGCGTAACATTAAACGCAAGGCATCCAACCCGTTTCCCGTAGCTACCGCATAGCGACAACCTAGATATGCACATAATTGTTCTTCCAACCGGGACACATACTTCCCCCGGATATACCACCCGCCCTCGATAACTTCGGCGGCGATGGTCTTCATCTCCTCCATATAAGGAGCATTGGTTTCTCGTAGGGATAATTGGGGATATTTCATCTATCGGCTAATTTCTTTAAACTCTTGATAATCGCGAATATAATCCGACTCTTCGTAATAATCGGAAGTCAGCACCAAACAGACCGACCCAGAAGAGAAATTATTGAGTACCCGCCAGATACCCGGCACGATAAGCAACCCGTAGGAGGGCCGGTTCAAAGTCACCGTACGGGTGGAGATGCCGTCGTCGAGAACTACATCGAACGATCCACCGGCCGCCACCAAAAACTCATATAGTTGCTTGTGTGAATGACCGCCCCGTTCCTCTCCGCCCGGCACATCATACAGATAGTACACCCGTTTCACGGCAAAAGGCAGGTCGATGTCATTCTCCACCACAGTGATGTTTCCATTCTCTCGCTCGTGCTTGGGCAATCGTATCAGTCGGCAATCGTCCACCGAAGCTCTTTTACTCATCATTCCTTCCTTTCAATAAAGTGCGGTACTCTTCAAAATCTTCTATATAATCGCCGGCATCGTACAAGGTCGACGACAATACCAACGCCAGCGAATTGGTCGAGAAGTTATCCAGCTCGCGCCACATCATGCGAGGCACATACAAGCCGTAATACGAACGTGCCATGTGATAGCGCCGGGTCTCCGTGCCGTCATTCAACACGATATCGAAGCTGCCCGACAAAGCCACGATAAACTCCTCCTGTTCTTTGAAAGCGTGGCCGTTGCGATGCTCGTCGCCCGGCACATCGTACAGCCAGTAAGTACGCGCTATCTCGAACGGAATATGCCGTGCACTCTCGATGAACGACAGGTTTCCCCGCTTGTCTGCCACTTTGGGCAACTCGATCCATCTCACCCGGTCAAAGCTCATCGTTCGCCAGTCTTATCAAATATTGTCCATACTGGTTTTTCTTCATCGGCTCGGCGAGTCCGAGCAAATGTTCCTTGTCTATCCACCCCATGCGATAAGCGATTTCCTCCAAAGAGGCCACTTTCAGCCCTTGCCGGTGTTCGATGGTCTCGATAAAGTTCGATGCCTCGTACAGCGATTCATGCGTACCGGTATCGAGCCAAGCGAAACCTCGTCCCATCAACTGTACGCCAAGAGCCTGCGATTGGAGAAAGACCTGATTCACCGAGGTTATTTCCAATTCTCCCCGTGCCGATGGTTTCACCTGCTTGGCAACCTCCACGACCCGATTAGGGTAAAAATAAAGACCGACCACGGCATAGTTGGAACGAGGCTTTACCGGTTTCTCCTCGATACTGATCGCCCGTCCGCTTTCGTCGAACTCGACTACACCGTAACGTTCGGGATCCCCCACCCGGTAACCGAACACCGTCGCCATTCCTTTATCGGCATCGGCAACGGCCTGTCTCAGCATGCGGGTAAAGCTCTGCCCGTAAAAGATGTTGTCGCCCAACACCAAGCACACGGTGTCGTTCCCTACAAACTTCTCCCCGATGATAAACGCCTGCGCCAGTCCATCGGGCGATGGCTGCTCGGCATACTCGAAACGCACGCCGAACTGTCCGCCGTCTCCCAACAACCTCTTGAATCCGGGCAAATCGGTAGGAGTGCTGATAATAAGTATCTCACGAATACCAGACAACATCAATACCGATATGGGGTAATAAATCATAGGTTTGTCATACACCGGAAGCATCTGCTTCGATACTCCCCGAGTAATGGGATACAATCTCGTGCCGGAGCCTCCGGCCAATACTATGCCTTTCATCGTTCGTATCTTATTAGGGCAATCAACGATTGCCGTACATTTGTTCGTAATATTTCTGGTAATCGCCGCTGACTACTTCGTCCACCCAATCTTGATGATCGAGATACCAACGCACAGTTTTCTCTATCCCTACGGTAAAGGGGGTCTCGGGATACCAGCCCAATTCACGGGCAATCTTCGACGGATCGATGGCATAACGCATGTCGTGCCCCGGACGGTCGCCCACGAAAGTAATCAAATCCTCGTTAATATTCTTCACATCGGTCTTCAATACCCTACGATATTCCGGTTCTTCCCGCATGATACGGGCGATAATACCGATGATGAGCTTCACAATATTGATATTCTGTTCTTCGTTGAATCCGCCCACATTATAGACTTCGCCGATACGGCCGCGTTCCAATACGGCATCGATAGCCTTAGCGTGGTCTTCCACATAGAGCCAGTCGCGCACATTGTCGCCCTTACCATAGACCGGGAGTTTCTGACCGACCAATATATTCTTGATAATCAGAGGTATCAATTTTTCCGGGAAATGATAGGGACCGTAATTGTTGGAACACCGGGTAATATTCACCGGCATGCCGTAGGTTTCGTGGTAAGCCCTCACGAACATATCGGCACTCGTCTTCGAAGCCGAATAAGGAGAACGGGGATCGAGCGGTGTCGTCTCCGTAAAGAACCGCTTGCCATAAGTATGCAGGTCAGTACGTCCGGTCACCACTTTGCACACATCGGCATCGGTAATCTCCAACGGCTGCGGATCGGTATAATCCTTAGACAACGAGCCGTAGAACTCGTCGGTCGATACTTGCAAGAATTTCTTTCCCTCGGCATAGAGAGGCTTCCCTTCGGAATCTTTTCCCTTATACCAAGCCTTGCGGGCGCAATCGAGCATATTCTGCGTGCCCAATATATTCGTTTCCAAGAAGAGCTGCGGATTGGCTATACTGCGGTCTACGTGCGATTCGGCCGCAAAATTGACCACATAATCTATATCGGTTTCGGCAAAAATGTTCGCTACCAATTCGGCATTGCGTATGTCCCCCTTCACGAACCGCACTCTCGAATCGGCTATTTCGTCTTTAATAGTACCCAGATTCCCGGCATACGTAAGTTTGTCCAAAACGACCACATATATATCTTCTTCGTACTTTTTCAACAAATATTTCAAAAAGTTCGCCCCAATAAATCCGGCCGCACCGGTGACCAAATATCTTTTCATAACCTGAAATTTAAAATTCGCTGCAATTTACAACTTTTTTAAGAAATAATCCAATACGAAATATTTAGAAACTGTTTTAATTTTTTTCAAGCGACATTCGAGAACCTCTTCGAGGGTATTCACTCAGACTTCCCTCTCCAATATAGTAATACTTTTAGCAGTCGATGGGAGAAATTCACCTTATAAATATATAATTAATTATAGTATAATATTACTATTTATGGGGTAAATCATAAAAAACCAATTTTCTCACTAGGGATTAAACCTTCATATTAGTTATAAAATATATAAGCGATTACATACCGTTAGAAATAACCCATAATAAAATTATATAAAAGACAACCGTTCGTTACTAATATCATTAAAAAATAAACAAACACATTTAATTACCCATTAAAAACACTTCATGTATGAAAAAATCTTTATTTAATCCGTTACTGCTTTTAGCAGGTCTACTTGTTTCAAATCTATCCGTAGCACAGGTTACTCCTATTTCAGGGGTCGTCGAACCCGAAATAAGCACAGCGGAATCCCCCAAATGGTATACAATGATGTCGTCCCACCTCACGGCTTCCGATCGACAAAACCGATTTATGAAATGGGACGGTTCGAATTTATGTACCGACCAGCTAACCACACCGCCAACCGATGCTGCTTACATCTGGCGTTTGGAAAAAGCGGACGGAGGCGACAATTACTGCGTACTGGTTCATTCGAGCGGTATGCGCATTGTTGTTCCAGTAGAAGCTACCGCTATCAACAATACGATGTTAGAGATGAGTGCAGACGAGGGTGCTGTTTGGGTACTGGCCACATCTGCTTCCACAGGACAACAGCAGTGTGCCGATAAACAATACTGTCTGGATTACACCGGGATTTCGGAAGCCGCTTATCTGAACGCCGCAGATACGTCATGGGATTACGGTGTAACCGTTTATGAAATGGGAACACACCAAGCCTCGGGCTGGTTTTTCTATCCGGCTCAATACACCCCTCCAACGGCTACCAAAACCGTCTCAGTAAAATCGGCAGACTCGGCAAAAGGATCGGTATCCATAGAAGGAAAAGAGTCGACAAGTGTAGAGGTTCCTGAAACGGAAGCTCTTATCGTAAAAGCGACCGCAGCCGACAACTATATGTTTTACAGATGGGTGGAAGAGGGAACTGAAACTGTTATAAGTTACAGACACACTTATTCTTACGAAGGGACAGAAGATAAAACTCTCGTCGCCGAATTCGTCGAAAAGGATTATCCCATCATGACCCGTTTCTACGTCACGGACCTTAATCAACAGAACCGTTATTTAGGCTCTGTTTCTTATACCGCAGGCGATAATACCGAGACTCTGTTCACCTGCGCAACCCAAGAAGAACTCCCCTTCACCGAATATAAAAAACTACATACACCACAAGTAGAAGGAGCTGTTATCGACAAGACCGAAAATCCGATCCGCCTCGAAGAGGGTGTTGAAAACTTCTCCATGAATTTCAAGCAGTATAACGAGGATATCACCTATAACAACGGATATAGAGACATCGTATGCGAGCCTGAAATCGTCTGGTCTTACCAAACACTCTACATAGACTGGAACAACGATAAAGAATTCAGCGGCGAAAACGAGATTTACGCTGCCGTAGGCAATAACTCAGGCGACAATACTTTCGACGATCCTGACGGCAATGTTACAGAAGGTTGGGACAGAACGATAACCGTTCCGGCCGAAACCGCTCCCGGAACCTATCGCATGCGCGTCGTTTACATGGGGCCCGATCCCTGGTCCAACGACTGGCCCTCGAAAGTCTTTACCGAATTCTATAACGAGATAAGAAACGGTATTGCCTATGATTTCGAAATCGCCATCTCTCCGGCATCGGGAATCGAAGGAATAGCTTCCGGTAAAGTTTATTACGATGCTCACGCCGGACTCTTGATTTCCCCCAATCCCACCCAAACCACCGTTTATAATTTGTCGGGACAGATTGTCTTGCAAGTAGACAATGCAACGGAAATCTCTGTATCGGCCCTCGAAAAAGGTGTGTATATCGCAAATGTAGGCGGAGAAATGATCAAATTCATTAAATAACTCTGATATAAAAGCATAGGATAAAATTATATTGTCCTATGCTTTTGTATTTATATCCAATAGATAAGACATGAATATATTCTTTAAATTTCTGGCAGCGGCCACCGTTGCTACAATGACAATACCGGCAATAGCCGCCGACGATTCGAGTAACGACTACATTTCATCGAACCCTTTCGAAACCATGATACGGCTGGGACGTATCAGCGAAAAAAGCCCCATATACCAAATGCCGGCCGGATCTGCCAACGGAGGCTATATCTCTTCGGCAACGACCTCGGGCGATGCAGTCATCTACCCGTTGGGATATGCAAAACCGAACTCTCCCGGCAGTTATTTCGCCATAGTGTCGAAAGAGACTTCCTTATTGATCGCGGGCGAAACTTTCGAGTTCAATGCGACTATGACCGTCGATCCGTCGAACTATACCCTCTCGACTTACACCGACTGGAACCGCGACGGTGTATTCGAAAAGGAATCACGACCCGCCCAAGTAGCAGCCTCCACCAAAAGTTTCGTACAGACCATAGCGATACCCGAAAACGCAGAACTCGGAAAAACTCGCATACGCATAAGAATAGAATCGACAACCCCCTCCTCGGCCGATGCCTCGATTAGCGGACGGGTATATGATTTCGTAGTGTATGTTTTGGAAGCATCGGATAGAACCGACCGCTTTATAAGCGTATCATCGAACAACGACGAACTGGGAACTGCCATTATCGAAACACCGGCAAACGACGCCGGCCGTTACGAAATAGGGACACAAGTCACCGTAAAAGCTATTATCAATGAAAATTCGGAGTCTGCCATAGAATTCAAAGGTTGGCAAGAGGGAAACGAAATCGTGAGTGAAGAATCGGTCTACACATTTACCGTAACGAAAAGTACGAGCCTGATAGCCGTATTCGAAGCCGCTGTTCCCGTATTAGCCACCCCCGAAATAAGCACGGCCGAAGACCCGATTTGGTATCAAATCATGAATGCTCACACCGACGCCAACCGAAAAGAGAGATATATCGCCTATGATACGAACACTGGTGGGGATTATTCCACCGCACTGAGGGTGGAAAAACCGGCGAACCAAACAGACAAATTTCTCTGGCGGTTGGAAGATGCCGGAAATAATCGGGTATATATCGTAAACAAAGGGACGAACTTGCAAATATCCGGGTCGAAAGTCTTAGAAAAAGAATATTTTACCGCTTCTACTCTCGGGAGTCAATTCACAATCGAATCCAGCGGTCATGAAAACGGGAGCTACTCTATCAAGTACGAAGGCGACAATTCCTATCTGTTAAACGCCCAAGACGGTACATGGGGAGTCGTTCTATACAACGCCGGTATAGGAACAGGTTCGGGGTGGTATTTTTATCGAGTGCCTTTAAAAACCCCCACAGGAATTGAAAACGGAGACAGAAGCGTAGCACCCAAAGCTCACCTCTACGACGGACGACTGAGCATAACCGGACTGGACGGACGCAACACGATCAAAGCAGTGAGCCTCTCCGGCCAACTGTTAGGAAATTACTTTTCTGCCGATACCGTCTTCGAAGGGGAATTGAAATATCCCGAAAGATTTATCGTCTTAGTCATCGAACCGGAAAACGGGAAAACGACCACACTCAAACTTCTCGATAGCAAACTTTAAACACCTTTATAAAACGTATGAATACCAATAAATTTATATACCCTGCAAGCAGCCTGCTCCTTACTTCGGGTTTGTGCTTCGCCCAAGAGAGAGATGCTGTCGCCACAACAGAACGCCCCAATGTCATTTACTTGCTTTGCGACGACATGGGATACAGCGATATAGAGGCCTACGGCCAACAAATGATATCGACTCCCAATCTGAACAGGCTCGTAAATAAAGGCATGAGTTTCACTCAATTTTATGCAAGTACAGCTGTAAGCGCTCCATCAAGAGCTTCGTTGATGACCGGGCAACACACCGGACATACCAAAATACGGGGAAATAAAGAAATACAACCCGAAGGACAAGAGCCTCTCGATCCGAATGTAGAAACGTTGGGACATCTGTTTCAACAAAACGGATATGTGACAGGTTGTTTCGGTAAATGGGGTATGGGTTATCCCGGTTCGGGCGGAGAAGCTAACAAGATGGGATTCGACGTATTTTACGGATACAACTGTCAGCGTAAAGCGCACTCTTACTACCCGGAGTATTTGTGGAATAACCAAGAAAAAGAGTATCAAAACGGACGTTATTCGCAAGATGCCATACACGAACATGCGATGAAATTCATCGAAGACAATAAGGACAAGGCATTTTTCGGTTATTTCACATATACGATTCCCCATGCCGAACTGTGTCAGCCGCAAGACAGTATCGTCGATATGTATAAAGGTAAATTTCAAGAGCCCCACCCGTGGTACGACAACGGAGATTATGGCACAGCAACTAATCCCCGCGCACAATTTGCGGCTATGATTACCCGATTGGACACGTATGTGGGACAAATCATCGATAAACTGGAAGAGCTGGGTATCTCCGAAAAGACATTATTTATATTCACGAGCGATAACGGCCCTCATAACGAGGGAGGAGCAGATCCGACTTTCTTCAACACAGAGGAACGACTGAGAGGATTGAAACGAGCTTTGTACGAGGGCGGTATGCGCGTGCCTTATATCGCCTATTGGCCGGGGACTATCGAAGCCGGCTCTATAAGCGACTTGATGGCAGCCGGCTGGGATATGATGCCTACTTTCGTAGAATTGTTGGGTGAAGATACGAATTGGCGCGAAGAGGCGATGGACGGGTTGTCTATACTCCCTACTCTGACCGGAAAGGGAGAACAACGGCAACATGACTTCTTGTATTGGGAGTTTCACGAGGAAAACGGTCGCCAAGCCGTAAGAGCCGGAGATTGGAAACTGATTCGACAAAATATCAAAAACGGAAACCCGACTCATGAGTTGTACAACATTGCCGAAGACCCGCATGAAGACAATAATTTAGCTAATACTTATCCCGACAAAGTGGAAGAGTTGAAAGTCATTATGGATCGGGAGCATATACACTCCGACATATTTAACTTCGGACGTTGATTTACCGGTTTCCGTATAATATAAAGATAAAAATAGCGGCTTCTCGTAAGAAGCCGCTATTTTTATAACAGGATTCCACAGGTTCGACAACGCTGTTTATTCGATATTTTTATTCAGTTTATTCCATTCCGAAACCGGGGGAATGATTCCCATCGCTATCACCTCATCACGCAAATCGCACAAATGCTTATAACTGCGCTCCAATTCTTTATCTTCTTCCGGCGTACCATACACCGGGTTATAATGTACTCCCGAACGATCGAGAATTGTCTCCATCGCCATAAGTATGTGGTTGAATTTCCCGTCAGACAAATAAACACCAGCCGGCCACGTGAAAGGATTTCCACCCATTGCCGCAGCAATCATCTCGATAGAAAGATAGGCCGGGCTCTGAAAAGA
>UMIH01024664.1_pt1 | contig 16222 bp, 22 predicted proteins | sample 1965771 | NCBI WGS metagenome assembly UMIH01 (sample SAMEA4836120, study PRJEB28245) | human gut metagenome | biome: gut microbiome; material: fecal sample | place: Denmark | collected 2008
TCTCTATACAGACGATATTTTATATAACCGTAGCCATAATGTTCCCTAAGCGTGTATTTTTCCTTATTATTTATGTAATCCGTCACAAATATAACTTCTGTGATTCGCCCTCTGATTCTTGTATATTCGACATTTTCACCAGGATAAAACTCAATAATCGGATATTCCTCGTCTATGCTCTTGTCAAAGGTAATCTTGAAAGCACCGTCACCAACAACAAGCATATCTTTGATACATTTATGCAAGAGCTTATCGCCCTTATTGGCTTTATATGTATTATCCCAAATTTCCTTTTGAGTGTCGCTATTGATAAAATCAACACCATTAAAATCATTGATGATAATATTCGACAGTGTATCAACTATCAATTTTGGCAAACCTGTATGTATCTTGCGAATTTCCATTCCCTTGGTGCAGCTTGCTTTCCAAAATACTGTTGGTGATACATCAAGCTGATTATAGAGCTGTGATAACTCATAGCTATTGCCTCGATACCATATGCGATTTTTAGCGGCATTGGCGTAATAATCAAGGTTTTGTTGTATCGTAATCGTGCTTTGCTGAGGCGGTTCTATCCTCAAAAAACTTCTCAACTTATCTCTCACGGTGTTAATCAGCCCCATTTATCTCACTTCCTATCTTTTTCTTATACGGCAGCCAAGCGTACTGCACGCTATTTATCATATGGTCGTTTTTATCTTCGGGAGTATTGTCCTTATCCTCCTGCCAGCTATAAATCTCAAGTTCGTTTATATAGTTTTTACAGTGTTCAAGCACAAAGAAACAGTTCTCAGCGAACCAACCGAGCTGTAAATTGATACGGTCAATAATTGTTGTTTTCTTCCATGCATTAGTAAATGTGTATATACAGCCGTGCGACCTTTTATACTTATTCAGTTCTGTTATAGTTGCCTGGTCTGCATTGTCGATAAATGCATTTCGAGCAAGTCCCCATTCTTTTGAATTTCGGTCGAGGAAATCTATAAAATTACGAACCGTATCGCTCGGAGCAATCGGAGTTTGAAGTTCGGCGTTGTTATATACTCGCTCATCAAGCAACACACAAGCACCATTCTTCGTAATGCCTATAAAGCTCATTGCGATAGTGTCGGGCGACTTCTGCGAATATGCTGTATCAAGTCCTGCGGAATACTGTGTGAAGGCTTGTTGCTTTGCCCATTCTTTTGATTTGATATGCCTTTGCCTATCAAAATTGCTGAATACAAGTCCTGTTGCCCTGCCTCGCAAACCGAGAATTTTATTTTTATAGAGTTTTGTGCCTTTTGGAGCGGCAAGCATTTTCCGCCGTATATCTTCATCAGTTAATGACAAATTATCTCTAAAAGAAAAGAACCAATACCGCCAATTCGGTACGGGTTCTTCGATAAGCTCTGCCATAATCTCAGGCGGAACATCTTTAGCATATTTTTGATATGGTCGGGAACGGTTAATAAACTCTTTATAAACTGGTAGATTGGGGTCGTCTGGATTAAGTGTCGCAATAAGATAGTCGTTTCTGGTTGACATCTCTCGCACAAACTCAATATCTGCGGTATTAATCTCATCAATGTACACACAGCCGAACTGAGCACCGAGGACCATTTCCCATTTATCTTTATTGTCATAGCCTAAAACATAGATTATCTTGCCCTCAAATTTGATATGCGGCAGCTTATAATCTTTATCACCGTTGCCATAATAGCGAGCATTACGGTGCAGGTCGAGTATTCCGTTATCCTGCTGAATGATAGTTTCTTCGGCTTTACCTGTTGTCTTTGCAGCTATGACATGAAGCTTCTTACGGCTTGCTGACACCATACGCATAAACTTAACACCAGCACCGACTGTTGTCTTTCCAGAAGCAGTAGTTCCTTCAAGAAAATCCGCTGTAACATTCTTAGTTGAATTGATAAAGTCAATGTATTTCTGCGAAAGAGGGAAGCTATTCATCAAGTCCCTCACCGCCTAACTGTTTAAAAACATCAGCAAGTTTTTCTGATTGTTCAACCTTTGCATCAACCCTCACTGTATACTCGCCTGTCATTTTATTAAGTGTATCAATTGCCTTTATGCGGTCGTTAGGTTCGTTTTCGTCATCTCTCGCAATATCAGAAAGTAGCACTTGTCTATCCTTTGCGGTCATTATGCGTTCGTCTTTAAGCTTTTCTGAAAGCTCTTTGATGTATGCTGAAATCTCCACATTTCTCAACATCTCGTCTGTTCTATGTTCAGCATAGCTTTCCGAATATCCAGCCTTTCTTGCACTCTCAGCGGCGTTACCGCTTTGTGCATAATATTCAGCAAATTTACGCTGTCTTGCATTTAATTCATCTCTCACGGTAACACCGCCTCTCTCTATGTAAAAATAAGCAAAAGAAAAGACAGCACATTGCTGTACTGTCTATCGTCTATTTCGTTTTCTTGCCGGTTTTCCAATCAATGCCCTGTTTTGCAAGCAATCTTCTTGCGGCTTGTGTTGATTTATTATCAGGGTGTCCATGAGCGGTTGTTAATCTTCTTTCAACAGGGCTTTTATCTCTGATTATTCCTTGGCTTATCAAAGACTTATATTCTGTTCTTGCGCTCTCACGCTGTTTGGAATAGTTCTTGTTAGCTTTCAAAACTTCGTTCGCAAATTTATCTTGTCCACGCTGAGTTTTTAATGCCCTGTTTCCTCGCATTTTATCAACTGTATATCCGCTTGAAATATCCCCTACACCTTTTAACCTAAGAAATTCATCTTCTGTAATAGCATTTGAAGGAATACCTGCGGGATTTTTTAACTTTGGCACTGTTCCGAAGCTTCCGCCTCTACCTCCCAAAATTACCACTCCTTAGGCTTTTTGAAACTAACTTTATGAGTTCCTTTAAACTCTTTTTCATAAAGAGAACTACTTTTATCGGTGTAAGTAGCACCGTTCCAATATCGTTTTGATACTTTACCTGTTATGTCTGTAAATTCAACAATACTTGCTTTTCTTGTTCTACCTTCCTGCAATGCGTTACTAAATTGTTTTGAGTTTTCTCTAAACGCCGTCAAAGGACTTACAGAATAATAACTCTTATGACTACCTGATTTTCCACCTCTGCCGCCCATATTACTTTACACCTCTAAATTTTTCCTGAAACGATTTTATGTTGATAATATTTCCTGCACATTCCTCAGGAGCTTTGCCATAGAAAATTATTGCTTCTGGCTGTAAATGTTTCATCATTTCGTTGTAACCTTTCAAAAATAACTCTTTTGCTGTTTTATTATTCTGAGTTCCAATGCTTGAAACAGCAACTGTGCTGTGCTTTGGTTCTCCGTCAAAACACCATTCAAAACTCTTTTCATTACTCCAACATATCGTGGGGATTACCTCAATGCCATACATCTGCCAATATGCCGCAAGCCAATGTTTGCGGTAATGATTATAAATTTGCAATGCTTGCGGATAATCTAAATAAAGGCTGAAATCAGGCGATAATACACAATTAAATTTTTTAAGCAAATCTATGTATCTTTCAGGATTATTCCATAATCTCATAAACTGATAATCATCGAGAAAGAAATGAATACCACAATCTGTTTTCTTGCTACTCATAGCTTCATTGAATCCAATAAAATCTCTCTCAATGGCTGATGTAGGTTTGATTATCGGAATATCCAACTTACCCTCACCAGTAAATATAGCCCTTGTGCTGTTTTCATAACTGAGTTTGTACCTGTCTTTATACAAATTTCTCACCACTCTTAAAATAAAATAACAACACAAAAGCCGCCCTATTGGACGGCTCTCATGTAACTAAGGAGGTACAAAAATGCAACTTGTATGTGGGTCTGTTCTCGTACAGACGAACGCTATTTCTATTACTTTTTGAAGCAGTCTTTGGGAAATAGTAACTTAGACTTGCTGGGTCAGATAACGCTCTGACGGGCGGCATACTCTCATGCGGTCACGTTGCTTCTTAACATACTGCTTGTTCACACAACGTTTGTACGAACACTCTACCTCGTGTATGCTTGAGTCATAGTCTTAACAGACACAGCATCGACTACGAAAACTTCTATTGATTGTGTCTTAGTTGGTGTGGTGGCAGCTTAGAGGCTTGCACTCTCACTCGGATTTTGAGTTGTACTGTACAGCTGCCACATTGCACCGCATTGGCGGTGCGTATCGTTAACATATAGAAAGAAGTACGCAAGTTGTTGGCGGTGGAGTGCTTAGCATAGTAGCTGCACACTCTCTTCCGCCCTCATCTCACAGTTTATATTTTAACATACATAAAACGGACAAATCGGACAAGTTTTAATAATTACCATTTATATCTTACGCAACTTTTTCGCACGCTGTCACCTTTACATCCATTGCACTTTATAACAGCAATCTTATTCCACGACCAATTATGTATCAGCCTGCAACTTATAATATTCTTCATATATTCATTCGGTATTTTTTTAATCTCCTCATCAAATCTCTTTTTCAGAAGATTAAGCTTTCTTTCCTCGATTTCTGCCATCTCAACAGAACTCTCAATCTTATTAGACGAACTGCAAGCCTTCGGCATATCATCAAGCTCAATTGTAATACTTGTCCCCTTTTCTTTCGCTCTTGCAACATTAAGTTTTTGACTCTCAATCTGTTTTTTAAGTCGTACAAGGTCAAAGTAATTCAATGCTATTCCTCCTGACTTTCAAAGAATCTGCGAATTTTATTGATTGTCATTTTGCCAACGATTTTTGAAACATCAATATTGACAATAAATTCATTTACAGCCTCACGCTTATTTGAGTTTGCAATCTCATCAAGAAAGTTGCATAACTGCTCATCGGTCATTTTTCTTACTTTAACTGCTGTATCATGCTGTTGACGCTCTAACGCAGTCTTCTTATAGTTTTTCTTTGACATTTAATTTTTCCTCCTTAAAATTATCAAGTTTCACGATTATGTATGGAATATCATCTGCATTATTGCAATATAATTTATGTGCTGATATATTGACAACTTGTTTATCATCGTCAAAAGCTACACCATTCAGCCCGTCCAAAACAGCTTTTAATATATTGTCTATATCAGGCTTAGTAGTCGCAAACTTTCTTCTATTTGATTTTGCCCTTTTCAGATATGCTGTTATAACTAACGAAACAGGTCCATCTTTAAAATAATATCCTTGAGCAACAGCTAAATAAGCCTTTTTAACATCAGCTTCATAAACCTTTGTACCTTTTGGAGTATAGATATGACCATTGGCAAACCTTGGTCTTGCTTTGCTCTGTGGCTGCCCAATCACTTTAAAACTTATAGTCATTTTCAGAAGCCTCCTTCGTCAAGTGCGGCTGAGCTTAAATTTTCAAAGGAATCAATATCATATGTCGCTTCATAGCCGCCTTGATATTGTTTGGAATGTACGCCTCTTTCTGCATCTGTACCAATCCAAAGCTCTATATAAGCTTTTGTATTTCCAACATATCTTTTCTTCGCTGGGTTCGCATTGAGAAAGCTAATCATCTTTTTTAAGCTTCCATCAATATCTGTATCTGAGTAAGTGTGTGTTAGTTCATTGTAGAAATCCTGCGTAAGCTCGAATTCTCCATTAATCGCAGGAATTCGATAACACACTTTACTTTTCTTTACTTTACTTTCCTTTACTTTACTTTGTGTTTTAATGCTATCATTAACTTGGTTATTGATACCATTAATAGGGTTTTCAGTACCAGAAATAGATTTCAGCACAATTTTTGCTTTCATTTCGTTTGTTGGGACATCATTTGGGTCATTTAAATCTAAAAGGAAGTATTCCTTTATCATGCGTATTTCTACTCGTTTGTTAAGCATACGAATATATCTTTTCTGGATACCTCTTGAAGTTATCACACCGAACGTATCAAATACCCGTTTATCAAAAAACGAACGTCTGACACATCCTTTAATAAGTTCTTCAACAAAGTTTGGAGAACCGCCACAGACCGCACCATCTGACACGAGACCGCACCAATCCTTATCACAAACCGCATAGTATCCTTCTTTGTATATTTCGCACAGTATGTAATTCAACATATACATACCGTTCGCCCCAAATTCAGACCTTAAAAGCCTTATTTTATTGTTAGAGTAAAAATAGCAATCCTCATTCCAATAATCAACCCCATCCTTTAACGGACGTGCCATTCTTGCATCACCTGCCTGCTATTAAAACAAGTTTTCCTGTTAATCTTTGTATTTCATTTTTAAATAAAAATGCATCTGAATTTTCTGAAGACAAATGCAATAGATATATAGCTGTTACTTTGCTTAAATCGTTTGCCTGCAAAAAGTCCTTCACATTTTCAAGAGCAAAGTGACTCTGCTGTATTCTCTTTGCAAGAGATTTGTTCAGAAGTCCTCTTTCTACCCTTTCTCTCATAAGAGTTTCTGAATAATTGCATTCAACCATAATAATATTCAAATTTCTAAAAATATTCGGAATATAGTAAGTATCAGTTGCAAACAGCAGCTTTTCTTTCGTAATAGTCGAATAAATAAGAAATCCAAGTGGTTCATTACAATCATGCTCTGTTTCAAAAGGCATAACTATATAGGTACCAATTCTAAATTGGTTACCAGCAGAAATAATGTTGCATCTATAGAAATGCTTTATATTTGTAATGCCTTTAAATGTTCCAGCACTTGCATATAAATCTATTCCATATGCCGCTAAATCTGCTGCACTTTTTGAATGGTCCTTATGTTCATGGGTAATGAGACAGCCGCATATTTTATCCATATACTTAAAATATCCTTCAATGATTTTGATTTTCGGCAGCCCTGCTTCTATAAGCAAAGCCGCCGAACCATCATAAATCATATATGAATTCCCACTGCTACCAGAACCTAAACAATGTATATCAATCATCTAATTCATCAAAAGGTAAAGTCTTTGCTTGTTCTTCAACGGGTTCAATCACTTCTCCTGTTGTTTCATCAACCTGTATATCAATCATCTGCTGATTAGCTTTCTCTTTAATTTCTTGCTTTGGTGTCATACCTTTATCATCTGTAAGTTCAGCTTTCTGCATTTCTGTTGATGTAGGACCATATTTACTGATTAGTTGTCTAAGAACTGTTTTGCAAGCCATTTTATCAAATTCTTTCTGCCAAGGAGAGAGTGTGCTGTTATATGAAGGACTATAATGTTTTGCGTATTTTGTTATCTCTTCCTTACTCATATAAAATGTCTTTTCATAACCATTCAGAAGTTTAAAATATGCAAAATAGCCAACAATTACATCTGAAACTCGTTCACCGTTTAATTCAATCATACCTGATAGCTTATCTCTGCTGGTTAACTCTCCTTCATAAACCACATCAGCATTTATTGTGAGATATTGTCCTGTACGCTGTGCTAGCTGAATCAATCCTTTATATCCGATTGTAAATGTTGGTACATTTTTATACGGAACAACATAAGCGTAGCCAAGTGATTTAACAAGTGGAAGATCAAGGGCTGCAGCCTTTACACATTCTAAGGCAACTTTTTCAGGATCGCATTGCTGAAGATATGTATCACCTGAATATAAGTCGATCATCGAAGACATAAATTGTCCTGCTTTATCTTTAAGGCTGTTTCTGAGCTGAGCTCTGATTGTCTGGGAGTTAAGTATTCCCTTAAATTGATCAATTTTCGCAAGATTATTATTTGCCATAATTTTTACTCCTTTATTGTTAATTTTTTATATTCCTTTGATACTGTCAACTTAATAGTTTGTGAAGTTGTTGGAATATAACTAACAACCGATTCTGCATTATCAATCCATATCGGAACATTAATACCTGTAACATCCGAAATTGTATTAATTATGTCAAGACCTGCATTAAGTTTTGCAGCACTATTAAGATTTGTACTATAATCTACTCCATCAACAGTTGCCTCACAACAGTCGTTTATTCCACCATTTACTTGCAGACTAAAAAGCTTCCATTTTACGACTTTAAAATGACTATTAATCATCTTCTCAACATCTAAACACTTAATTTTGATAAATTCATCAATAAGATTTAAATCTTTATCTGCTTCAGCAAGAAGTACACCATAATCACTTTCTTGTTTTTTAAGTTCCTCTATACGGTCCTCATATATCTTAATTGTGCTAACTTTTGCAAGTATTGCAATTAAATCTGAACTCTGACGATTGATTTCTTCAATTCTAGACTTCATTTTCATAATTTTTTCTGCAACACTTTCATTAAATCGTTGCTCTTCTGATATTACATTTTTCTCTGCAGCAACCAGCTTTTCATAAAGATTCTTATATTCTTCTGTATCTTCAAAACGCTTTGGTTTAGCAAGTGATTTTTCGAGCAACTCGATGTTTTCGATTATTTGTGAAAGTTTTGACTTTGCAGACTCAAGATTGTTACTATGCACAATTAAAGTCTTTTTAATCTCGGAACGCTCAAGTTTAAGCTTTGCACATTCATCTGTTATTTCTTCAAGTTGATTAGATTTGCTCATATTAAATTCATCAAGAGCAGACTGTATTTTATCTTCTGGCAAAGCTCGTCCACAAAATGGACATATAGTATCACCTGAAAATTTCATAGCTGATACTTCAATAAATTTACTATTAAGCTTTTTTCCTTGCTCTAAAATTTTTTGAAGTCTTTTATTAATTGAGTCAATACTCTCTGTACACTCAGCAATATCGCATTGCAGTTTGAATTTATCTTTCTTTAACTTCATTAATTGTTGATGCTGATCATTATCTTTACCAATATTATCTGAAGCATAATTTGCTTTAGATACACTCATTTCAAGCTTAACCTTTTCGAGTTCGGACTTTGCCTTACTTAACTCTTCGTCCGTTTCGGCTTTTCTGATTTTATCCTCGATCTCTGACTTTTCTTTGAGTAATCTATCAAGATTTTCTTGCTCATCACCATTAGATAATGTTTGTATCTCAACAATATTTCGTTGTTGTTCGTCAATTCTTTCTGGGATTGCTCTAAGCAAATCATTTAGTTTTTTACGGTCTGCTTGTATAGCTTTTTGAGCATTTTCTACAGTTCGATCACCGAGAATATCAGGAAGATTCTGAAGTTCTTTATGAGAGGAAACTATATCATTGTCTGATATATCAACAAACCACTCAAGAAGCTGTGCTCTGCGTTTTTTCCAATCCATTTTTCCAGCAAAAAAATCTGGATCAGTTAATATTTGATATGTTTTTTCATCAACAATCTCACTTTCAACAAACGCTTTGTATTCTTTTTCTTTAACCGGAACACCATCAATTATGTATGTTGTAGTATTACCTTTAAACTTTTTCTCGGTTTCACCGTTTTTTCGTTCCCACTTCTCTTTTAGTATTCTTTGAAGTATATGCATCTTACCATTTACTTCAATAGTACCAGTAACGCTATAATCAAGTCCTGTTGTTCCGATTGTTTTAATATCGAAATTTGCAGCACCATTACTGTCTTTTCCGAACAGTAGCCAAAAATATGCGTCAGCAAGTGTTGTTTTTCCACTTGCATTTGTACCATAAACACTAGCATTCTTACCGTCTACATTTAGCTCAAAATAGCTTATTCCTTTGAAGTTTTCAAGAATAAGAGAATTAAGCTTTATTTCCATAACTTTATCCTCCTATCGAATTTTTCATGAGATATGTTCTCGCTGATTGTATCTCAGATGTTGTAAGACTGCGAAAATCCTCACCGTCTGCCGCTGTAATGACTACTGTGCCTCTTATATCACTACCGTAGTAATCAATATTAGCTTTCTTATCCTTGATTCTGCCGTCTTCATCGATTACTCCAATAAGTCCGTTGCCAAGATTAATGACTTCAATACAACCGCCAACAACTTCCTGGAAAGCTTTCAAAGTATTCGGAATCTCGATTATTTGCGAAATTTCGCCTGGTCGTTGAATAACAATCTTGATTTTCTCCGCTTTGCGTGCTATACTCTTAACAGTAAATGTTTTTCTTTTTGTGTCGTCCCCAGAGTTGCCGCTCTGGAGGCGATTTTTCTTTTGTACAAACATTTTTAATCCTCCTCAAATTTGTAATTGTGCGGTTTAAATCTTTCTATGTGCAAGCGATAATCTCGCTTATCAAATATCTTGTTTGCAAGTATCTCAAAGTCGTAGCGATTTTTGCAAATCTTATCAGCCTTAGCTGCCAGCTTATTCATCTTCTTTTCTAACTTTGTAGCTTTTTTCTTTGCAACTTTCTTTTTGATTTTTAAGCAAATATTCTTGCGAAAATATTTAAATTTACCCGTTTTTCTCGCCTCTTTTCAGTTTCTTATCGCAACATGGGCATATATAGCACTTAGTGCTTTTAGTAAGCACGCTTATATTCCATTTGTTAGAACATTTTTTACATACCCTATATTTATAACCGTCATTTTTCATAATTCTGAAATTTCGCCTGTATATCTGTTTTTACCTTGCTTATCTAACATATTGCCAATGTATCTGCGTCCAGCAATATCTATTAGTGTTAGATAAGTGCTCCATGCCTCGAGAGGATTGTCATATTCTTTGCTTGTACTTTTTACTGTCACTATGTATTTATTACTATCCTGGCAATATTGCATACTGATTCCACGCCATTTAGCTATTGTTACGCACATTTAAACTACTTCCTTTTGTCCATACGTCTGGATATTAACTGTCTATATTTGGTTTGCATTATTTAATCCAAGATATTCCTGAAATTCCTTTGGGTTTATGTAGTATGTATATCTACAACCACCGCCCATATTAGTTGCAAAACCAAAAGGCAACAAGTTTCTTTGCAAGCCTATTCTTACAAACTGTGGGCTCACGCCCATTATCTTTGCCGCCTCAGCTACGCTTATTCTTTTTGAAGACATAACCTCACCTCCTTTTATTAATTAAACAACCTATTGTTAGTGACAAATATTCTGAGATAACCAACAAAAAAAATATGACTTAAATTATGAAAAGGGTGTGGTTCAATTAACTCCATTAGGGAATACCTTTATTTCTGTTTGCCTGACCCCTTTACCCAATAAGAAACCAAATCCATAATCATCTCCAACATTTGCTCTGCGAAGTTGTCTATTATCTTAAAGAAATAGACGGCTATTATTTTACCTGTTATCAAAGAAGAAAGAGCAGAAACAATAACTACTAATAAGGTTGTTCCTAATATTTCTATTTTCCTCACCCCTCTCACTTTTCTTACTTGAGTGCATATTTTCCTCACAAACAATTATAAAAAGTATTGAATTTTATATATCCTTGCAGTAAAATTTCAATATAAATAATTGAAAGCGAGGTGCAATGCTATGAAACTGAATTACGATTGTGTCAGAGATGTTCTTTTAAAACTTGAAGAGATTTTAACTTGTGAATACTCTGACGGTACTATCTCTATTGAAAGTATAAACATTGACAATCTGTATCAGGCTTTATCTGATGATTATAGTGTAGAAGATATTTTTTACAGTGCTTATAATCTCGAGCAAGCAGGGTTCTTAGACGCTAATTTTTTATTTGGAGATGGGCGTATTGTTGATGGTGTAATTTTCAACATTACTTATTCAGGACATCAATTTTTACAACAAATTCGCCCTAAAACCGTTTGGGATAAGTCAAAATCTGTGTTTAAAAATATCGGTACAATATCTGTTGATATTATAAAATCAGTAACAAGTACAATTTTAACCGATACGATTAATCACTATATTCATCTTCCTGATTCATCAAATTCAACCTGATTTTGTAATAGGCAGCGTGAAGCTTTTAAGTTTCGCATTGCTTATTTCTTTTTATGCAAAATTTCTGATGTCAAAATTTTGACTATCTCGTTTTTGCACTTTTGCATTTCTACGTTATCTAATTGTATATTGTGCTTCTCAATGTAATAGGTAATAAGTCGTAAACCCATTTTATATTTAAGTATTTTCCATATAGCTAATATCAACAGAACTGTCAAAACGATAATTACCACTGTCTGCATTTCATCTCACCCCCTCTCACTGTGTCCACTCAAGTGGACATTTTTCATTTAGCTATGGCTGAACAGCCTATCTACTGGAATGTCTGGAAAAATTGATTGAATGGTAAGTATTTCACGCCACCACAAATCAGTATTTCCACTAAGTTTACAACTCAATGCTCGTGGAGTAATTCCAAGTTCTTGTGCTATTTCTTTTTTAGCAATTCCACGCTTTGCTAACTCAGCTTCAAGCGTTGGAAAATATGGTTTTTGTTTTTTCAATTTAATCACCTCCTTAACATCATTTAATTGATGTTTGAGTATATCTTACATCATTAAATTGATGTTGTCAATAGTTTTTAAGAAAAAAAATTCAATAAAATGATGTTTTTTTCTTGACTTTATAAAATTATGGTGATATATTGATGTTAAAGAAGGTGAATAAAATGGGTCTTGAAAAATTAAATGAATTTAAGAAAAAAAAGGGACTTACTAATTCTCAGCTGTCACAAATGACAGGAATAACCATTAGTACAATTGATAAAATAACATCTGGAAATAATACAAATCCTAAATTACGTACAATAGAAGCTTTATGCAACGCATTAGGTTGTACATTAAATGATTTAGTATGTGATATAGAGAGTTCTAATGAACAAAATGCTCCTATCATAATTGATAAGAGCAACGACGATAAGCAAAAGCTATTACATAATTATGAAAGTTTGAATAACACTGGAAAAAATAAGTTATTAGAATATTCAGATGATTTAGTAGCAAGTGGAAAGTATTCAGATACTATTACAATAGCTGAGGTAGCAAGAACGAATGATAATAGAAAATCTTTAACTGAAAGACAAGTTACAGCAAAAGAATTAGAAATATTCGATATTGCCCCTCAGAGTGATGAAAAACTTTAAATAAAAAAGACCTCATAGGACATAATATCCTATGAGGTGATAAGCTTGGATTATGGAAAATATAAAGATGCACGAAATGCGTCTTGGCAATGTATTTTAGATTTTAACATTAACAAGTTACCTGTTATGGTAACTGATATTATTAAAAAATCCGAAAGCATAAGATTATTTAAAGAAAGTGATGTTCATATGCTTGAAAACGGTGAAAGCGGTAAAACGATACTTCATAATGGCTTTTTTAAAATTGTTTATCGTGATACAGAACCGTCATACCGTTGTCGCTTTACAATATCGCACGAACTTGGTCACATCTTCTTAGGACACTTGTTGATAAATACTCCAGTTTATAGAACATTTGCCATACGAGATGATTTAGAAAGCTCAGCGAATGTATTCGCAAGAGATTTATTAGCCCCAGCCTGCGTTTTGCACGAACTACACGCAACAACTGCTGAACAAATAGCAGAAGTATGTAATATATCTATGTCAGCGGCGAAAAATCGTGCAGAGCGAATGGCAGTACTCGAAGCAAGAAACAAATATTACCTACACCCGCTTGAAAGAAAAGTGCGTGAACAGTTTGAAGATTTTATAAAGGAATATAAGCAATAAAAAAAAACGCTCCCACCGAGTACCAGTCGGCGAGAGCGGAAACCATTACAACGGGTGCAATGATATAAAGATAAATTGGTCGTTTATCTTTATAATAATATCATAACCCTTGTAATTTTTCAACTGATTTATTACAAGGGATTTTTGCACCCTTTTTCAGAAAAGGAGTGTTAATATGAGATTACCAAATGGATATGGCAGTGTATATAAGCTTTCAGGAAAGCGCAGAAAGCCTTATATCGCACGAAAAACAAGAGGCTATGACGATAACGGAAAACAGTTATATTCTATCATAGGCTATTATGCTACTCGTCAGCAAGCATTACAGGCATTAGCAGACTATAATTTCAATCCATATGACCTTGAACTTGGAAAAATAACCTTTGCTGAAATATATGAAAAATGGTATGCAGATGAATTTAATGAAGATACAAATAAATCTACACGGCGAAACTATGAAGCTGCATACAAGCATTGTGAAGCACTTCATAATATGAAAATGTTAGATATAAGACCTATTCATATGCAAAATGTATTAGACAACTTACATTTGAGTTATGCAAGTGTTAAAAGAGTGCATATCTTATTTAATAAAATGTTCCGCTGGTGCATACAACACGACTGCATAAAGAAAAATTACGCAGAATGTTTGAAAATCAATGTGAAATACGATTCTAAGCCCAAAAATGCATTTTCGACAGAAGAAATAAATCAGCTTTGGAAAGCTCAGAAAATAGATAGCTTAAAAATAGTGCTTATGCTAATATATAGTGGTGTTCGAGTTTCAGAACTTCTGAACTTAACAAAGGAAGACTTACATATTGATGAACAATATTTTTATGTTCGTGCATCTAAGACTGACTCAGGTATACGAATCGTTCCGATAGCTGATAAAGTCCTTCCATTTTGGAGGTATTTCCTTGAACATTCAACATGTAAATATGTAATTTGTACCGAAGATGGCAAAAGAATGACATATGATAATTTTAGAAAAAATTATTTCAATAATCTCATGATTAGTCTAGATATGAATCATACTATACACGAAACTCGTCATACTTGTATAAGTCAGCTTGTGCAAAAAAATGCTAATCAAACAGTTATTAAGAAAATAGTCGGTCATAAATCAATAATGAATTTAACCGAAAAAGTATATACTCACATTGAAATTCAAGAGCTTATAAACACAATAAATTTAATCTAAATTCAGCCATAACACCCGTATAGCTTTAGCAACTGTACGGGTGTTTATTTTGTTAGTTGCTTGTTAGTTATTTGTTAGTTATATATATCTTATAAGCCTGTTTTTAACGAATTTAGAACAAAGAAAAATCCCATAAACACTGCATTTTCAGTATTTATGGGATTATAAAAGTTATGGTGCGGATAACAGGACTTGAACCTGCATGAATTTGCATTCATATGGACCTGAACCATACGCGTCTGCCAATTCCGCCATATCCGCATATTTAAGATACCTAAATATTATATCAAATATCTTATAAAATGTCAATTACTTTTAAGCTTAAAAATCTGAAATAGCAAAGATTGTAAACAATCAGAAATTTTGCTATAATAAATTAACAATTATTTTGAGGACGATTTATTATGATTAATGTAAAATTATTATTTGTTGATACTTCTTGCGAATTTTCAAGATATAAAAAATATCTTTCTTTTTTGCCCAATGAAAGATTAGAAAAAATCTCCCATTTCAGATTTGACAAGGATAAAATACTTTCTTTATTTTCAGGCTTATTGATATGTACAGAGGCATCTAAACAAGCGGGTATTAAATCTAATGAAATCCAGTTTGAATATAATGAACACGAAAAGCCTTCAATTAAAAACTTTTCGGAATTTCATTTTTCGGTTTCTCATTCTGGGAACTGTGTCGCTTTCGCAAGTGATACTTCACCAATAGGAATTGATGCAGAAATAATCTCAAATGCACGAATAGAAATTGCAAAACGCTTTTTTTCGGAAAATGAATATAAGTATATTCTCGAAAGTGAAAGCCAAGGCAATGCTTTTTATGAGATATGGACGAAAAAGGAAGCCTATGTCAAATTCCTTGGCACAGGGCTTTCCACTCCCCTATCATCTTTTGATGTTACTAATAAAAATCTTAGCAGTAAATTCTATACAAAGCAAATTTCTGAATATATGTTGAGTATATTTTCTGAAAATCAGAATCTTTCTGAAAACAACATTAAAATTGAAATATTAAATTACTGATAAGCTTAATATTTATCGTGCTTTATCACACAATGAATAAAATTCTTTCCAGATACCGCCGAATTTTTCAGCTTTGAATTTTACTACTGTGTTAAAATATGCTTTGAGCTTTTCGGCATCGTCTTTTGTATCCTTGCATACTGCATTGTTGAGGTTTTTTACTAAGTTAATAAACTTATCTAAGACAATTAAAAATTTTGCTCAAAGCAACGTGCCACCGCGGTCAAGACGCGGAATCGCTCGACAAGTCTCACTCGTAGTGAATATGAGAGGTTTACCCACGCGGAGAACTAAACTACCGATAACTAATGCACTTCCCAAAGACAGATAAAAGTTTTGCTCAAGCTTTTTCAAAAGCTTGCAGGGTCGAGGGACGGAGTCCCTTGTGGGTTTTAAGGGCGAAGCCCTTAACTTCTCTTGCCCCAAAAGGGCGGACAAAGTCCGCCCTTAATAACTAATGTTGCTAACGAAAGAGAATGAATCGGCGGATAAAATCCGCCGATTTTAAGAAAAAAT
>UMIH01044713.1_pt1 | contig 16171 bp, 10 predicted proteins | sample 1965771 | NCBI WGS metagenome assembly UMIH01 (sample SAMEA4836120, study PRJEB28245) | human gut metagenome | biome: gut microbiome; material: fecal sample | place: Denmark | collected 2008
AAACTATAAAAAAGAATTTACTCCCTTCTCCTGAGCACTAAAAAAACAGTAGAACGAAGAATTAGCATTCAACCTTCTCCCCTGTGTTTTCGCAAGAAAATATAGGGGAGAGCTGAGGAGCGTAGCGACGAGGAGAGGGGTTAAAATACCCGCAATGAAGTAATAGAGTTAACCCTCCTCTCCCTCTTGATGGGAAACAAGGGGATTGCGAACAAGAGAAACAAGTCTCCCGGTTCATCGTCTTGCGACAAAACTACTTGATAAATTTCGAGGTATACACATTCCCCGTTTCGTCCGTGACCCGCACGATATAAGCTCCTCGGGGAATATCGCCAATAGGAACCTCTATATTATGGGCATCGGCATATCCAAATAAAACAGGTATACCACCTATCAACGAAGAAATGCGATAGTCTACGATCGTGCCGGCCGATGCTCCGTCCGACAAATCGTCACCCAATGTATTTTTTGTAATCAAAGTCAACCGAAGACTTTCCGATGTGGCAACACTATGTAACGAACGAGTCCGTTGATTATACTGCCGCAGAAACTCATATCCGCCCCAAGTCACTGTTTTACTCATTTTCTGCCCATGCTTATTAATGGCAGTCAAGGTAAACCGGTTTTCGATAAAGGGATCCACGTGTCGCATGTCTATCAATTCTATGTCTGGGTCGAAATCATAAGACACTTCCCCGTCCTCACTTTCATGAACAACCCGTACGGTTTCCGCACCGAAAGCCTTGAATGCCAACATTAGTTCGGGAATAGACGAACGGGTTCTCGGCTCTTGGGTCACCGCTTCCAGCTCCGGTTCTTCCGGAAGATAATCCAAATAGATATATTCAAATCGATATCGCGGTGGTTCTTCGAACGGGTCTTTATGATAAATTCTGCCTCTCAAATAACCGTCGGCATTTCTCGCCCAAACTACATCGGTGGGTATATCGCTCGAATTTATCGTAAAAGTGGGACTGTACCCCGAAAGGCTTTTTAACGGTATGTATTTCCCATCTGCCCGTAACATATCGAGCCGCCACTCATCTAAGCCCAATTCTCCATCGAAATTCTTTCCTTCATCAGGTTGGATATAATCGAACAAGGGCACAACTTCACTCCGAAGTCCGGCTACAACGCTGTCTGTTTCAACGGCAACCCTACGGTATGTTTGGCTCGAAAAAGTATAGTCTGTATTATATCCTACCAAATCGGTGCTGGTACTTTCCGCAGGCCTCGATTCGTCTCCCACCGGGACAGGTGGCAGCCAATTCAATCCAAAGTCCATAAAACGACAGATACTTTCACCTATTTCATGATAAGAGCTCCCTTTGGGAAGTTCGGCGGTAAGAAACATAGCTCCATTCTGCGCGGCGGACTCATCAGTGACGGCTTTGAACGATTTGTCGGCTCGGAAAACCAGAGGATGCTCCAAATACAGTGTCAAAGTAATATCCCCGGCGGCAATTTTATCTGCCAATTCGACACTTTCACTGACATAGCCGATAAACCCTAATGCTATATCCATCAGGTTTAATTTATTACTTTTTGTACCTATCTGATAAATAGGACCTTTTTTTGATACGGTAGTAGATAATTCCAATCCTTTGGCGATTTCCCGAATCATAAAAGTAACAGCATCATATTGGTCGGCAGGGGTATTGCCATCGGTTCCCCAATAAAAAGAATCCATCATATCGCTATTAAATATAATAGAAATATCATCGTACACAATATAGTCATTAACAACTGAATCCATATTTGTTAAAAATTCGGGGGCATTGACCTGCCACGATTTCAATAAAGCCCCACCCATCGACTCATAGTAACAGTCATCGTAAGACCTTACACTTGTCGTTCCTAATAAGTTCCTCAAAGATCTATATGAAACATGTAAATTGATTTTAGGATAGCAGGTTCTTAACTGCTCCTCCCACAATTTGGCGGCATACTCGATGGCCCGTCTTTGCGTAGCATTGAAATCTGAATTATAAACGATATTGAATATCGTTCCTTGCGCCCGGTTGCCCCGTTTCGTTAACGAAGGTTTTAGGTTATGGCTTATCCGTACTTCTCCACTCGGTAGAGTTTCATACTCGAACGTATAGGAATTATCGTTCCCCTGTGCCCTTGTCCCGAATGCCAGCGACAAGACAACACCGAATAATACTAATTTTTTCATACGGCTTGTTTTTGAGGTTAAACATAGGTTAATTCCATATTTTGAAAACATGAATCTTTTTCTTGGTTGCTACTTGCACGACAAGCAGTCCCCGAGGAAGATCGGTGGCATCGACAGCAATGTTCGGCAAGTCTCTCGGTTCTATCGTTTTAAGTATGCGACCTGTCACGTCAAATACCTCGATTCGCTGGATTGCCTGTGTCGAGCCGTTGTTCTTCACATAAATTTTCCGCTCCTCTCGGCTCAAATAAGCAGTAAGCGTTTCACTGCGCTCTATCGGTTCCACACCGGCGACATAGCGATATGGATAGATGGTATCGCCATATTGATCTCCAAACCGATTTTTATATAGTGGCTGAAAGAAATCTTCTTTCCCGTAAAAATTGTCGGCTTCAACCGTATCGTTTACGAAGGCTTTATCCCAAATAGCTCCATCAGCCCAACTTTCTATATGTAAAAACTTCCCTGTGGCAGGAGGTGCATTGTCTGACATAGGTAATAATCGGAATCTCACTTTCCACCAGCCATACGGCTCCTCCGCTGTCAGGTCTAATCCCTCTTCCGGCTCTATAAGAATTACCTCCATACGAGGCTTCTCAGGAGAGAGGTCTAAATAAACCGTAAAATATTCCCAACGGATATTCTTCGGGGAAACAGCCTCACAAACGATGTCGGCCTCGATGTGATTGTAATTCTCCTCCTTCCGTCTAAATACCTCTTTGGCGAGCAAATCCGGTATTTCCAAATTACGGAATATCAATCGCCCGGTTCGCCCCGTATCGAAATCCATAGTTATATAATTCCGCTTGGAATTTTTTAAATACATTCTCAATCTCCATGTAACAGATTCTACGCCATCATCGGTATAGGTAAAGAAGCAGGTATCCTTGTAATAGATAACCGAACTGTCAACAATAGGTATTTGTGATATTCTACAAGCCTCGATATGTTCGTGACGGGACATAGCAGAAAATAACAGACCCATAAAAACCCATAATACCAAATGAGCCACGATCTTCAACGGTTTCATCTTACCATGATTTTACGGTTAACCATTTGTCCTTTGGAGGTAGTGCCTTTGACAATATAGATACCTGGCTGTAAGCGATCTACCGTTTCCCGATAGTCTCCGGTAAAACGCCCGACTACCAGCCCTTGCAAATTGACGATAGCGCCCGATACGGCTTCTTCGATTTCTCCGATACCGGCTGTCTTATACAGCGGTAAGTGGTCATTCATACAGAAAAACAATATATCCGATTCCATCATGCCTTGCTCACTAAATCCCCAGACTTTTATTTCATAATCGGTATCTATATACAATTTATCAAAAGTGAATTGTATATACCCATTTTCCATTATATCATAGGAGACTACATAGGCAGATAAATCTCTTAAATCAATGGAATAGCGATCTGCGCCCCAAGAATGAAAGCCGATGGTTAATGCGCAAGAATATTCATTTAAAATTTTTACTTCAAGAATATCTATTTCAGGTTTATCAGGACGAGTGCGGACAAAAAGGGCATAATCGGCATCATAATCTTTCCCGTTATACGATACCGTGCAATGAATACGACATTTGACAAGTCCATCGATTGTACGATCGTCTATTCCCCAAAATGTCGCAGGAATCGTAATTTCGAATAAAGTTCCGTTCCCCGTCGAAATTGTTCGATACGAACCGTCCTTCTGCACGATGTCGAAACTCCACCGATAGTTGGAGACCGGAGAACTGGTCATACAGTTGAATTGGTAAGTTTTACCAATTTGGTGGTTGACAATCCCCGATTCGGGAATCTCGGCACTGGTGATTTCCATTTCCAAAGGCTCTATGCGTTCCCACCCCAGCCGGTCTAACACATCGACTATTTTACTGCCGATATTTCGCACCCGCCCGTAGCTATCGGGATACATGGGCTGTTTCTCGACATCGGTGGCATCCGGCTGAAAGAAACAGAGGGAGCGATTCTTGACAAACGGGTCGGGCGTGTAGAGTTGAAAATCTTCTTCCCCGTCGAAATATACCGGCCGTTTCACAAAATCGTTCAACGCAGTCGTATTGGCCATGAACGACGACAGTTCGACACCGGATGCATCGGTCACATATTGGTCGAACAGATAGACCGTCTTCCCGTTGGTGGCGGCCTTGAATCCCACCCGGCCTTCGCCTCCGTTCAATCCGGCTCCGAACCCCAATCCCATACCGATGGCCCGCACGGCCTCGGTGACGAAATCGTATTTCCCGGCAGGCAGAGGCTCATCGCCCCGAAGATCGAAATCCCATAAATCCATATTATCGTTGAACGTAATTGTCATAGATAACGATGACGGCACTGAATCGGCAAGCTGCTCATACAAAGCCCTCGGATATTTAATACCATCGGAAAACTCCCCGTATTTCAACGATACGATATAGCCTATCCCGTTGGATACTTTGCCAAACTTCGATTCTATCTGCACGGGTCTTTTAAAAGACAAGACCTCTTCCCACAGTTTGACCGCTTCGTTGAACGCCACCTCTTTCTCAGCTTCGAATCCGGTGGAGGCAACCGCTTTGAACTTGGCGAACTTTTTGCGGCTCAACCGCACCGAATCGGGTTTGGCAGGCATATAAACAGGAGTTGTGTTACTTTCCGGAAATGGAACTTCGAATTCAATGGTCTCTCCTACCGCTTTCCCACAGAATAGCGAAAGGACAATAACGATAAGCGCTTTCGTTTTCATGGCTTCTATATTTAAATATGTATGCAATATACAAAATATTATTTTAAAAAACAAATTTTATATATTGCATACATAAATAATTTTTTTAAAATTATCTCAATCCACAAGAAGGGGGGGGGAGGAAAATATCAATGCCACATATTCAAACGCCTTTTTCCATAAACAGAAAATTTAAAATTTTAGAAGCTGTTTTAAATTTATTCCGAGACAGATTGAGACCTATGTTGAAGTAGATTGGAGTCCGAGATATGCAGCCAATAGCGGGCTATTGACAAAAATCAAGGGATTCAAGATGCGAGACAGGGGCTCAATATGGCCGGAACATACCTGCTTGCAATGATAATATTATTTCTCAATAAATTTAAAACAGCTTCCAATATCTCCCGTCGATATCATTTATATGGAGAAGCCCAGAACCACGACTCATTCGAAGTACTCCACCGTTTATCGTAAGGTTCGCCCGTCGGAGACAGCGTGATGTACACAGGACGCCGTTTCCCCTCGACATAGGTTTCATTGTTAAAGCCACTGCAATCGGAACATTGCAGATAATAAAGGTTTTTGCTCATGTAATAATCCAAATAATAATCGTTGGTACACGGAGTTTTATGATTCCAGTTAGCGTCCTCATTAACCGTCACGAACTCACCTTTTTTCAATCGGTCTCTGACCTCCGATATACTCAACAAATTACCTTTATCGTCCATGACATAGGCATTCCATGTGGGGTCTACCCACAACCACTTGTCGAGAGTGTTGGAATAAACGACGTTGATCACATGGCAATCGTTTATATAGCTTTTCGGAAGACAAGTCACATAGCGGGACTTGAATCCCATAGCCAAATAACACTCGTTCAACATCTGTGCCATCATACGGCAATTAACGCCCCTATCCTCCTTCTTGCAAATTTCATATAGAGCTATCGCATTTTTCTCTTCGGGATTATAGGACGAACCGTCGTGACGAATCGTATTGTGTACCCACGCCAACAGATTTTTTATCTTGGATATTTCGTCCCCGTCTCCCGCAATACTGTCCAAGTTGAAATATCGGCGCACCCGTACCAAATCGCGGTCGTTGGGGTCCATATATGTGAATGCAGACAAAGAGTCGGTAGATGCAGCATCGTCATACCCCGGTGATTTTCGGAGTATATATCCGAAGTCGCCTACCTCACGCAAACGCTCCATCGCCTTCTGAAAACGTTTATCGTCCCTCACGTTATCCAAATCGGTATCTTTTTGGGCATGGGCATAATCGTAATAACCGTATTGAATAGCTTTCTCAAAAGCATCGACCGCCGCTTTTTTCCGTTTCATCAAGGATTCGCAGCAAGCCACATTGTAATATGTGTCAATAAAACACCACGAACACTGTTTCAAGACAGAATCTGGCACAGATTCACAAGTTTTGAGGAACTGTCGATATGTTTTCAATATCAACTTATGGTCCTTCCAATTTTTCTGAATGACAGGAGTCACACTCCGGCTAAAATAGACTTGCACACTATCGGCATTCCAATCGGATTCCGCAGCCACACCGCTGAAACAGAAGGACAAAAACGCTATCCATAAAAACTTTTTCATAAACATTAATTTTTAAGTATATTAAAGAGACGGAAAAGTACTAAAAACATAACACAGACTCTTAATAAATTAAGAAAGGATAACATTATAATAATATTATAAAAAATATCGAAAGAAGGTATGCCAAAACTCAATTTTACCAAAGATTTTTAAGTTGGAATTTGAGCCTCCCAAAAAGAAAAGAAGAAGCCGTATCAAACTCTGTTTCGAGTAATGATACGGCTCTTTCAGATTCTGTAATTACAATCCGCAACTTTCCACCCTCCCCTTAGGAACCACCGTCAAACCTCCTCAACCTGTATTCTGAAAAATAAGAAAGTCAACCATTAAGCTACCAAGAGATTTATGTTCCGTTATCAGGTGTAGCTTTTCCCCCCTACCGTGTCCCGTAGCATTGCGGGGTGTTTTGCACGGCAAAATATAAGGGAGGTGGCCGAAAGACGGAGGGGTTAGAAAGAAATGAACCCCCCCGCCTTTATCGGGCGGTGAAGTCGCAAGGGAGACGGAGGAAAAAGGGCGAGGACTGTCCGAGCGGAGCGAGTTCCACAGCCCCCGACGGCGACCGAGGCGATAAGCCGAAAAGCCCGATAACTGCGGCGGCGCTTCTTGGTTCGTTCTTCTCGCTGTTGAGAAGAATGAACAAATAAACAACTTTTCAACCCCTCTCCTCAGAAACTACCGTTTCTTCGGTGTCTCCCCTATTGCTAATGCAACAGGGGAGAAGTGCACAATGCTATCCTTAATCCTTATACGAAACTGAAATGACACTTTCAAACCTCTCCCCCCCTGCCGTGTCCCGTAGACTTACGGGGTGTTTTGTACGCAAAATATAGGGGAGGTGGCACGTAGTGACGGAGGGGTTGAACCATACAATGTTACCCAACTATCTCTTCACACCCTTAACGACTGTGATTTCATGTTTCTTGACGACCCGGATAAAATACGTACCCGGAGCCCACGCCGAAGCATCTACGGTCACAAGACGAGCCTGCGAATCGACATGCTGTCGATACACCTCCCGACCGCCTTCGTCCAACACGGAAATACTTCGGGTATTCTCAGGAACACGTACAATAAATTCGGAGTTGAAAACAGACGGATAAATAGAAGCCTTCTCTTCCGTAACTTTCTCTATCGAACTAACTCCGTTCACATTCTGAGTGACTTTGATGTCATAAGTCGAAATACTATCCGAGACCGTGAGCGTAGCGACACGTTCCTCAATACCGTCCGGCAAACGATCATAGGAAATTTGCAAGGTGTCCAATGTCAAGCCATTCGGCTTGCCCACGACCCGACACCACTCGGCATCACTCCGAATAGGAGTTTCATAACCGTATATCGAATAGAACGGATATTTAACCGTACCGGCAGCTTTACCCACCACCAGCGGTTCACGGTCTACCGGCATAGGCGACATAACCGAATGAACGATCGAAGGCATAATCATATAAGAAGTATGATTCGCTCCCGCGGGGAAATAAGTGCTCACGTCTCGCCACTCTCCATCTTTCAACATATAAGCCGTGTTGCCGTGGTCCCGGAAATCGGCCATAGCGAACGACACATCTACACTGTCGTTCTTCTCGGGAATACCGTCCACCACAATGAAAAACTCGTCGTCGATCACCGTCGGGTCAAATTCAAATTCCGTAGCGGTCAATGAACTGCCCGAAGGGGTTTCCAATTCGAATACCCTCCACCACATCGAGTCGAGTTTCTTGCCCGGCAATCCGTTCTCGCTGGTATACAGATGTACGCCCACATCGGCAATCTGGTCGGTTATACTCGCAGCCGAAGCACTCACAAAATAAACATAGGCTCCGAATACCAATATCGGACGGGACGGTTTGGAAAACTTCTCGGCATAAGCAGTAATATTCAATTTATTCGTCCCGGGGAAAGTTCCTCTATCTTCCAAATCGAATGTCGCAGCCCTATCTCCCGGCTCTAAATTCGTAATTAATCCACTGTACTCGACCGACACCTCTACGGTATCGTTCGATTCGCCATGTTCGTTCTCCACACGCAGACTCACCCCTTGTTTATGCATATAGCTATACCCTACGATAGGGTTTTCCTCGTGCGACGTCACCCGGGCATACGGTTCGGGATCGACACCGTCGAAAGTCCACTCCCACGAAGTAGGATAATTGGTCGAATTGTCCCGATACTGCACCCCCACCAGCGGAGCTACCATCGGCAAACGCGTTTCGCTGAACCGGAATGTAGCCGGTGGTAATATCTGCGCAAGCGGTGCGGATCCGGTAACCTTCACGAATCCCGTGCGGGTCTTCGTATCGCTCCCATCGGCATTACTTACCGTCAACGTCACATCGTAAACGCCGTCTCGCGTATAGAACACCCGGGGATTCTGGTCGGTCGATGTCGACGGCGTTCCGCCCGGGAACGACCATTGCCATGCCGTAGGCGAACCCGAAGACATATCGGCGAAAGCAATCACCTCGCCCGTAGCCGCCTCGACTTGTTCCACGGTCGATACTCCGGTAATTTTCAAACCGTCGATAGCGAAATCGCCCATATAACCACCGGTTCCGAACGAATCGTCTTTTCCGGGACCATACGTAAAACGAATCTGAATCTTCCGACCGGAATATTTCTCCAAAGAAACCGAAAACTCATGCCAACGCCACGGCTTCTCTCCGTCCTCGTCGGCGCTATTCCAAAGAATTTCCGAAGTCTCAAAAGCATCTGCCGAAACAGAGATCTGCAAGCGACAGTAATCGTCCATATTTTGGGTAAACCCTATATATCCTTTCAACATAGCATTTGCAGGAACATCGATCTGCCCACTTGTCGCCGTAGCGATTCCTCGTTTGAAAGACTGATAAGGGCCCTCTATATACAACGATTGAACATCGTCTGGATCATAAGTAGAAAAATCTCTACTGGGGTCAGTCGTACTCGTGATTTTTTTCACAGTCCACGAAAAATCCTCGGCATTGGTAAATGTCCAGCCATCTGTTCCGTCGTCAAAATTCTCTTCCCACACAGTTATGGCACTACCGGCACTCTGACAACTAAAATCGGCAGTCACACTCGCCGCAGCCGATTGAAACAAATTCGGTCCCTGTTTTTTCCCCACGAATTGAATACGGGGAGCTTCTTTCGTAGCGACCTTATCGTGAACTCTCTCATTCATCGGCCGCTGAGCGCTCATCGGTATACTCACCCAAAGAGCACCTGTTAAGATTAGGCTTGAAATAAAACTTTTCATACACTTCCTATTTATTATTTGATAAATTTTATCTGTATCGTTTTCCCTTCTTCGGTCACGACACGAGCGATATAAAGTCCGGCCGGAAGTTGGGACAGATTCATTCGTCCGCTTTCCGATTCACAAGACACTACCGTTACCCCTGCCGCATTGATAATTTGAATATCGCCGCCCTTGTCAAAAACTAACGAATGGTTACTACGATCGAAATAAACTTCATTCATACACTCCAAACCATCGATACCGGAAATAACATTACTGATAATCGAACATGAACTTATATACAATCCCCACGGATCTTGGGTAGTAGCATGTAAACCGATATACCAGATCCCGTCTGACGGAACACTGAAATCCACTGTATAAAGTTCTGACAAAGTCGAATTGATTTCCGGGTACGAAGCGATCACCGTTTGGCTTTCACCGGGTAGAACATCACTACCCAATGTCACTTCAATGGACTCAGGATAACGATATTTCTCTGCCCGGGCCCTAAATTCAAGCGTATGCGAACCCTTCTTAGCTTCGAACGGCGGCGTAAACAACCAGTCGTCGGCAGCCGAATAGGCCGTATATTTCATCTCCTTCTCAGTAGCATCATATACCCAACTCTTCGTATCGCTATTGGCATCGACGATAGTCCATAAAGCCATCTCATCGGCACTATCCATACTCGTCTCGTACGGAAGTCCCAATGCACTGCCGAATACCAACGCATTCGAGGTTACCGACTCGCTTTCCATATCGCCCGACAGCGTCGTTACCGTATAGCGATACAAAGCCAAAGAAAGGTCATCGCTATCGACATAAACCGTATCGGTCAAACTTTCCGTCAACATCTCGCTCCCGGGATCACGGACGATTCTGTATCTCAAATTCTCCACATCGATATATCCGCCATTCACACCCTCTGCGGGAGCTCTAAAAGTGACTTGCGGTTTGCCTTCCACATCGGTCAATTCCACATCGGTTACCGATTTCGGAGTATCTGCACCTATCCAAGCCGATTCCACCACGGCGGCCTCACCGGCATTCTCCTCGACATAACCGATGACTCTATATTCATATTTGCCCGGAGCAGGCACATCTTCATCGATCACTTGTTCCGAACCTCCTTTTATCGGATCTTCTTGTGTATAAATAAGAGTTTCGCCCCGATACAACTCCATTTTCGTCAACATCGGCAGTTGCGTACCGGCAGTCGAAAGAGAAGGATTGGTCCATGCAACCGTGACAGACATAGCACCCCGTTCACCGGGAGTGACGGTCAAATCGGAAACGACGGCCGGGACAACTACCGTTTCGTCCACCGACAGGTCATCGATGAATATAGCATACCAATTGGTCTGTCCGTAACAATGGAAACCTATATGGTATCCACCCGACTCGGAAACAGAAAAGACAACCTCTTTCTCTTCCATCAAAGCAGACTGAATCGTATCCCGGAACAATCGGGTAGATTGAGCTTCCGCCGTGGCGGCCCGACCAATCGTCACGCTCAAATCCTTATAACTTTCCTCAGAAGCCGCATTTTCAAGCCCGGTTTTGAAAAGTAGTTTATAATTCTTCCCGGCCGCCAAATTCAATTTAGGCGTAATAAGCCATTCATCGGCATCACTACCGCCCCAATACTGAACCATTTTTTTCGAGCTCTCATATTTCCAAGTCGAATTATCCCCGTTGGCACTCAGTATAGTAAACAAATCGAGCGATGATTCGGTATCGAAACTCTCGCTATACGGTAGTTCTTTCGCTCCTCCGGCAACAACCTTATTGGAAGCGACCGATACGCTCGCTTTACCATCGAACATTGCGACGACCGTATAAACATAACTGCCCAATTCCGGGACTTCATCGACATAAGGGAATGGTCCCGAAAAACTTTCGGACAAGACACCTCCCGGGGTACGGCCGATTTCATACGTAAGCGCCTCGGTATCGATATATCCACCGTTCTTTCCGACTGTCGGTGGCGTAAACGAAAGGCTCACAGTCGCATCCTCTGCCGAAGCCACCAAATCGGTAACTGCCGCAGGAGTATCATTCCCTATCCACGGGGAAGTAACGGTCGTTGCTGAGCCCTGAGCATCCCCGAACGTATTATATGCGACCACTTTATACTTATAAATTCCGGCTGTCTCGATAGAAGAATCTATCCAACCAGCTTTTCCTCCCACAGTAGCCGTATCGAGAGTAGCGACCAAATCTGTCCCCCGATATATTTTAGCGCCCAAGAGGTTCGAAAGCGCACCGCCCAAATGGTCGGACGAAGGCCATGTCCATGAAAGAGTCGCCGACATCGCTCCCCTCTCCCCCGCAACGATGGAAAGGTCTGTAATTTGTGCCGGATAAACGGGAGCCTCTTCGATAACGATCTTCTGGAAATAGAGATCACCATTATACGATTCGCTGTAACAACGCAATCCCACATAAAAAACACCGCTCTCCGCCGGTGAAAACGTCCCCGATTTTTCCACGAACAATCTACTTTGAAAAGATTCGTCATAAACCAACCGGGTCGTCAGCCCTTCTACCGTAGGCGCCGTCCCTATTTTCAATTCTATTTTTTGTTTATCCGAACCAAATGTAGAAGAATGCTTCACATAAGCCGACACCTTATAGGCTTTCCCGGCTTCGAGGGTCACCGCCGGAGCGATTAGCCAATCATCGGCGGCATTACTCTTATCTTGCGTATACATCGCATTGCCATCGTTATAGGCTCACATATTGGCACTTACGTCGCTATTGACATCGATCACTGTCCAATCACGAGCAAAAGTCTCGGCATCGGTTATTTCCAACGTACAAGGAGGAACTGTCTGAGCCCACCCTACCGAAAAACAATAGAAAAGAAAAAGAACAGAAGTAATTTTTTTCATAGCTATTCTATTTTAATTAATATGAAGAAAAAGCATCTTTTATTCAAAAACTATCGAAATGCCATCTCGAATGCAAAGCCTCTCTATTCTCCCACTCCTAAAAACAGGCAACCGAAAACAACGAAAATTGAGTTTTACATAGTCGAATTTAATCTTATCTATATGCAAATATAATATTATTATTTTACAATCTGCAATCATTCTTTGATTATTTTTTTTAAAAAATATAACAATCATCTCCTTTTAAAAAAATATGACAACATTCATCGGCATTTTGCGACAAATGGGAAAAGCCCGATATTCGTATAAATCGAGGGCGTAAGCAATCCGACAGGGAAAACAAATACATTTGTTCGATAAAGTCTCTTTCCTTTTTCCGTATCTTTGTCCCATAAAAAAAACGGCATATCATGAACCTCTATCTGTTCAATCCCGAAAACGACTTGGCCATAGCCTTCGGTGGAGAAAATTACACCCCTCCACCGGCAGCGCAACTCATCGGGAAAGAACTTTCCGCCCTTCCCCTTTGGTATGCCGACGACGACTCCACGATATACATACCCGATAAATTACCGTCCGATTTCCTTCACACATTAGACCCGTTCCATTTAAAGATTTCCACGGTAACACCCGACCGGCTCGATGGAGCACAAGTAAAACAGATACATGTCTGGGGGTGGAACCGAGATTTGATAAAACGTTTGAGATTAGCGGGAATCGATAAAACCCTATTACCGTCCGCACGGCAATGCGATACCATTCGGGAACTATCTCACCGAAAATTTTCCGCCGAAATCGGGAAATACCTTCGCAACCGCATCGATTATCCCTTTCCCGAACTTCCGGTAGAACTACACACAGCCGACGAGATTCGATCCTTCACAGAACAATCCGATCGTAAAATCCTGAAAGCCCCGTGGTCGGGTAGCGGGCGCGGACTCTATTGGAATCTTTACGGATATGACACGGCATTGGCTCAATGGAGCAACGGAGTATTGCAGAAACAAGGTATGCTTATGGGCGAACCGGTCTATGACAAAATCAGCGACTGGGCCATGGAGTTTCACAGCGACGGATCCGAAGTAAAATTCGCCGGATATTCCTCGTTCCTCACCGACCGTCACGGTGCATATAAAGAAAACCGGTTGGCAAGCGATGCCGTTTTAGAACTCGAACTGACCCATGCCGTCGGCCTCGAAATCATCACTGCCGTCAAAGAATCGCTCATCGACTTTTTCACCGAACGCATAGCCCCGTACTACACCGGATATTTCGGGGTAGACATGATGACCTATCGCGACAAACGAGGAAACACACTCTTGCACCCGTTCGTCGAACTCAATCTACGCATGAATATGGGTATGGTCGCGCGCAAACTCGCCGACCGCTTTTTGCCGCCGAAGACGGAAGGGCGATACCGTGTAGACTATTATCCCAAACCGGGAGAACTCCACAACGACCACGTCGCCCGACTAAAAACAAATCCACCCCGCATAACCGACGGGAAGCTCCTGCACGGATACCTCGCACTCACTCCGGTCTCCCCCCACAGCCGATACAGGGCAAGTATAGAAATCTAAATCCCCATATGTCCCTCTGCGTCAAAATGCACTACTGTAATTAAAATAAGAGAAGGGAAACACACACTTCAAATAAAACACCGGTTGGATATACCGCCCACATAAGCCCCCAAGAAAATAAACAAATCCAAAGGCCGATGCGCCTAAAATACAAATATATTTCATATCTTTGTAGATAATATATGTCATACATTTATAACAATACATTATGAACAGAATATTAAAAACACTCATTGCAGCCCTGTCCATAGGGGCTTTTGCTTTCTCTTTTCAATCTTGCTCGGAAGAAGGGAAGTATGAAGAAAGATTAAGTCTCACATCAGAAGAATTCGAGGCAACCGTCATCGGACAATGGAAATGCGTAAAGGCTGGAAGCAACTATTCGATGGACGAAAACGAGGAAGAGCATATACCCGATAAATACAAGATTCCCGTGGAGTTCGACTATGTAGACATAACCCCCGATGCGGCTACATTCTTTTTTAAAGAACCTATCCCGCTAGTCACCGTGGCTTCAAACAATGTGGACTACACGACAAGCACGATAAACCAATTGACCTGTTCACGTAATGAATCGACTCTTGGAATCGATTATCACTTTGAGGCAGACAATTATAATCATTATGGCATCAATGGTTACTATTTAGTCTTACACACTATAACGGAAGGCATGAATGTCCACATTGGCTATATTAATCCTTATGGAAAAAGCGACAAACACGCCGACAGACTTATTATAAGCCTAGGTTGGGACGTATATGTCGAATGCGAGCGCAAATAAATCATAAAGGAACTTTTTCTTCCACACACATTGCCGCAAGCCTCCGGTGAGGGAACCGGAGGCTTGCGGTTTATATATCCAAGATTTGTGAATGAGGTTCTTGTTTGGTTTCAACCCCTCTCTCCTACCGATACTCCCCCTTTCTCATTTACAATAAGCAGAGGGGGAAGAGGAGGATTAACTCTATTATTTCCACCGCAAGTATTTTCAACCCCTCCGGCTTTCGCACTTCTCCCCTATATTTTGCATTGCAAAACACAGGGGAGAAGCACACAATGCTATCCTTATACCGAAACTGAAACGCCACTTCCAATCCTCTCCCCCTGTGTCTCCGTTAGGGAATATAGGGGGAGTGCCCGCAGGGCGAGGGGGTTGAAACAACGAAGAGGTTAAAAAAAAGCAACAGCAACAATCGGGTTTCATACTCTCCCCCTGCCGTGTCCCGTAGCATTACAGGGTGTTTTGTAACGCAAAATATAGGGGAGGAATTTAAAATATTCGAAGCGACACTTTTAAACCTCTCCCTCTGTGCCGCACAGCGGTATAGGGGGAGTGCCCGAAGGGCGAGGGGGTTAAAAAGACCAGCAAAAACACGAGCAAAATCCCCGCCTTTATAGGGCGGTGAAGTCGCAAGAAAGACGGAGGAAAAAGGGCGAGGACTGTTTGAGCAGAGCGAGTTCCGCAGACCCCGACGGCGACCGAGGCGACGAGCCCAAAAGCCCGATAACAGCGGCGGCGCTTCTTTGTTCGTTCTTCTCGCTGCTGAGAAGAACGAACAAAGAAACTATCTTTTCAACCCCTCTCCTCAGGAACGGCAGTTCCTGAGGCCTCTCCCCTATATTTTGCATTGCAAAACACAGGGGAGAAGGTTGAATACTTCTTATCCTACCGGCAAAAATCACATAATAAAAAGGGGGCGCAAAACTCCGTTTCTGCCGTACCCCGTAGCATTGCGGGGTGTCGTGCAACAACATAGAAAAAGGCTGCTTTTCAATCCTCCTCCCCTGCCGTGTCCCGTAGCATTACGGGGTGTTTTGTCGTGCAAAATATAGAGGAGGTGGCACGTAGTGACGGAGGGGTTAGAAAATAATTAGGAGTTTTTAGAAGCTGTTTTAAATTTATTCCGAGACAGATTGGGACCTATGTTGAAGCAGATGGGAGTCCGAGATATGCAGTCAATAGCGGGCTATTGACAAAA
>UMIH01015974.1_pt1 | contig 16090 bp, 13 predicted proteins | sample 1965771 | NCBI WGS metagenome assembly UMIH01 (sample SAMEA4836120, study PRJEB28245) | human gut metagenome | biome: gut microbiome; material: fecal sample | place: Denmark | collected 2008
CAAGTCAATGCTGGCGATTTGCAGAGCAATAAAGGTGTCTCTTACGGTATCCGGCAACAGTTCACTCATAAGTTCGACTAGCTTATCAATGCCGAATGCTTTAATCTTCGGGTAATCCTCACTGATCTCATAGTCCTGTGCCAGAACGGGAACGACCTGCCGGACCGGAAGATTTTCTTTCCGAAGTGCAGTAACCATTTCCTCTGTCTTTTTCTTGGAGAACGCCTGTGTCAACACGAGAATGACCGGAACATTGCATCTTTTTGTATTCTCGCCAAGTTTACGCAGAAAGTTCATTTCCGTTGGCTCAACACGGCTCGACGCTGTATTGATGCAATACCAGATGCAGTGAATTGCCTGATTCACATCTTCACTTTGAATGCCCTCATTGATGAGATTCGTAACTTGTTCTAGTAAATTTTCAGCAGAATGATCGCCCTGAAGTTCTAGACCCGGTGTATCGTAGATGGCAAGCGGGGTGCCTTCTTTCTCAAGCTTGCGAATGCTCTGTGTGACCGGCCTACCAAGTCCAACTTCTGCCACATTTTCACCAAATACACTATTGATCAAAGTGCTTTTTCCAACACCGGTCTTGCCAATGACTACAACATTTAGTGTCGTAAGGCTGCTGTAATTTTCTTTAATTTCATCCATAATTTTCTGTGCAGCCTGTGCAGCATCATAAGCATTAAAGTTAGACATTCTCCTTTTCCTCCTCTGCTTTATTTACAGTCGCTGTTTTTTCCTGATGCCGATTCCGGATTCTTTGTTCCCAATCGTCATCAACACTCTGTTTTTTCAGACTTTCCGTATAGATTTTTCGACCCATTTTGTCCATCATCTTCGGCATCACCGCCGCCATGCCAACGGTAACGACAGCACTTCCAAGTAAATACAGGGCAAAGCCACCCAGTTTTTTCTTCTTTTTAGGATGCTCGGTCTGCGCTTCCACGATTTCCTTTGTTGTCTCTTCCATGATTTTTTTCACATCATTGCCCATTTCAGTTCCTCCTGTATAGATATTTCGGAGTCGGCCTTTTCTTGATACCGATTCCATTCAACATTGTGTGTACTGGGTCAATTTTTTCCGGCTCTCATCTGTGCCTTAAATTCCCTTTTGAATGCTTCCTGACCTTGCTTTGTCGAAAGGTCAGAAGTTTTCATTTCACCTTTTGCAATGCTGGTCATCAAACCGATATATGTATTGCCCAGTGCTGTTGTCAGTGCTGCTGCCGTCGTTGCAGAAATTGCTCCTCCAGCAACCGTACCGATGCCAGGAATGAATTTTAATGCGTTCGATACAATGGTTTTGCCGAGAATAGTCGTTCCAACTGTACCGACTGCCGCCGTGGCGATGGTAGTTAATGCTGCTTTTTGAATCGGAATGCGATAGATAGCTGTAATACGCACTAGCATCGCCACCTGTGCAGGTATCAACAGTGCCGCATCCGAAAATGGGATAGGTGCCGCACCTGTTGCAGCAGCTGCAAGGGCTGCTGCTGTAACAGTCTTCTTTGCACTGGATTGCTTCGCGTCCAGATTCACAATCTGCATTGCTACGAATGTATCTCGCACGGCTTCCGGCAGCACATCACTCATAACCTCGACCAGCTTGTCTAGTCCGAAAGCCTTTATTGTCGGGTATCCATCAATAACCTCATAGTCCTGCGCCAGAACAGGCACAATTCCGCGGATTGGAAGAGTCATCTTACGAACTTCATTGAGCATGGCTTCTGTCTTTTTGAGGGAGAATGCCTGCGTCAGCACAAGAATGACAGGCGTATTGCACTGGCTTGTGCTGACAGCCAATTTCTGCAAAAAGTCGCTCTCACTCTCTTCAAACCTGCTGGACGTCGTATTGATGCAGTAAAGGACACAATGAATAGCCGACTCACTGTCATTGCTTCTCATTTTGTCATGAATAAGCTTGGTGATATCGTTCAACAAATTCTCTGCCGAATGCTGTCCATCCAGTTCCATACCGGGAGTATCGTAGATAGAGATTGGGCAGTCTTCAGTCTCAAATTTATGAATATCTTGCGTAACAGGCCTTCCAAATCCAGTGACCGCTAGATTTTCTCCAAACAAGCTGTTGATTAGTGTACTTTTGCCTACACCCGTTTTTCCGAGAATCATAATATTCAGCTTGGGAAGCTTTTCATTTTGTGCCATTTTATCTCCTCTATTTATTCCAGAACCCGAATAGTCCCTTTCTCTTTCCAAATTTCTTATCCAATTCTTTGGTCGAATGGACGATGTTCTGTTCTTTCACTCCAGTGGACTCTGCCAACTGCACAGATGCAACCGCCTTTTCCACTGGTCTCGCCCACATACTGTCCATAGTCTTTACCTGCTCGGAGAAGCGGCGATATTCTTCCTCCACACTGGTGCAGTAGCTACGGTACAGCTCATCCAGACGAGTCTGATGGTTCTGCAAGCGAAGCTCCATCTGCCAGATGTACTCCTGCTCTGCTGGCGTAGAGACTTTTACGATGTCATGGTAGAGCTTTTTAAGCTTTTCTTCCATTACAGAACCCATTCGGATATCGATTTCCTTCAGCACCAGATATGACAGCCGCAGTGCCGCTACAAAGTTGAAATGCAGACAGAAGATCAGTGCGTTGCCATCACTTCGCAGTGCTGCGTCGCCAACATCAATGAGGCAAAGCGTTCCGTTTGAGACGAGCTGCATCATCCGATAGCTACCGTAGTTGTCCGACGGAATGCAGTCCTCCCAACGCTTTTTATCCACCAGATGTCTCTTGATGGCCCAACACGCACTGGTCGCCAGCTTCTGGAAAAGTACCGGCACCATCGTCGTCGCACCGAAACGGGCATCGTAACCGTCTTGGAATGTCCGTGCCATAAGCTCGGCAAAGGTGTGTCGATTTTCTTTCACTTGGAATCGCCCAAATTTGCAAAACTGGGTCAGCTCCATAAAGGGCATCGGCACACCGGTGCCGCGTTCTTTACTGCCTGAACTGCCGGCTGCATCCGACATGATGTGGCCTAACCAGTTTGCAAAGCCCGAAAAGAGCTTTGCGGGGAAGTTTTCTCCTTTCAGCTCAAAATCTTCTCCGCTGGTATCGATACGGATGAGTTTTCCGTTATCGAGGAAGGACGATTTTCCCTGAAACTGATCCAGAACGGAGAAGAACAGGCCCACCACGTCCGGCGAATGTGCCAGCGACTTGATATGGTGGTTCTTGGGCAAAAGCTTAACCGCACCGCCCACCTCTACGTGGTTCTTCTGGTCATAGTTGACCCGGAACGTCCGCTCCAGATAGCCGATGGCAGAGGCCACATTGTTTTCGTTTCCGGTTCTGGGCTTCCAGCCCGTAAACCGCGCAAACTTCTTCACCATCTCATCTGCTGCGGCATCCGAGAGGCCCATTAGTGAGGACCTCGCCGCCGGCGATTGTACAAAAAAGACATCGATAAAACCTGCCATTGCACCGCAGAAGGCCGCCAGAGCGAACTCGTACTTATCGCACCAGTCCATCTGTGCGTTTAGACCTACCACTTCCTTTTGATATCGTGAATCTGACAGCTGTTTTTGCATCGTGCCTTCCTCCCGTTATCAGTTCATTGGAATTACCTCTGTGATTTTAGATGCTAGAGACTGTGCGTTATTCATCATTGTCCCAAGTTTCCGAGCCTCACCACTGGAAAAACTACTGTAATCCTGTTTTTTCAAAGCTTTCAGCTCATTCAATTCTTTTTCTACCAATTGGCTTAGCGAGATTGTTTCTGTTTGAAGCGTGTCCACCTGTTTCTTCACACCGCGCAACCTGGTGATTTCATTCTTGATTGCAGCAGTATCTATCTCAGCCTGTTGTGCTTTTTTCTTGTTGTCTACTGCGAGAAGCCCCGCCGCCACAGCACAGCCTGCACCCACAGCAATGCCGATTGGCCCTGCCAGTGCAAGAAGTGCCTGACCTCCCGCAATACCCGCGCCGCCTGCTGCCAGAGCACCACCACCCAGCCATGCAAGTGCTGCATTTGTCGCTGCTGCACCGCCCAACGAACTGATTGCCGCACCCGTTGATGCCGTACCAAAAGTCGTTGCCGCAGCGAGTGCCACATTCGGACCAAGTACCGCGATTCCTGTACCTGTCACCGCACCGGTGCGAAACAGACGAACTGCCTTGCTCTTGCTCGACTTATATTTGTACTTTTTAAGCTGCTTTTCCAGCTCCTGATATTCTTTGTTGAGCCTGCTGCTCTTCAGGTCGTATTCGTATGGGCGATTTGAAATCATTTGGAGATAAGCTTCACATTCGTGCAGGAGCCGGACTGCATCGCAGCGGATGTCGAGCAATGTATCTGCACTGGCTAGTACATCTTGATATTGATTCCGATATTCGGCTTGTTCGCGGCTCAGATCATCTTGTGCGTGACCTTTTGCATTTGAAAAAAACATCTTACTTTTTCTTCCTTTCTTTCCGCTTCAGCAGAAGAAAGTCGGCCCCATATTCTGCCAATTCATAATGCTTTAGCGGCTCTCTAACTCCCAGCATTTTGGCAAGAGCCACCATCTGAATACCAATAGCCGGTATAGCAACTCCTGGAATCAGCCACCCCACAGCACCCGCACTCAAAACCGCACCAAGATATTTCCCATCTGATGTCTTTCGTTCTCTAGTCGCCAAGTCAAACTTTTTGATGAGTTCTTCTGCATAGCCACCTCTGAGCCATATCTCATCTACCTTATCCTTCAGAGCTTTTTCAAAGCCCTCCTGAGTCGTGACAACTCGTGTGCAAAGCATAATTTTTCCTCCTAGAGATTTTGATGCTATTTTACACCAGAAAGTACCCGCACATAGTCCCCCTGACTCCGTATCCACATCTTGATTCCTGAACCGAATACTTCAGCCTCTACGATCCAGCCTTTTTCCGTTACCTGCAAAACCTTTGCAGTCGGCAATCTATCCAATACCGATTCCAGGCTTGGCCCAGTATACTCAAACCGGATGGTCTGCAACTCACCGCCATACATAAACTGGATACGCTTTCGCATTTCGCCCTCCTGAAAGCGGTTTACATATCGCTGTGCAAAGTGACGGTCAAGCGTCTTATAGTTCTGGACGCGATCGATACGGTAGATAGTCGGGGAATTATCCTGCGGATTTTTGAAGTGCTTATCCTTATCGATGCCATCAATAAAAGCCGCCAGATAGAAGTAATACTCGCTGAACAGGATACCAACCGGCTCGATAGTGCGCACACGGGTCTCCCCACCATGGGTGCGGCAGTAGGTAATCTCCATCAGGTTATGGTTTTCGATGGCGGTTCCGATGTCCCACAGACTTTCAATAAACTTTCGGCCATGCTGCGGCTCAACATAATGGAATCGTTCGTTACTGATGAGGTCTTTCACCTGATTCAACCGATCAAGCGGCGTACAAGCCAAAATGAGCTTATCCAGAATCGGGAACATTTCCTCTTTTACCATGGAACGGCTTTCTAACAGAATCTTGCACACCGCTAAAATTTCACTGCTGGTCAGAAAGCGAGAAAGCGTGTCATCCAGTAGATAACCGCCTTTTGCAGAGTTATACAAAATCTCCCGGCGTGGCTCGCTGTCTGCAAAATGATTGCGCAGGGTGTCAAGATCACGCTGTATAGTCTTCTCACTGACTCCAAAGTGGTCTGCGGTCTGCTGTTTGTTCAGCACACCGCCCTGTACCAGAATCTGCTGAATATAGAGTATACGGTCTAATCTACTATTGCGCACAGCTTTCTCTCCTTCTCTGTCCATTGTAGCACAGCATAATAAACACTGCAATTCTTTGTGTGAAGTTTTGTCGTTTCACAGAAATACAAAAAAGTTTTTGTTCCATTTGCACAACATCAGTATACAAAAGGAGATGGACAGCATATCTGTCCATCTCCTAAAAAGTCAAGGTAAAGCATTCTTAAGCTGCCAGCCTCTTCTAAAGCGATAAGCACTGTTCATCATCTCATCAGTGATGGTATAAAAAACTTGTCTTGGAGAATAGCACTCTCCAAGCATCCCGATTACAAGTACAAGATTCAGAACAAATGCAATGCTCAGCAAAACAACTATCATTTTTTTCATACAATCACCCTTCATTGAACTTTGTTATTAGTTACAATGCCATTATAAAGAATCATGTGGACATGATTCTTGTCCATCTGGAAATTGCATGAAAGAAATAACTATACCTTTTCAATAATTGTGTATATGCGTATGCGTATACACAATTACTACATATAAAATCTACAGCTACAATCGGTAATTCGATAGTCACTGCGGATTTTTCAGCTTTGCTCCAAGTATAGTATCAGGCTCTTCTTAATAAACCACTAAGGGAAACCATCAAAATCCATAAGTCAAACCACCCACAGTTTCGACATTCGGGACGATTTTTTATTTGCAGATGTCAAATTTTTTCAATAAAAATAGACTGATGCACCGATACATCAGCCTATTTCAAATAATTTTTATTACACAATTTGCATTGTGTAATGTGTATATCCATTGCTATCGGTCTAAGCAATAACCTCATTCGAGTGCATCTTAAAACAGCGGTTCCGTCTTTCTCTGGTCGTTTGCCATGCTGTTGATATAATCATCAATATCCTGCACGATGCAGCGATCTCCCATTGAACACAGGGACTTATAATATTTCGTGATATAGCTGTAAATTCCATACGCATCAAAAATCTTCGCCACAGCCGCACCAGAAAGACCTTTGAAATAGCGGTATCGTTCCATGCAATAAATCAAGAATTTAGATTCCTGGCACATTTCTTGCGGCCTCCTCAAAGCATCGATTTCAGCAGCTCTACCGCACTTGCCTCTGTCGGGTCATTGGTTCCAAGCTCACCACGGAAAGCACGAGCAAGCACAGCTTTTTTCATGGTGTCGATCTGGTCTAGGACAGATTCAGCAGCTTCTTTGGCAGCGGTCTCTTTGGCAAGGAGACCATTAAGAATATGAACGATTTCAGCCTGTTCATTCACTTGTGGCATTAACAATTTCAAATTTCTAATGTCATCTAGTCCCAGACCAATTTTAGTTGCTCCACGTTGTTTACTCTGCATTTGCTTCAGTCCAACGTCTGAAACTAAATACCATGCTATAAACTCCGCATTATTTTCTTCGGTCGGTCTGGCGAGTGCAATATGTTGGTTGATATACATATCCTGATCGGCGTTTCTTACAAGACCGATCATTCCTATATCTGCTGTAATGGAAATCAATATATCGTTCTTTTGTAATTTACTTCTTTGACCTTCTGCCTTACTCGGAAGATTAACATATTGAATGTCTTCCATGTCAAGTTCAACCGTTCCATGGTCGAGATTTCCCATGCGAATGAAGACAGAGCCACTATCAGAATAATACTGTGCCCAGCCACGAGAACCGCTTGTCACATAACTAAAGAGCTTGGTTGATGTCTCCTTTTCCCAGCTATCCAGCGTTACACCGTGTTTTTCTCTCCATTTTGCAGTCAATTCACCCGTAAACGCCTTATGCAGAATTGCAGACTTCCGCAGTTCAAAGCCGTCCACAACAGCTTGCGCCTTTTCCTTGGCTTCATCCACCTTTGCAAAAATGCTTTCGATGCGGTCAACGATGCGCTGCTGCTCAGTAAGCGGAGGAAGTGGAAGCATTGTACCGTTAGCATTAACGATTGTATACGTATCTACGGTCGTTCCAGATGACATACCGTGAATTTGGTTATACATGAATAGACTCTTGTACAGATAATAGATGTATTTTGCATTACATTTTTTTCTATTTTGAAACCAAATCACATTTCCATCTTTAAAATAAAATGGCGTACTATTTTCAACGACGTATGGTACACCAATCGTACCAACACCGCTAATCAGCACATCTCCGGCAGTTGGTTTTCCATAGTCTGCAATTATTTTATCATACAAATCCTCTGTTATAAACAGCTCATTATCGACATATCCTTGCTCTGACAATTTGACAAGTTCACGGGTTCTGTAAAAAGGAATACCTGTATTTGTCCAATCTTCTTTATGGACACGCTTGCTGGAGGTTACATCAAAAAGGAACTTTATGTACGTCCAACACCAATTCTCAGGAATCTGATATGGTTGCTCTTCTACCGGCACAAGTGCCTGCGCCAGCTTTTCTTCTGGTGTCAGCCCCTGTGCTGCTTTTTTCCCTCTTGCCATCTCACACCTCCGAGCCTTTCAGAGCTTTCAGCTCGTTCACAACGCTCATCAGCAGGTCAACGGCTTCTTCCAGCTGTGCAATGGCTTCCTCGCCGCTTTCAACGGGATCTGGCAGGTCTTCGTAGTCTACGATGGAATCATCCCGAATCAGGCCGAGATCGAGGCTATTGCCCTTTTCTGCGATCTGCTCACGGGTAAAGACACTCCACCGCTCATCCTGAACTGCATGGCGGTCAGCGGCCTCGTAAGCAGCTTCAAAGGCTGCAAAATCTTCTGTCTTCAGCGAATTGGTCTTGCCAAAGGACGGCATATTGGTGCGCAGGTCGTAGAACCAGACTTCCTTGGTATTGCCCTTGTCCGTTTTTTCACGGGTAAAGAACAGCACATTCGTCTTGACACCCTGCGCATAAAAGATGCCCTTAGGAAGGCGCAGAATCGTATGCAGGTTGCACTTATCCATCAGGTCAACACGAATCTTTTCGCCGTCACCGTCTGCAAACAGGACGTTATCCGGCAGCACGACCGCTGCACGGGCTTTTCCGTCCGCTTTCAGACTGCGGTAGATGTGCTGCAAGAAGTTCAGCTGCTTATTGCTGGTCGGGAAGGTGAAGTCGTCTCGTGTAGCGCGCTCACCGCCCTTTTTTGTGCCAAATGGGGGATTGGTCAGAACGACATCATAGCCTTTCATGCTCTTGCCGATGTTGGACAGGGTATCGCCCAGAATGATATCGCCCTCAATATCATGCAGCATGGCGTTCATCAGAGCCAAACGGTGGGTGTCATGCACCAGCTCTACGCCTGTAAAGGCTTTTTCACGCTCAAAGGCTGCGGTATCGGCATCCAGGTCAAAAAAATCGTCGGTCTGCTCCCGGACATACTGATTGGCGGCGATCATAAAGCCGAACGTGCCGCAAGCAGGGTCGTTGCAGCGTTCGCCAGCCTGCGGCTTTACCAGACGGGTCATAACGTCGATCAGAACACGAGGGGTAAAATACTGGCCTGCGCCTGACTTTTTCTCGTTGGCGTTCTTTTCCAGCAGGCCTTCGTAGAGGTTGCCTAAGCCTTCCTCACGGGCAGAGAACCAGTCCAGACCGTCAATGGTGGTGATGATTTTTTCGAGGTTCTTTGGCTCGTCGATATTGGTGGCAGCACCCTGATAGATTTCCCTGACACGCCCGGTGCAGTTTTCGCCCAGATAATTTAGAAGCTCTTTATAGAACTTTTTCAGTTCAATGCCGCTCTTTGCCGTCAGCTTGTCCCAGCGATAGCTTTCCGGGATCTGGCTCTCCGCACCTGTCTCTTTTGCCATCTTCAGGAACAGGATGTAAGTAAGCTCTGTAACGTACTGGTGATAGGTGATGCCATCATCACGCAGCACGTTACAGAGATTCCAGAGCTTCGATACGATTTCCTGGGTCGTCATGCGGTTCTTCCTCCATCATCGTACAGGTACTCATTCAGTTCTAGCACGATGCTTTCCAATTGATTTCCAAATACTTTATTGATCTTATTAAAGCCGCCCTGTGCCTTGAAACGCCCGTCCTCATCGAAAACAGCGATATTCAGCACCGATTCCTCCATCAGGTACTTTTCCATCCGACTGATCCAGTTCAATTCCTGCTTGGAGAAGTGGTGCGCTTTTTTCAGCTTATCAACAGCCTTGCGGATTCTGGCTTCGTGGGAGATTAGTGCAGAACCGATCGCATATCTGCGGATCAGGCTGATAATGTCTGCCGTGATCTCCTCATTGGTCATCTGAGAAATGGCCGTATTGAGCTGCTGCGTAGTGAAACCCTCCCGATCGAGCGTCAGGCGCAGGGATTTCAGGCTTTCACGGGTCAGCTCTTTCGGTCTGGTGCAAACGATATTGAGCGCAGCGACCTCATTCAGATTCGTCTTTACATAGTTTGCAAAGGCATCCAGATAGTCTTCCGGGCGGTCGCTGCTGCCGTAACCTCTCGTGTGCGACAGCAGCTTGTCTTCCTGATCGGAGATCACCAGCTTGCGGCCACCATTCGGCCTTGTCTGCTGGAGCATTTCAAACACGTCTTTGCAAGCCAGAAGTTGCTTTTTCGCTTCTTCTGGCTTGCTGTTCTGAAGCTCTGCAATGAACTGCGTGGGGTCTTTTCCACCCGTCATGCTGATAAAATGCTCCATTGTCCTGCTGTCCATATTGCGCTTTCTGCGCTGCAATTTGGCCACGATCTGGTTGATCTGGTTCTTTACCTGTCTATCATCTTGCAGCACTTCCAGACCCTCCAGAAGCTGCGTAAACGAGGCAGCAGGGTTTGCCACAACAGGTTTCATGGTGTTGACATCTTCCAGAGACTCATAGACACCGACGGGGTCGTAAATTTCAAAGTGTGTCTTGTGGATAGCCGGGCAAAGTCTGGTAGCACGACCCAGCATCTGCTCAAACAGGATGCGGGATTTTACCCGGCGCATGAAAACCAGCGTTGTGATTTCAGGAACGTCGATACCCGTAGTCAAGAGGTCAACAGTGACAACGACGCTCGGATAGCGTTCATTCTTAAAACGCTTGATTGCTTCCTCGACTTTTTTCTTGTTGCCGCCGCCAACGCTGCCAGTGATTTTCATAATGGCATCGTTATCCACGCCTGTCTTCGCATAGATTTCTTTCAGAATCTTCACGATGAGGTCTGCGTGTTGGTCGTCCACTGCATAAATCAGGGTCTTTCCCTGCACTTCAGGCGTTTCGGGGTCAATATCACGGGCGATCTCTTCCAGAACAGCCCGGTTGAAGGGTTCTGTAATGACCTTGCGGTTGAATTTATCAACGTCAAAGTCCAGCTCATCGTTCAGCAGCTCCGAGTTGGTGATCTCTCCCGTAACCGTATCATAAACTGTTACCGTATCGCCTTTTTTGTAGTGGATGCCCTCCTGACTGAGCTTTGTCTTCAGCTCGTGCGGCGCATCATGGTCTACAAGATAGCCCTCAATAACGGCTTCACGGTAAGTGTACTTATAGACGGGCTGGCCAAAAATCTCCGTAGTCTGCAATGCAGGTGTTGCCGTCAGCGCAATCTTCACCGCATCGAAATACTCCACGACCGAACGATATTTGCTCTGATAATCGGTCTGGTCACGGTAAAGAAGCTCATCTTCGCCCATTTCCTTGTCCAGAATGTAGCCTCGGTGCGCTTCATCGATGATAACAAGGTCAAAATCGGTGACAGCCGGCATGGTATCCTCGCCATTGTAAAGAATCCGCTTCACCATGCTCTGCACAGTAGCAACCTGAATCCTTGTTTCCTTATCAGCGGTTTTGTCCTCCAATCCCTTGATGTTGTAGATGTCATCAAGGGTCATAAGGTCTTCCAGCTTGACTTCCTTGAAAACATCGGTTGCCTGCTCACCAAGAGAAGTTCGGTCAACCAAGAACAAAATTCTGCGGAAACGTCCAGTTTTCAGGAAGCGATAAATCATGCCCAGAATCGTCCGGGTCTTACCTGTACCTGTCGCCATTGCCAGCAGGATACTTTGCTGACCATTCAGGATGGCGTTTTCTGCGGCCTGAATCGCTTTCAGCTGATACTCACGGAGGTTTAATCCGTCTTTATCCCGAAGCAGGTCATACGGCATTGCTTTCAGAGCCTGATCTTTGGCTTGAATGTCCTTTTCAAGCTGCTCCATCATACCAGTCGGACTCATCCAACCTTTCATGGCCTTTGGAACATTATCCGGCTGCCGCAAATCAAGAAACCAGACACCGCTTTTCGTGTCATACTGCTCCAGATATGGCCTTCCGTTCGTGGCAAAGGTAAACGGAACCTTGAATTTTCCCCATGAACCAATCTGGTACTTGGCATCCGCAGCACGGATATTTCTGGAATAATCCTTGCACTGGTAGTCAATCACGGACGGAATATCCTTGTGAATTGCCTTTGCTTCGACGGTTGCAACCAACTGAGTTCCAACAAACAGCGCATAGTCTACGTATCCCTTGTTGCCAACGGTAGAATCCGTAGGCCACTCTGCAATGGCAATATTGTGCCCCTTGGCAGGACGAGTGCCTTTTGAATAACGCAGCTTCTCCGTATCGACTTCCCAGCCCACTTTACGGAGCTGTTCATCGATCAGGTATCTGGTTTCAGCCTCGGACTTAAAACGCCGTCCTGCGGCCTTCCCAGCCTGTTTCCTGCGGTCATCCATGCTGACGGCCGGAGCAGCAGCGGCCACTTTCGCTGCCGCATCCATCAGACGGTCTTCGTTGGCTTCTTCTGCTGCCTTATCAACGGCAATCGTGGCCGCACGATTAGACGGCATGACAAACGGCTTACTCTGGTAATTCCAATCGCCGTATGTCTGCATAAACCATTCCGTCAAGCTATATGCCATCTGGATCAAGGCTTTTCCATCCTCGACCGAAGCATAGTTTTCATGGACGGCCAGATTTCGCTTTTTCCTGAGTGCATGGAGAATGTCGGCCAGATCATGCGTAATCAAGCCTTCCCGGTACAGAGTATCAATGCGATTGACCGCCGTATTGTCATAGGGAAGAGGCAGCTTGTCATAGGTGAAAATCAGATTTACGATAGTCTCACCGATCATACCCAGCTTCATTAAGCAGGAGTTGGAATCGGTGTATAAGTATTTTTCAGAAAGCTCTCCGAAATTTGCCAAGACAGGGAAGCTATCTTTCAAGAACTCAAAGTTTGACTTCATCTTACTTCCTCCGGTTTGCTCTTCTTTACAAGATCAGATTTTCACTTTTTAACTCACTATCGCAGATATTTTTATTTTTTGAAATAAGAATCCACTGGGAAATATGTACCCGGAACCAAATCGTCAAGTAATTCTTTCCGATGCTTCGCATTTTCTTCTGTTGGCTCACCTTTTCCAAACATGATCGTCCATGCGTAGCCACCTTCATTTTTAGGCCACTCTTCCAAAGACTCCATTTTGGCTTGCACTGCCTTTAGGACATCCATAACGGCATCATCAATCTTATTCATCGGAATTTCGGGATAAAATTCATGTATATCCTTTTTCAAGCGTTTCCCAGCGTTAATCGCTCCTGCACCCATGCAAGGAATATACTGCGTATAGTCAACGCTGCTTCCTTTCGGCTCCTCCAATTCGTTCTTAGAGGTTCCAGCAGCCTTGCTTGTGACAATAAACCGAATAGATGTACACTTCCGACCTTTCATTCCCTTGGCATAATCTACGTTTAAGTCTGTGACTTCATTGATTTCTTTAACGGCCTTATCCAAAATATCCTGCCGGAACGCGCGGAAAGACTTATACCAGTCGGATGTTACCCCCAGCTGATCTTTCAGTTCTTCAATCGTCGGCGACCAGCCTTGTGGGTTTCCTTTGCTATCAAGTAGCAAACTGTAAAGCGTAATACTGTACTGGCTCTTCAGCTTGACTGTATTTCTCAGGCGGTACTTGATGTACTTCCGATCTGCGATATTGAAGAATAGTGGTTCAAGGTCTGGATGACATCTTAACCGGATAACATACTGGTGGAGCTTATCATCCATTTCGCATACAGCGGAATAGAATAGCGGAACTGCAACCGTCTTTTTTCGTCCCTTGGAATCTTCCTGCTCAAATCCAGCAGCCTTTGAAACGAACTTTGTGACAAGTCGGCTTGCCTGTTCGTACTGCAAATGCGACAGACCCAGCAGCTCGCCATATTCTTTCATTGTAAAAACGACCGTAGAACCTTCTGGTTCTCTCGGATTTATCTTAGACAGGTAAACTTCCAGTAGCTTTAGTTCACCAGCGTCCCAGTCCTTAAATTTAGCCCAAACGAGATCTTTACTTTTTTCGATGACGTTATTCGCATTCAGATTTTTGGACTGGCTCATAATATCCGCCCTCGTTTCATTGTAATAGGTCAAGTATACCAAATTGTAGGTACGCCGTCAATCAGTCATACAATACATTTTTTGTCGATATTGGTTGCCTACCATCTGTACCTACAATAGACTACCATCCATACCTACCATAGATTCACTTGCACAGCCTACCATCTGACCCTACCATAGAGATGTCTGGAAGCCTACCATCTGTACCTACATATTCTACCATCTGACCCTACCATAGACTACCATCCGCACCTACATATCCTACCATCCGCACCTACATATCCTACCATCTGACCCTACCATAAGGGGGTTATACCTTATTATAATCTAATATATCTAATAAGACTAATATCTTCTTCTAATAAGAAGCAGCTCCATAAACACAAAAAACGAATCTCTTTCGGAGCTTACCGCACACAAGTTAGATTCCACAAAGCTGTATAAATTCCTAGCTAATAACCAAATTTTGACAATTTCAGTTAGAATTGCTATGGTAGGATTGTTTGGTAGGCTGAAAATTGAAAGGACAACTTTCCAACCGTGTAATTTAATTATAAAGATTGCTTTTCCATGTATTGCCAATATCTAAGAGGTGTGATTTCCTTGAAAAAATTATCTTCACCTAATTTTTTCATAATTTGTCGTATATCAATACGAGTTAAGTCATTACTTTCACATAGACTTTTCTGAAGATTGCTCAAAATATGACCAACAACGGTATCTTCCAAATTTTGAGGAAGACTGGGATAAAGCAACTGAACCCTTTTCTTAACCTTACGACCTATTTTATTAGCGTCTGCAATGGATAAATTTGGAAAAAATGTTGAATAGTCCATTCTGTTAACAGGAACTTTTTTTTGCGCCGGAATTCCAATAACTTTCTGAAACTCCTGCTCATCCTTAAAATCAGCGTCAAATTTGATGGCTGTACACTTGCGCCCTGATTTTATACATACATACGAAACATTCAGATTTGAAACTTGGTTGATTTCTTTAACCACAGGTTCCAGAACATCACGCTTAAAGATTTTGAACTCTTCGTAAGTACCGGGGTTAATGCCTAATTGAGTTCGCAACTCTTCAATGCAGATCACTTTTGGTTCGTCTTTCGGCATCTGCATCATATCAACGAGTAGACTGTATAGCTTGATACTATATTGCTTGCTCATGCGAGCCATACTTTGCAGTCGGCCTTTAATAGAACTATTTCTAGCTATGCTGAAGAAAATTTCTCTTATCTGATCGTCACAGTCAAGCTCTATAACGTACTGGTTTTCATCTTTATAGCATCGTGCAGAAGAAAAAAGAGAATACATCTCAAATTTTTCTTCGTAATTTATCGTAACAACGTTGCCTAGAAATTTCCGTGTGCAGGATTCAATCTGTTCGTAACATAAATCGGATACGCCTAAGAGATTAGCGTACTCTTTCAGCGTAAAACGAACTTTTCCTCCTTCTGGATTCTGAGGATTTATTCTTGTTAAGTAAGCATCTAACAAGCAAAGTTCATCAGCGTTCCAATCTTTGAATTTAGACCAGAGCAATTTTTCCAAAAACGATTTTTCTTCGCTGGTTCTAATATTCAAACTGCTTTTTTCATCCACAGGTGACACATCCTTTATTTATGAATAAAAAAAGCATAGCATAAGGTGAGAAAATGGTCAATGAAAATATCTCCAATGAGGAGGATTCTATGTTTTGATAATGCGTAAAAAAAAATAGCCACAACCAGATTGACATAGGTGCGTCTTATATCTGGTTGCGAGCTAATTTTTTTCTTATTAGGCTGGCAGATATGTACTTACAAAGTCTTGTATGGTTACACAGGGCTTTTGGTTTTTCTCTGCTCCGTCGAATGGATCATAGTTCCAATCAGTTTTTTCGTCGATGTACCGCCGTCCATCATCGAGCAGCTCCAGCGGCTCTGCAAGGATGATGGTTCCCCAGTGGTTGACCATCACAAAGGGTGCGATCTCGCAGGGAATGCCCCGGCACTCATCATCATGCCGGACATCGTAGGCATACAGACCATCCGGGACAGTATCTCTCTTGATGCGGATGCTGGTGAACAG
>UMIH01010237.1_pt1 | contig 15781 bp, 10 predicted proteins | sample 1965771 | NCBI WGS metagenome assembly UMIH01 (sample SAMEA4836120, study PRJEB28245) | human gut metagenome | biome: gut microbiome; material: fecal sample | place: Denmark | collected 2008
TATCTGCTCCCACGCAAGTTCTTCTGACATATCACCCTGGCTTACAATTATCTTATCTTCCCCGGCACTATAATGCATAGGCTCTTTAAATGCTGCAACTGTTTTCATCTGCTTCTTAGTTCCAAGCCGCATATTAACAATTGGATAAAAGAAGAAAAACACTCCAAAAAGTCCCATCATGACTATATATTTAGGAGACATTTTGAATATTACCCCAAGCACGCACATAACTATTGCAAATGCTGCAAAAACATATCCGAATACTCCGCCAACATTGTGAAAAATGTGATACATCTTGAAATCATTAAGTGCTTTCTCTGTAATTACGCTGTCGAATTCAATTCTATCTTCCATACAATACTCCTATTAATGCATGAACTTGGCAAGACCTGAAAGGTTAAGGCCTTCCTTCTTAGGCTTTCTGTCCTGCCTGTTTCCTTTGCCGTTGTTTCTGTTATTCTTATTATTGGAATTATCCTTAGTGTACTTTCTGTTAGCTGCCTCTTTCTCATCAAGTATCATTGAAAGTGAAATTCTTGCCTTAGGGATATCAACATCTATAACTCTTACATCTACGATATCTCCTACACTTACAACATCAAGAGGGTGCTCAACTCTCTTTGTGCTGCTCATCTGGGAAATGTGTACAAGTCCGTCCTGATGCACTCCGATATCAACAAATGCTCCGAAATCAATAACATTTCTGACTGTTCCCTTAAGTATCATGCCCGGTGTTAAATCCTTCATATCAAGAACATCTTTTCTTAATATAGGCTTAGGCATCTCATCTCTTGGGTCTCTTCCCGGCTTCTCAAGTTCCTTGATGATGTCCTCAAGTGTCATTGTTCCTATTCCAAGTTCATCCGCCATCTTGGCAAAATCTTCAACTTTGCTCTTAAGTCCTATAAGTTCTCCTGATGTTATTGAATTAATATCATAACCTAAAAGTGTAAGAAGCTTTGTTGCTGCCTCATAACTTTCAGGATGTACGCTTGTTGCGTCTAACGGATTATCGCCGCCTGATATTCTCATGAATCCGGCACACTGTTCAAATGCCTTAGGTCCAAGCTTTGCAACCTTTAAAAGCTGCTTTCTGTTCGTGAATCTTCCGTTAGTCTCTCTATATTCAACTATATTCTTAGCTACTGCCTTAGATATACCTGAAATATACTCAAGAAGTGAGGCCGATGCAGTATTTAAGTCTACTCCAACCTTATTAACGCTGTCCTCAACAACTCCTGTAAGTGTGTTCTCTAACTTCTTCTGGTTCATATCATGCTGATACTGACCTACTCCGATTGATTTCGGATCAATCTTTACAAGCTCTGCCAATGGATCCTGAACTCGTCTTGCTATTGAAACTGCACTTCTCTGTGCCACATCAAAGTCAGGGAATTCCTCAGTTGCAAGCTTACTTGCTGAATATACAGAAGCCCCCGCCTCGTTAGTGATTACATAATCAACAGGAAGATTCATCTCATGTATCATATCTGAAATAATCTTCTCTGATTCTCTTGAAGCTGTTCCGTTACCACACGAAATAAGATTAACGTGGTACTTATCTATAAGCTTCTTAACCTCGGCCTTAGATTCCGCCACCTTATTGTGTGGTTCTGTAGGGTATATAACTTTAGTTGCAAGCACCTTACCTGTAGGGTCTACAACTGCAAGCTTACAACCTGTTCTGAAAGCCGGATCCCAACCAAGAACAACCTTGCCTGCGATAGGTGGCTGAAGGAGAAGCTGTTCAAGATTCTTTCCAAACACTTTGATTGCCCCATCCTCTGCCGTCTCTGTAAGGCTGCTTCTTATCTCTCTTTCGATAGCTGGTGCAATAAGTCTTCCATATGCATCTGCTATGCAGTTCTTAAGGTATTCTGCTGTAAATGCATTGTCTTTAAGAATATTCTTCTCAAGATATCTTAATATTCTCTCTTCCGGTGCTTCTACCTTAACAGTAAGAAACTTCTCATCCTCCCCTCTGTTAATTGCAAGGATTCTGTGTCCCGGAATTGTCGAAAGTGCCTCGCTGTAATCATAATAATTCTCGTATACAGACTCAGCCTTTTCATCTTTAGCTGTTACAACAAGCTTTCCTTCTTTCATTGTGATGTCTCTGATATATGTTCTGTAATCTGCAACATCTGATATCTGTTCTGCAATTATATCTAATGCACCTGCTATTGCATCCTGTGCTGTAGCAACTTCCTTACCCTCTTCATCACTGATAAATTCTGCTGCCTTGACTTCTACATCTTCTGTAGCTTCCTGTGCATATATGAACTGTGCAAGTGGTTCAAGACCTTTCTCTTTCGCAATTGTTGCTCTTGTTCTTCTCTTCTGCTTATATGGTCTGTAAAGATCTTCTACAAGAACCATTGTTTCTGCTGCTGTAATAGCAGCCTTAAGTTCTTCTGTAAGCTTTCCCTGTTCTTCAATGCTTGCGAGGACCTGAGTCTTTCTGTCTTCAAGATTTCTTAAATACTTTAATCTCTCATCAAGATTACGGAGCTGTTCATCATTTAACGCTCCTGTAACTTCCTTTCTGTATCTTGCAATAAAAGGGATTGTACACCCCTCATCTATAAGTTTAACAGCAGCTTCTACCTGTGTTACTTTAATTTCCAGCTCTTCCGCTATCTTCTTTGCGATATCCATTAATCTTCCTCCGTTTTCATACGCATATTACATTTAATTATATCAATTTCATCAAAGTTTATCAACAGTTGCATAAACGCAAGAATCCCCGCACTCCATGTGCGGGGAATGAAATTTACTTCATATTCTTTTTCATCTTATCAAGTTCATCATCTACACTTGATGTATAACTGCCGCCTGTCTGCTCTGACTTATCTTTCTTGGACTTTTCTGACTTATTGTTAGCAAACAATACCTTTGCAACCAATCCGGCACCACCAAATATAAGAACAAGTATAAGAATCCATTCATACATTGTAATAGATACAAGCCATATTCTTGTTGATGCAATTATCGAAGCGATTATAAGTATTACCGAAAGTACTGTAAATATTTTAGATACAAATGAACCACCTGTAGCAAACATCCATACAACTCCGATTATTAATGGTACCATAATAAGACCTGATGAGAACCTGCCACCCCATAATGAAAAAAATCCATATGATGAAGACACCATTACTTTCTGTGACAATATGTACAATCCAACAACAAGCATTATTACGCCGCCGACAAACTGTAACAACTCATTCTTAGCTTCCTTCATATCCCATATCCCCCTGTTCACTTATTATTCTTCTGGAACAAACACTCCATAGATAGTCTTAATAGCATCCTCAAAGTATCTGTTTCTTACACCAATGATGATGTTAAGCTCTGAAGATCCCTGATCTATCATTTTAACATTAATCTTAGCTTTTGCAAGTGCTGAGAAAATATTACCTGCTATACCAGTACTGTTCTTCATTCCACGTCCAACTACTGCAATAAGTGCAAGGTTAGCTTCAAGTTCAACAGAGTCAGGATTAACTGCCTTATGAATCTGTGCAAGAACCTTCTGTTCCTTCTCTACGAATTCATCCTGGTGAACAAATACTGTCATAGTATCAATTCCTGAAGGCATATGTTCGATTGAGATTCCGTTATCCTCGAATACTGAAAGAACCTTTCTACAGAATCCGATTTCTGAATTCATCATATCCTTATCAATGCTGATTGCAACGAATCCCTTCTTACCTGCAATACCAGTAATTGTGTATTCCGGCATATTACATGTTGTCTCAACAATCATTGTTCCCTTATCTTCCGGAGCATTAGTATTCTTAATATTGATAGGAATTCCGCCCTTTCTTACAGGGAAGATAGCTGATTCATGAAGCACTGATGCACCCATGTATGAAAGCTCTCTTAATTCCTTATATGTAATAACGTTAATTGGCTTTGCATTGCTTACAATTCTTGGATCTGCTGCGAGAAAACCTGATACATCTGTCCAGTTCTCATACATATCAGCCTTAAGTGCTCTTGCAACAATTGAACCTGTCACATCAGAACCGCCTCTTGAAAATGTCTTAACCTTTCCGTTAGGCATTGCTCCATAAAATCCAGGTACAACTGCTCTTTCAATATTAGCAAACTTTGCTTCGCACACTGCATTTGTCTTTTCTGAATCAAATTCTCCATCCTTATCGAAGCATATAACTGTAGCAGCGTCTATGAACTCATATCCAAGATAGTTAGCCATGATAATACCATTAAGATATTCACCTCTTGAAGCTGCATAATCTTTTCCTGCAAGTGCCTCAAAATTCTTCTTGATTGTCTCAAACTGTTCTTTTAATGAAAGCTTAAGTCCAAGCCCCTTTATTATTTCGTTATATCTTTCCTCAATTGCCTTAAGGCTCTTCTCAATATTCTTACCAGCTTCTGCCTCTGCATAACATTTGTAAAGCATATCAGTAACCTTAGTATCCTCTGGAAATCTCTTTCCAGGTGCTGAAGGAACTACATACTTTCTGTCCTCATCAGCACGGATAATATTACCAACCTTCTTAAACTGCTCTGCGCTTGCAAGTGAACTTCCACCAAATTTAACTACTTTAACCATTACTTTTCTCCCTTATATTATTACTGTAATTTAGTATCATCTATTCTGATTCTGCTTATAACAGAAACCTTATCCTTAGCATCTTCAAATGCTCTCTCTGTCATAGGTTCTGTAACAAATCCGAACTCTCCGTTAATTCCATCAACCTTAACAACCTGTCCTTCACCAAATGCTGCCTTAGCTGCCTGGACATCATCGCCCTTAATTCTTACAAAGAATCTTCTTGTCTCGTCAAATGTATCACCAAGCTCCTGCTTTACTGAACTCCAGATTGTCATAACATTTTTACCCTTATGCTTAACACAGTCAACTACATCTGATACTACAGCACTTGCTGTTGGAAGCTTTCCGGCTCCTGCTCCGAAGAACATTACATCCCCTAATACATTGCCGTGTACATAGATTCCGTTAAGAACGTCATTAACATTATATAATGGATGTGTGCTGTCAATCATGAATGGTGCTGTGATTGCATATACCTTGCCATCCTTACTATAGCTTGTTGCAAGAAGCTTGATAACACTTCCAAGCTCTTTAGCATATGCAAAATCTTCATTAGAAATCTTTGTTATTCCCTCTGTATACACTTCCTCGAATTTCACTGTATTTCCAAATGCAAGTGATGTAAGAATTGCTATCTTTCTGCATGCATCGTAACCTTCAACATCAGCCTCAGGATTTCTTTCTGCATATCCAAGTGCCTGTGCCTCTTTAAGAACCTCCTGATATGAGATTCCTTCTCTGCTCATTTTAGTAAGAATATAGTTAGTTGTTCCATTAAGAATACCTGTAATCTTAGTAATCTCATCTGCTGTAAGAGACTGGTTAAGCGGTCTGATAATTGGAATTCCACCGCCTACTGATGCCTCAAACATGAAATTAAGTTTTCTTTCTTTAGCCATCTCAAGAAGCTCCGGACCGTGTGCAGCAACAAGTGCCTTATTAGATGTACACACACTCTTTCCTGCTTCAAGTGCCTTCTTAACAAATGTAAATGCCGGCTCTACGCCACCCATAACCTCAACAACAACCTCTATCTCAGGGTCATTAATTATAAGATCTATATCATGAACGATTTTATCCTGAATTGGATCTCCAGGAAAATCTCTTAAATCAAGTACACTCTTAACCTCAATAGTATCTCCTGCTCTCTTTGCAATTGAAGCACCATTGGTATTTAATACTTCAACCACTCCTGATCCTACTGTTCCATAACCTAACACTGCAATCTTTGCCATATCTGCCTCCGTTTTCTTTAATTGCTTATATATCAGATAGATGCATCACTGCTTAATATCTTAAGATATCTTACTCCTTTAAGTCTTTCTATCTGCTCTATCATTTCTGAAGAATCTCCTGTAGTTGGAAGAATATCCACGCTGAGCGTCAGCGAAGCAATTCCATTAACAGGAATTGTCTGATGAATAGTAAGAATATTCGCCTTGAATTCTGCAACCTTCTTCAATACCAGGGAAAGCAGCCCTGGTTCATCGTCCATCGACAATACAAATGTAATGGTTTTACCCTTTACATTCTCTCTAAACGGAAAAATATCATCCTTATACTTGTAATAAGAACTTCTGCTTATTCCAACTTTCTCTGTAGCATCTGCAACAGATATATTTTCAGTCTCAATAATTCTGTTCGTCTCCGCCACCTTAAGCAGAACCTCAGGCAGAGCCTTTTGCTTAACGACATAATACTTAATATTATCTGCCATACTGCGTCTGTACCTTTCTATTGTCCGTTTTACAAAGACAATTGTTCTTCAATGTCTTTCTCTGATAAACAACTGTCTACCGCACAAAGAATATTACCATATATGTATACACATTGCAAGCATATAATTATATTCTCCTTGCGAGTAGCGCAGATGCCATAATTTCGTTATGGCATTGTCGCGGTGCTTCTCGAATATACTTAACAAAAGGACGGGCCATGCAAGCATGCCTGTCCTTTCATTAAGTATATTCTCCGCGCTACTCGCGCAAAAAGAAACCCTCACACAACGGGAGAGGAATGTGAGGGTTTCGCTTCTTGTGAAGCTTTATAAAAACAATGCCGCAAATACATTGTTCTTACCATATTAAGTTGTATCTATATTATGTAATCTATTGTCTGCTTATAATTAATCCATGAAGATTGCTACCCAGTAAAGGTATCCTTCTGAGTCTGCTGCAACACCTACACCAACTCTGCTGTACTTAGTACTTGTCATACATGCATAATGTGTTGCTGAATTGTGCCAGCCATTTACTATCTCTACAGGGCTTGTCTGATATCTGCCCATGACCTCACCGAAATATCCGGCCTGTCCAAAATCTGAACATATTGAAGAAGCATTTCTTCCATCTGGTCTTTTATGCCTGCCATTCTCTATAACAAAGTAATCATTAACTGCATTCTCTGATGCTCTTACCTGAGCCATATCTGTAAGAATTGCATCATATGTAACTGCAGACACACCTGCTGCTGCACGTTCTGCATTGATTCCTGATATAACCTGTGCAACTCTTTCATCTGATGGAGTCTGTACAACAGGTACTGGTGCTTTTGTCGCAGCCTCCGTATGCTCTATTACCTGAACTGCCTCTGTGGCAGTCTCTGTCTGTGGCTGAGTCTCTGCAATTGTACTGTTCCGTTCTGTTACTGCCTCTGTGGCTTCTTCTGTTGTAACTTCAGTTGTTGCCTCTATAGCAGCTGTCTCTGTATCAGTTTCTGTTTCTTTCTGGGCAATTGTTTCCTTAACTACTGAATCTGTTGCATCATTAGCTGCCGCAACTATTGTTTTGGCACCATCATTATCTGAATTAGGTGTTCCTGCTACTTTAGCCGCGAAACCAACACCGATGCCAAATACAAGTACTGCTATTGCTATCGTTACATTTTTAATCCACTTTTTAGAATTATTCCTTTTCATATCCATATCCCCCGTTCAACAAAAAAGGCACCCGATAACCGGATGCCTGAAAAATACTAATCATTTGCGTTGATTGTAATGCAACCGGCTGTCATTCTGATAAAATCAGTTAAGACCCTTGGCTTTGCGTCATAGCCTTTCGACTACTTTGCCAACATATTAACTTGTCTCTTTATATGAATATAATACCACTAATTTAAAATATGTAAATAGTACCATCGAACTATTTTTTATTTTTTATTCAAAAAAGGGGGAGGAATTTTATTGCCAATTCCCTTCCCCATCCTAATATTACTTTCTTTCTCTATCAAATACACTTGCAAGATATCTCATGCATTCCAGTTCATGTTGGCCTAACTGACCTTTCTGCATTCGCCATTTCCAGTTATTGCCCATGCTTGATGGAAGATTCATTCTTGCCCAGTTTCCAAGCTTGAGAATGTCCTGAACAGCAAATACTGTAAGAACAGCAACGCTTGAATACGCAGCCCTGAATACCTGGTCAACCATTCTTCCCTTATCTCTTGTATCAAGATAGTCATAAGCATATCCTAATTCCCAGTCGCCCCTGTCTTCAAAGAAACCAAGCAAGGTTTCGTTATCATGAGTTCCACCATAGCACACAAGATTTTGTGTATAATTATATGGAAGATGCGGATTCTTTCTATCTCCTCCAAATGCAAATTCAAGGACCTTCATTCCCGGATATCCATTTTCTTTAAGAATCTTTGCCACTTCAGGAACTTCAACACCTAAGTCTTCAGCAATAATCTTCTTATCACCGATAGATTCATTAATAACATCAAGCAGTTTCTGTCCCGGTCCCTGTCTGTACTCACCCTGTCTTGCATCAGGCATATCTGATGGAATTGTATAGTACTTCACAATTCCTATAAAATGGTCAATTCTTATGACGTCATACAGCTTTGCTGAGGCTGCCATTCTCTTTCTCCACCAGCTGAATCCATTTGCTTCCATTTTATCATAATCATAAAGAGGATTGCCCCATTTTTGTCCTGCATCAGAAAATGCATCTGGCGGTACACCTGCAACCTTTATCGGTGTTAAATTCTCATCCAGCTGGAATTCTCCCTGATTAGCCCATACATCTACGCTGTCATATCCCATATAAATAGGTATATCACCTATAATCTCTATACCATTACTATTAGCATATTGTTTAAGCGCATTCCACTGTCGGTAGAATTCAAACTGTATGAATTTCCAGTATCCTATATCATCCGAAAGCTGTTCTTCATATTGGCTCATCGCCTCTGGCTTTCTGAACTTTATATCAGTTTCCCATTCACCCCATGAGACATTGTTAAAGTGAGACTTCAATGCCATAAACAGAGCATAATCCTCAAGCCAGTCTGCATTATCTTTAACAAAATTATCAAACTGCTTATAAAGAGGAAGTCCCTTGGCAAGCGTCTTCTTGCTTTCTGCACATGCATCCTTAAATCTGTCGTAAGCAATTCTTAATATATCAAATCTGTTATTATATATCTTCTCATAACTGACATATCTTTCGTCGCCAATATTTCCATCTCTGTAGGTTCCGAATCTTCCATTAACAGCGTCATCTTCAGAAACATTTACAGGCACAATTCCATCGCCCCAGTCTCTTGAAATAACCTCTGACTTTAACAAGAACCCCTCCTCAATAAGCATATCAAGATCAACAAAGTACGGATTGCCTGCAAATGCAGAATATGACTGATATGGGCTGTCACCATAAGTAGTTGGTCCTAACGGAAGTACCTGCCAGTACTTATGATTACACTCTTTAACAAATGTAACAAAATCATATGCATCCTTGCCAAATGTTCCTATGCCATATGGTGATGGCAATGAACTTACTGGCATAAGTATACCTGCATTTCTTTTAAATTTCGTTTCAGCCATTTGCAGCACCTCCATTGTCATTACTCATTTCTTCCGTAAATTTCTTAACGCTCTCTGCTTCTGATTGCGTAAGTAATTTCTCTACATCAAGAAGAATAACTAATTCCCCATTAACATTGGCGACCCTGTCAAGATATGCTGTATCATCCGTTCTAGCCAAAGCCGGCATAGGAACAATACCATTTGCATCAATATCTCCAATCTCAAGTACATCATCAACTTCAAGTGCCAGCTTAACCACGCCAGGAATATTAACAATAATTGTACTGTCTTCGCCAATACTTCCAACAGCATCATCCGTGCCAAACTTTTTTCTTAAGCTGAAAGCAGGGATAACCTCCCCTCTCAAATTAACAATTCCACTGATATACTCCATTGCATTAGGAACTCTCACAATATTAATCTCCCGTTCTATCGACTGGACAAGATTAATATCTACTCCAAACTGTTGATTGCCTAATCTGAAAATCACCGGTTTAATATAATCCGCCATACTGATGTACCACCTTTCACTATCATTCAGTTTACTACCTTAATATCTGTTACTCTTCAGTTTTTCCCGTACTAATCCATGTTAAATATGCATTTATGAACGGATCAATGTTTCCATCCAGAACACTTCCTGCATTAGCAACTTCCTTATTAGTTCTGTTATCCTTAACCATTGTATATGGCTGAAGAACATAACTTCTTATCTGACTTCCAAAGTTAATATCTTTGACATCTCCTCTGATTCCAGATAGATTCTCTGCATTCTCAGCCTCCTTTAAAAGATAGAGCTTAGCCTTTAACATCTGCATAGCTTTATCTTTATTCTGGTGCTGAGATCTTTCATTCTGACACTGTACAACAATTCCTGTTGGAAGATGTGTAATTCTGATTGCTGATGACGTTTTATTAATGTGCTGTCCACCTGCACCACTTGAACGATATGTATCAATTCTTAAATCATCATCATTAATCTCAATATCTATATCCTGATTAATATCAGGCATTACGTCACATGATACGAAAGAAGTCTGTCTCTTACCTGCCGCATTGAATGGAGATATTCTTACAAGTCTGTGAACACCATGTTCAGATTTCAGATGTCCATATGCATTCTCTCCGCGGATTTCTATAGTAACCGACTTAATTCCTGCTTCTTCACCTTCAAGATAATCAAGTGTTTCTGTTGTATATCCGTGACTTTCCGCCCATCTTGTATACATTCTGAAAAGCATCTGACACCAGTCACAGCTTTCTGTTCCACCTGCTCCTGCATGAAGTGTAAGAATGGCATCACATGCATCATGTTCTCCAGAAAGCAATGTCTCAATCCTTAAACTTTCCATCTTGTCTTCAAGACCCGTTATCTCTTCTTCTATCTCTGGAATAAGCGACTGATCATTAGATTCTTCTGCCATCTCAATAAGTGTCTTAACATCATCAAGACCTGTTTCAAGCTCATTATATCTTTCAAATGCATCTTTTAACCCTTTAAGTTCTTTCATAGCATTTTGTGATTTATCCGGATTATCCCAAAAACCTGGCGCTTCCATATCTGCTTCCAGTTCTTCAATTCTTTTTTGCTTATTGTCAAGATCCAGTGATTTCTTAATCTGTGCCATAGGCTTATCATATCCTGAAATTCTGTATCTGAACTGGTCTAATTCTACCATATATCCTCCAAAACAACAGACGCGGACGCTGATATTCCAGACATTCCGCGTCCCAAAAGTCATATTATAAACTTATGCCTGTCTTCCACAACAGTTCTTATACTTCTTACCGCTTCCACAAGGGCATGGATCGTTAGGATATATCTTCTTCTCTGTTCTTCTTGCAGGACCCTTTACAGAAGGGCCTTCATCCTTATTAGTTCCAGTCACCTTGGCTACCTGTTCTCGTTCTATCTTCTGTTCAACCTGAATATGCATAAGAAGTCTTATTGTATCTTCCGCTATACCTGCTGTCATTTCATCAAACATGTCATAGCCCATCATCTTATACTGTACAACGGGATCTCTCTGACCAAGAGCCTGAAGTCCTATACCCTGTTTCAACTGATCCATATCATCGATATGATCCATCCACTTTCTGTCAATTACCTTAAGCAGGATTACTCTCTCAATTTCTCTTATCTGTTCTGACTCTGGGAATAACGCTTCCTTATCCTCATATAGTTTGACAGCCTTCTCTTTTAAATCATGTATTAATTCATTCTTATTCCTGATGTTTTCTCTATATACAACCTTTTCAATCGGAATTGTAGGAAGCAGAAGCTCATTAATTTCGTTATAATCCCATTCATTGGCATCTTTATCTTCACCAACACAACGGTTTACAACATTCTCTACATAATCTGTTATCATCTTCATAATAGAATTACGCATGCTTTCTCCATCAAGAACTCTTCTTCTTTCAGCATACATAATCTCTCTCTGCTCATTCATAACCTGATCATACTCAAGAAGATGGCTTCTGATACCAAAGTTATTAGTCTCAATCTTCTTCTGAGCTGTCTCTATAGCCTTGCTTAACATCTTATGCTCAATCTGCTCATCCTCAGATACCCCAAGACTGTTGAAAATATTCATAAGTCTTTCCTGTGCAAACAGCCTCATAAGATCATCTTCAAGAGAAATGTAGAATCTTGATTCACCAGGATCTCCCTGTCGTCCGGAACGTCCACGTAACTGGTTATCAATACGACGGCTTTCATGTCTTTCTGTACCAATAATCTTAAGACCACCTGCAGCAACAGCCTCATCATCAAGCTTAATATCAGTTCCTCGACCAGCCATGTTAGTAGCAATAGTAACTGCACCATGACGTCCTGCCTCTGATACTATCTGTGCCTCTAACTCATGATACTTCGCATTAAGTACATTATGAGGTATGCCCTTCTTTCTTAACATCTCACTAAGAAGCTCAGACGTCTCAATTGTTATTGTACCTACAAGAACAGGCTGTCCTTTTTCATGAGATTCAATAACAGACTGTACAACAGCATTAAATTTGCCTTTCTTAGTCTTAAATACAGCGTCATTATAATCAACTCTTATAACAGGCTTGTTAGTTGGCACTTCAACAACGTCCATGTTATAGATTTCACGGAATTCCTTCTCTTCTGTAAGAGCTGTACCTGTCATACCAGCCTTCTTCTCAAACTTATTAAAGAAGTTCTGGAATGTAATAGTTGCAAGAGTCTTACTCTCTCTCTTAACCTTAACATGCTCTTTGGCTTCTATCGCCTGATGAAGACCATCTGAATAACGACGTCCTGGCATAATACGGCCTGTAAATTCATCTACTATAAGTACCTCATCATCTTTAACAACATAATCCTTATCCCTGAACATAAGATTATGAGCGCGAAGTGCAAGTGTAACATTATGCTGAATTTCAAGATTCTCAGGATCTGCATAATTATCTATATGGAAGAACTGCTCAACCTTGTGAATACCCTGTTCAGTAAGGTTAACTACCTTATCCTTCTCATTAACGATGAAGTCTCCATCTTCTTCAACTTCCTCGTTCATGATTGCCTGCATCTTAGTTCTCTCACCCTTATATTCGCCTCGCTGTAATTGCCTTGCAAGTATATCACAGAGTTCATATAATTTAGTAGATTTTCCGCTCTGTCCTGAGATAATAAGAGGTGTACGTGCCTCATCAATAAGAACAGAATCGACCTCATCTATAATACAGTACTTAAGATTTCGTAATACAAGTTCATTCTTATATATAGCCATATTATCACGAAGATAATCAAATCCAAGCTCGTTGTTCGTTACATATGTAATATCACACGCATATGCAGCCTGTCTTTCTTCTCTTGTTGAGTCATGTAATACGACGCCAACCTTAAGACCCAAAAACTCATGTATCATACCCATCTGCTCAGCATCTCGCTTAGCAAGGTAGTCATTAACAGTAACTACGATTACGCCCTCTTCTGTAAGTGCATTAAGATATGCAGGAAGTGTACACACAAGTGTCTTACCTTCACCAGTTTTCATCTCTGCAATTCTTCCCTGATGAAGAATAATACCTCCAATAAGCTGAACATGATAATGTTCCATGCCAAGAACTCTCTTACCAGCCTCTCTTACTGTCGCAAATGCTTCTGGAAGAATATCATCAAGAGTCTCTCCCTTTGCTAATCTGTCCTTGAATTCTTTAGTCTTTGCTTTAAGCTCTTCATCGCTTAACTTGCCATAAGATTCTTTATAACTTTCAATCTTATCTGCAATTGGATATATTCTTTTTAATTCATGTTCGCTATGTGTTCCAAATAATTTCTGAGCTAATCCCATTACTTTATACTTCTCCTTATAAAAGCCTATTTGTGTTGTAATTGTATCACTATTTAGACATTCTATCAAGTAAAGTTAAACCATTAAAATTTTATTAATTAAAAACAACTCCATGACAAAATACCGCCTGCTGGTATTAAACCAACAGACGGTATCTTCAGAAAGTGGTAATATGAAAAAAAATACTAAACTAATTAATCTAATTCTGGTTCAATCAAACCATATGTGTTGCCTTTTCTCTTATACACAACATTAACTTCCTCTGTCTCTGAATTAAAGAATACATAGAAATTATGTCCAAGAAGTTCCATCTGTACACATGCTTCCTCTGGATCCATTGGCTTGATTCCGAATCTCTTGGTTCTGATAATCTTAACCTCATCATCATCATAATCTTTCTCTACGAATTCCTGTGCAAATGCTGCTGCATTCTGCTGCTTGTCAACAATCTTATTCTTATACTTCTTTAACTGACGCTCGATAACTTCCTCAACAAGATCAATTGAAACATACATATCGCTGCTTACCTGCTCGCTTCTAATGATATTGCCCTTAACCGGAATAGTTACCTCAATCTTCTGTCTTTCTTTTTCTACGCTTAGAGTTACATTAACTTCTGTCTCTGGTGCAAAAAACCTGTCAAGCTTTCCAAGCTTCTCCTCTACTGCTGACTTTAATCCCTCTGTTATATCAATATTTCTTCCTGTAATTATAAATCTCATGATGTCCAACTCCTTTACGTGTTTTATAATCGTGGGCAGAGGTAAGAATCTGATCGTAATTCCTTTCCAACCTTCTCTTTATAAAATCTATCAGACATTCTTCCTTCTTCAATCACCACATATGCCGAAAGAATATATACATATGCAGCTAACACGACCTAAGATACATTTCTGTATGCTTATTTTATGTAAATATTATATCACATATTTGTAAATTAACAAGTATATCCTTTAATTATTTTATGCAATTATGTCAAGCGTCATATTAAAGTTTTTTGAATTTTTGCAATATTTAACAAAACATTTATTCTTTTTTACCCACAGTAAAACATGATTATACTTTTGTGGATTTCTGTGGATAATGTGGATAACTTAGTTGATAAATGTTGTTTTAGATAAAAACGGCATTTTTTATTGTGGATAACTTTTTTAAATATTCAAAACTAATGTCAAGCAATTATTGAAATAAATACAATCTGATTTTCTTTTTGGTAAGGATGCACAAGGAAGTTTTTGTCAATATTTGTTTTTAATTTTTTTATAGAAATATCCAGTATTTTCCTGTATTATAATAACGATATTATTGAAATTACATTTTATTAAGTGAGGCATATTATCATGAAAAAAACTATAGTTATAACTGGTGCTTCCCGTGGAATCGGAAAAGCAATTGCAATAGAACTTGCCGGAAAAGGCACTAATATTGTTATCAACTGTGTGAATAATGTGGATAAGCTAAATGAAGTCAGATCCATTATTGAGGAAAAAGGCAGTGTCTGTGAAACATTTATAGGCGATATGGGAAATTACAGTGATGTACAGAAAATGTTTGACATGTGCCTTCAGTGCTTCGGCCAGGTTGATGTGCTTATCAACAATGCCGGAATATCTGTTGTCGGGCTTTTTCAGGATATGGGCGAGGATGAGTGGCACAGGATATGTAACACTAATATAGATTCTGTCTTTAACTGCTGCCATTTTGCCGTTAAAGACATGATGAAGCGACACTGTGGTAAGATTATTAATATATCTTCTGTGTGGGGATTGTACGGTGCAAGCTGTGAGGTTGCATATTCAGCAACCAAGGGGGCAGTCAATTCATTTACAAAGGCACTTGCAAAGGAACTTGCTCCAAGTGGTATTCAGGTCAACGCTGTTGCATGTGGAGCTATTGACACTGAGATGAATGGGCATCTCTCAGATTATGACAAGGCAGAACTTGCAGAAGAGATTCCTGCAGGCCGGTTTGGAACCCCGCAGGAAGTCGCTGAACTTGTTAAATCTCTTTCCGGAATTAACAACTACCTTACTGGTCAGATAATAACTCTTGATGGCGGCTGGGTTT
>UMIH01010568.1_pt1 | contig 15447 bp, 16 predicted proteins | sample 1965771 | NCBI WGS metagenome assembly UMIH01 (sample SAMEA4836120, study PRJEB28245) | human gut metagenome | biome: gut microbiome; material: fecal sample | place: Denmark | collected 2008
GTTAAATGAACTTTTATAGGATGCTATGCATAAAATAATTTCAGCAAATTTTCTTGTTAGAAAGTTATAATTGTAAAAAAATCCAAGGTAAGCTCAGAAAAAGATGCCAAGGTTTTGTTCAATGCTACTCCCAATAAGCATAATTAGACCATTAATTTTGTTGCTGATTTACCTCCGAGCTTACCTTGGAATATTTATATTTTATAGAAATATGCGTTCAAGATACTAAAGATAAACTTTAATAAAAAACAATGGCTTCAAATACTTTTATGTTATAGATTAAGCACCTGAGCAATATCATCATTTTATCTTTAGTATATTATGGATAAATTTTTTATCTAATTAGAATCTAACATATTTTTATAGTAGTTTCTTTTGTAAAAAAGTTTTTTGATACTTATTACTCCCGTTGTGTAACCATCTCATCTACGATTTCTTTAATAAAGTCATATTCCCGCATCAGAAGAATGAGATGATATGCGCTGATTCCCGTGTTTTTCTGGAACCAATTTCGCGAGACATACATGTTGATATCTAAATTATGTGCCACATATTTGTAAATTTGCCGCTTATGGTGATGTCGAAGCAGTTTGGTCAAAAGAGCAGAAAGTTCCTCATTGTTGCCGATAATAAATTTTTCTACACCAAAATAGCACCAGATCTGGTGCTTTTCTTCATTAGACATTGTTACTCCTCTTATTATTATAGAAAGCAACAAACATTATAAAAGGACTGAGTAACCAATGAACAAAGACAAAATACCCGCAGCCATGTATATTCGGATGTCGACGGAGCATCAGAAATACTCTCCGGAAAATCAGGCTGCAGCCATCCGTGAATATGCAGAATGTAATAACTATGAAATTATAAAAACTTATACCGATGGCGGAAAAAGCGGTTTGAATATCGCTGGCCGCGCTGCTTTGCAGCAAATGCTGCAAGACGTCCAAAGCCATCAGGCTGAATATAAAGCCATTCTTGTTTTGGACGTTACTCGTTGGGGACGGTTTCAGGATGCCGATGAGAGTGCATATTACGAGTACATCTGCAAAAGAGCCGGAACGCCGGTAAATATTGTAATGAGCAGTTTGATAATGACGGCAGTCCTGTCGCGACTATTGTTAAAGGCGTTAAACGGACAATGGCAGCCGAATATAGCCGAGAGCTTTCTTGCAAAGTCTTTGCCGGAAAATGCCGCTTAATCAACCTTGGCTACCGTCAGGGAGGTTTCGCAGGCTTTGGATTGCGGCGTATGCTGGTAAACGAGCATGGCGAACATAAGGGGATTCTTGTCGCCGGAGAACACAAAAGCATTGCCACAGACCGGGTCATTTTAGTTCCCGGGCCGGAAGAAGAGCAAAAAATTGTTCGTTGGATGTATAAAATGTTTACAGAGGAACTGAAAACAGAACAGGAGATCGCCGATATTCTCAACCAACAGGGAGTTCTCACCGACTTAAATCGTACTTGGACTAAGGCAACGGTCAATCAAGTCTTAACCAATGAGAAATATATCGGCAATAATGTTTCTAACCGTATTTCGTTTAAATTAAAGACTAAGCGCGTGGTCAATCCGGAAAGCGAATGGATTCGCAAGGAAGGAGCTTTTGAGGCAATTGTTGATCCGAGCGTCTTTTATATCGCCAAAGGCATCATTAACGCCCGAGCCAGACGTTTCTCCAATGATGAGCTTTTGCAGAAATTAAAGGATTTACAAGCCAAGAAAGGCTATCTGTCTGCCCTTATCATCAACGAAAGCCCCGATATGCCGTCAAGTTCCATCTATTCCAGCCGCTTTGGCAGCCTGGTCCGGGCTTATCAGCTTATCGGTTACGATCCAGAACGGGATTACAGTTTTATTGAAATTAACCGCTTTTTGCGCGGGCTGCATAAAAATATTTTTGAGGAGACGATTGGTAAAATCCAGGAAATCGGCGGGGATGTTAAGATTGATGCCGAAAATGACCTTTTGAATGTCAACGACTACTTTTCGGCATCCATTGTCATTTGCCGGTGTAAGCAGCTTCCGAATGCTGGCTTCCGTTGGAAAGTCCGTTTTGATACCTCTCTTTTCCCAGATATAACGATTGCTGTGCGGATGGCTGCCGATAATAAAAACGTCTTGGATTATTATCTGTTACCGGCTTTGGACTTTAGGGATCCTAAGCTATTGCTTTCCGAACAGAACAAAGGGGTACTCGATTCTTACCGTTTTCCGGATTTAAGCCAACTGTTTGAAATGGCCCGTCGCAACTCTATCCGCTATTGGGAGGCTGCCTAATGAATCGCCGTCAAATTCTGGAAAATATCCCCATTGACAAGATTAACATTCTCAATCCGCGGGAACGTAACCGTAAAATTGCCAGCGAAATTAAGAAAAACATTGAAGATGTCGGCCTGAAACGCCCGATTACCGTTTCACGAAGATTAGATTTCACAGATGGCAAAGAGTATGATCTGGTCTGTGGCCAAGGTCGTCTGGAGGCTTATATTGCCAATAATCAGACGGAGATTCCTGCAATTATCATTGATGCCGATGAGGAGGAAACCCTGATTATGAGCCTTGTTGAGAACATTGCCCGGCGGAATTATTCCCCGACCGAACTGCTTCAGGGAATCAAACAGCTCAAGGACAAAGGATATTCCTCGGCCGAGATTGCCCGCAAAACAGGCTTTACAGCAGAATATATCAACCAAATCAGCAAGTTGTTGTTTCGGGGGGAAGAACGCTTGATTAACGCCGTCTATACGGATCGTATTCCACTAAACGTAGCAATTGATATTTCGGATGCAGATGACAAGGATGTTCAGAATGTCCTGCGTGAGGCTTATGAGGCAGGACAGATTCGCGGTAATAAATTAGCTTTTGTAAAGGATTTAATTGAACGGCGAATTAAGAAAGGCAAAAGCATTTAGTAAGAAAAAATGCAGTGCCAAGCAGTTGACAGCACAAGATGTTCAGGCTCTTTATGAGCAGGAAATCAAACGAACAAAGCTGATTATTGCCAAGAATGACCGGGTCGAAAATTCACTGATTTTTGTTACTCAGAGCATCAAAAGCCTGCTTGGCAACGAGAATTTTTATAACTTATTGAAAGCGGAAGAATTGGAAAAACTGCCGAAATACTTGGCTGAAAGGTTACAGATTCATGGATAAGAAATTAAATAAAGCCTTTGAACAAGCCATTGTTCATTTAAAAGTTTCAGACATAATATTTTCAAAAGAAATTAATAAGGACATATTTTCCACCCGAAAATATGCCCAGATTGTTTCTTCCATTCGTGAAATCGGCCTGATTGAAGCACCGATCGTAACTTTTAGCGATAACGGTTATACGCTTCTGGATGGCCATCTGCGTTTGAATGCGCTTAAGGACTTGGATATACCGGAAGTAGATTGCCTTGTTTCTACCGATAATGAAAATCTTACCTACAACAAACATGTTAATCGGCTCTCTAATGTCCAGGAACAGAAAATGATAGAAAAAGCCATCAATCGCGGCGTTTCTATTGAACGTTTGGCAAAAGTTCTGGATATGAAGCCAGAAAACATCCGTCAGAAGAAAAATCTATTGAAAAACATTTGTCCTGAAGTTGTTGAAATGCTTAAAGATAAAATCGTAAGCTCTAAGGTTTTTAATTATCTCGCCCGCATGAAGCCGGAACGTCAAATCGATGCGACTAAGATTATGGTTGAGAGCAAAACATTTACCACCTCATTTGCCCGTTCCATCTGGCTTGCTACAGCCGATGATTTATTGGCAATTCCCCGTCGCAGACAAAAATCAATAGTAATGGATTTCAGCCATTTTACCAAACTGGAGGAGGAAATTAACCGACTGCACGGCGAATATGAGGAAATTGAGGAGAATTATGGTCTGAATGTCCTAAATTTCACACTGGTCAAAGGATACGTCAAAACCTTGGTAATGGACCCGCGTGTAAACCGCTATCTCCGGATCAATAATCCCGACATCCTAGAACACTTGGAAAGCATTGTAGATATTGATAATCTTAATCCCGAGGAATGACTTTATTCAAAATGAGATAAAAAATCCATTTTATTAAAGTAATTTTGCTTGAAGTTCTCCAGATTGAAATTTGTTTCCGGCGTAAGCACGTTTTGTGTTCTAAGGGCATATTGCTCACGAAGCCAATTTTGTTCTTCAACATAAAAGAATCTGTCGATATTATCCTTAATAAAAAATTTGTTTTTTGTATTTCGATCTTGAAAGAAATATGAGAATGTCCCTATCTCTAAGAGTTCAGGGGTAATATTTCGGTCAAAAACTTCCAACATTTTATATGCCTTATCACCATAAATTTGTTTTGTAAAATAAAATACTCCAGGATCGCTATGATTTTTGGTAAGAATTGGGTACCCATATGGATCTTTATTAACCTTCATTGCATTATATACTTTTACATCGAATTCATGTAAACATACTAAGAATACGGCTAGATCAGGTGAGAAAAGCTCATGCCCTGAGGCGATTTGCTTTATAAACATAACAAGTCTGTCAAAAACTTGTTCCATTTGCCGCAATGAAAAATTAAACCAAATACTATAAGCTGCAAAATAACGTTTAATAATATTTTCTGACGTTTGAAGTGTATTATATTTTTTTGCTTCAATTTCTCCTTGCGTATCTCCATACCTGCTATATGAAAATGAATTATAAAATACATTATAGATATCAATAAGAAAAACTAGTTCCCGTTTTTCTTCCTGTATTTTCTTTATAATAGTATCAACTCCAGATTTATCGTATAAGAATTCAGCAAATGCTTTTTTATCCGGATGTGGCAATAAAAATGTATTATTTATAAATTTTCGTTTATATCCCTCAAAATTTTCAGTTCCAAATAAACATTTCACAGAATTTTCAAGATGATTTTCATCTATTGCAAGCACAAAAACGAATCCGGACACATCAAAAAAGTGTTTTAATACCTCTAATGTTCTTACGGCATAATCCGGACTGCAGCGATCCAATTCATCAATAATTATGATTATCGGTTTGTCAGAGGTTCTTGCCCATTGAGTTAATGCTTCTTTTAGTTCCTTGAGAGCCTTTTGATATTGCCTAAAATCATCATAAAGTGATTTTGAAGAAAAATGATTTTTAAATTCCTCAATAATGTCAACAGTCAGGGCTTCCTGAGATATGCTTTTAATTGCGGTGCCGCATAAGAACGCAAGCGAATTTTTAGAAAATTTTAAAGTGGAAGCTATAATTTTTGTTGGCAGTTTTCTGCCATCCTTTTCATAAATTTCATTTAATTTTGCCAATATTGGCATAAGAGGATCTTCATAAAAATCCATCTCCCAGATATTCATTTTAGTTGTCTGTACGCCATCTTTTTCAAGGACGCTCTTTAATTTTTCACAAAAAAAGGTTTTTCCGGTTCCAAAATCCGCTGAAATTGAATAAACTTTAGAAACACCGCCCTCAATATAGGTGTTTTGCTCAATTAAATGGGCAAAATCAATGACAGATGATTTTATGCCTAATTTATCGTCTTCAAAAATTTTATCATATTCAATAGCTAAATTGTCGTCACTCATAGATTTTTCTCTTAAATTTAATTACAATTCTTGTCCTAACAGCCAGTCAAACACATTCAGGCGTTTAATTCCGTTATTTTCTCCCGAGCCATAATCCATTGACAGCAAAAATTTAGGATAATTATCATCAATTGCTTCCAATGGCGCCAGCTCTCGCTGCAAAATTTGAGGTTCAAGAACATTTAGGGCTACTTGGTAATATTCAACCAGTCCGCCACTTTTTCTGGCGACAAAGTCAACCTCTATACTTTTGCCGCTTTTAACGAGCTTACCTACAGATACCTCATAACCGCGCCGTATCAGTTCTAAGAAAACGATATTCTCCAGAATATGTCCGGCATCCATATCTTTGATACCTAAAAGAGCCGTTCGTAAACCGATATCTGCAACATAATATTTGGCATTGCTGTCTAAATACTGTTTTCCTTTAATGTCATACCGCTCACACTTATACAGCAGGAAACTGTCTACCAAACCTTGAATATACGTATCAATGGTTGGAACCGATATTTTACGCCCGCTGGCTTCCAGACACTTCGCAATATTACGAACGGAAGTTTCACAACCGATATTATCAAACAAATACTTAACTACTGCATCCAGCTTGTTGGTATCAGCAATATTAAATCGTTTCACAACGTCTTTTTGAATTGTGTTTAGGTATACCGTATCCAATAAATAGTCACTGATAAGCTGCTTATCATAGACTAAACGTAATGTTTGGGGAAAACCACTCTCTCTGATATAATGTGAATAAATTCCCATCGCAGTAGTTAATCCCAAAATATCTTTTTTAGTGAATGCAAAGTGTTGAGCAAAATCAGGATATGCTCCAAAATATTCCTTAAATGACAAAGGCTGCATTTTGATTTCAACATAACGCCCACCTAGTTGATTGGCCAAATCACTGGAGAACATATAGGCATTTGAACCGGTCAAATATAAATCAATATTGTTCTGCAAACGCAGGGTATTCGCGGCTATTTGCCAATTCCTTAATAACTGTACTTCATCAATAAAGACATAATTCATCTTTTGAGGATTAAGATGTTTTATTATATAATCTAGAAGCTTATCATAACTGGTTAAAAAATTTTCCTGATCATATTCCAAACCAATTTTCTGAGTTTGCATCAGATCTTCAAGATTAATATTGATTATCTGGCTATCATCAGCAATCTTATGAACAATCAGATCAAATTGATAGAGAGAAAACAGCTTCGATTTGCCACAACGTCTAACACCTGTGACGATTTTAATCAAATCCGTCTGGCTCTGCCATTTCTTCAGTTGTTCTATATATTGTGGTCTATCAATTATTATTTCTGTCCCTTGTAACATGTTTATTCTCCTAATCTTTTATGAAAATTATAATTTACGAAAGCATAGAAATCAAGATAAATATAAAATATATTTTACAATTCTATAAAAAATATTTTTTTGTTAAGCGCGTTTTGAATCAATTTTTTCTATTGGTAGACCTGAATATTCCTATTGAGATCTTAATCTGTTCCTGATTTTTAGGTAATATTAGGTAAAAATATATTTGCATTTAAAAAAATATTAGGTAATATTAGGTAATAAATTATCTTTAATAGGTAACAGGAGATTTTTATGCCCAATATCAAAGATATTAAAATAACACCGGAAATGCTGACGAAGATTGCCGATATTGATCATTTTAATGGTATATGGCAAGGCGGTCTCAGTAATATTAGCAGAGAACAGCTCAAAGTTATGAAAAGAATAGCGACTATTGAATCTGTTGGCTCGTCTAACCGTATTGAAGGAAATAAGATGAGTGATACGGAAATTGAAAAATTGTTTAGTGCAATCGATAAAAAATCTTTTAAGTCTCGCGATGAGGAAGAAGTTGTTGGTTATGCCGATTTAATAAATACTATTTTTGATAATTATCAGGATATTCCACTGTCGGAAAACTATATCAAGCAGCTTCATCAGATTTTATTGCGTTATTCCCCTAAAGATGAATGTCACCGCGGAGAATACAAAAAAGATAGCAACCGTGTGGCTGCTTTTGATGCTGACGGTCATGAAATTGGCTCTATTTTTGAAACGGCAACACCTTTTGACACGCCTCGATTAATGCGTGAGCTGGTTGAATGGGCAAATGATAATTTCAAGGATAGATATTTTCATCCGATTATTGTAATTGGTGTGTTTATCGTACATTTTTTAGCAATTCACCCCTTTACGGATGGTAATGGTCGTATGTCTCGAGCATTAACCGCTATGTTAATGTTGCAACAAGGATATAGCTATATGCCATATGCGTCAATGGAATCTATTGTGGAAGCAAGTAAAGAAGGATATTACAGAGCTTTACGAGGAACTCAAAAATCTATATGGACAGATAAAGTAGATTATGAGCCGTGGTTATCGTTTTTTGTAACATCTTTACAAAAACAAAAAAAAGTTTTGGAAGAAAAAATTAAACAAGCCCAAAAACAGGAAAGTGAAAAACTTTCGGCTACAGCTAAAAAAATTTTAGAATTATACGCTGAACAGCCGGAATGGACCGTTGCAGACATTGCCAATATACTTGATAAAAATATTGAAACAATAAAAAAATCTGTACAATCCCTTCTAAAGAAAGGGTACTTGGTTAAACATGGAACAACCAAAGCAGTTTACTATACATTAAAATAATATAGATGCATAAATCAGATAAGGGACAACAAAGCAGTTTTCTATTTATCTATTTTAATGTTGATTTAATATTTAAATAATATTAATTTAATGTTGAAATAATGTTAAGGAAATTGTCATGGCTTTTAATCCTAAATATACGGTGACAGCTCAGATACTTACAAATCTGGCAAAAATTGAGGTTATTAAACAACAATTTGAAAATCAGCCCATATCGCCGCAGCTTCTATTATCGTTGCGGGAAAGTGCCAAAGTAGCAACAATTCATTATTCTACGCAGATTGAAGGCAATCGTCTGACAGGAAAAGAAGTGGCCGAGGCTCTGAAAGGGCGAAAATTACCGCAAAGAGAAAAAGACGAACAGGAAGTCAAAGCTTATTACAAGGCGTGGAATGCTATGGAAGAGGCTGTTGTTGTTAATCGTTCTTTTGATGAAAAATTGATTGCCACCATTCATAATTTGGTTGAAGCCAGCAGAAGCACAATTCCGTATCGTGATAATCAGAATGCAATTTATGACAGCGAAACCGGTGCTAAAATTTATCTGCCGCCTGAAGCTAAAGATGTGCCGGAGATGATGACTGATTTTTGCCAATGGGTGCAAAATGCCGGAAATTTGCCGGTACCGTTAGTAGCGGGAATTGTGCACTACCAGTTTGTAACGATACACCCTTATTATGATGGAAACGGACGAACGGCCAGACTTTTGACTAGTTTCATTATGCGCAAAGGCGGTTACGGATTAAAAGGTATCTACTCGTTGGAAGAATATTATGCCAAAGATTTAATCCGTTATTATGATGCCTTGCAAACACATCCGCACCATAACTATTATTATGGACGGCATGAGGCGGATATAACGTCATGGCTGGAATATTTTATTGCCGGTGTCGCTGAGGCTTTTAACAAGGTAAATGAACATGCCAAAGATGAAAAGACAAAAGGATTTACGGCAGATAAAAGCCCTTTACTGCGTGAGCTTGATATTAAGCAGCGAAAAGTCTTGGAACTGTTTGCTGAATTTGAGGAAATCAACAGTATGCAAATCGCCGATATGTTAGGCATTTCCGCCCAATCAACCAGAGCCTTGCTTCGTCAGTGGATTGCCAAAGGGTTTTTACAATATGCCAATGAATCAAAAAAAGCGAGAACTTATAGATTAGCGGAGAGATTCGAAGGATTAGTTTGATTTTACAGGAGTGAAGAAATGAGTTGGGAAATTTTTAGTACATTATTAACAGCGATAGCAACAGTTGGATTGGTTATTGTAGGCTTTAGACAAACTAAAATTCAAAAAACACAGACAGATATTCAAAATAAGGCACTTAAAATATCTCTTTTAGAACAACGCTTGCAATGCTTTTATAATATCAATAGTATGCGTTCGTATTTTTTAATATCATCAGACCTGTCAAATAAAATTGGGTTTTATAATACGGGATCCGGAGCGTATGGTATTTCGGATGTTATAAAAAATTCAGATGAGGCTTTGACTAATTTTTCTAAAGCGGTTCATAATTCCAAATATCTTTTTTCTGTTGAGCAGTATAATTATCTTGAGCCTTTGATTTCTGAGATAGGATTATTCTTTGCAGAGAATAAAAAAATTTACTTTAATACTCTTTATATTCAAGCCTCAGCAAAAGATGGAGATAAAAAAGCACAACAAAAAGTTTCTATAATAGACGCTTGGGTCAAGAATGTCGTAAAAGGAGGTAATATTTCAGAAAAAGATTTATTGGAAATTTTGGATATAAATTATGAACAATACATAGAACAACAGCAAAAAATTATTGAGAAATTTTCCAGTACAACATTTTTTGATACTTTTAATGAATATCTAAATGTAGATAAAATTTCAGATAATGAAATATATAACAGTTGAGTAATTTCTGTTTTCGCAACTCCTATTGGTATGAGGCTAGTTTTTTCTCGAATGATGCAATAACACATTGTTTTATTTTGGATTATTTATTCTAAAAACAAGAATTTTATATCTTTTAAAATTTATTTAACCCTATTGTCAATATTTATTTCGCACCATATCTGGTGTTTTTAGTTATAGATATTCCTTTGAAATATAATAAAATTCTCTTGTAAATATTAATACAAAGGAGAATGAATATGGGAATATCAAAATTTACTCAGGAAATTAAAAGTGAAATTGCAGAAAAATATAAAAAAGGAACTGATGTTATTTTGTTGTGCCAAGAATACGGCATCTCCAGAAGTTATTTGTATAGGATTGTTAAGTTAAAAAAGAAACATCGAAATCCATATCAGAAAACCGCATATACTTTATGAGATATAGAACTCATGAAAAGAGAGTTGGCTTCTCTTAAAACCGAAAATGAGATTTTCAGAAAAAGCGGTTGTAGTTTGAACTCTTCTAATGACGAGAAGATAGCCGCTGTTGATAAATTAAAAAATGAATATTCCATACATATCATTTGCAAAACATTGGGATTGTTAAAATCAACCTATTATCACAGAGTAAAAAGAGCACCTGAAAAGAAATGGTATGAAATTCGTGACGAAATGCTTCGTCCTAAGATTCTTGCGATATTTAAGGAAAGTAAAGAACGGTTTGGTGCACAGAAAATATCAATAAAATTAAAACAGCAGGGAATGCAGGTAAGTATTGATGCTGTTTCAAAAATAATGAAAGAAATGGGATTGGTGTGCAAACAGAATCGTATGAGAAAGTACAACACAACCAATAAATGTTCAAAATATCGTAAAAACAGATTGAAGAGAAATTTTAATCCGAATCTCCCTAATACATTTTGGGTAAGTGACATAACCTATATGTTAACCAGTGACGGTGATTGCTATATTTGTGTTATTATGGATTTGTTTTCAAGAAAAATAATTGCTTATAGTGTATCTGAACGCAATGATACGGATCTTGTCCTGACAGCATTTAACAAAGCATTTTTAGAACGAGGGAAACCAGAAAATTTAATCTTTCATTCCGATCAAGGGACGCAGTATACATCGTATAAATGTAGAATATGCACTACGTCAAAGTAATGTTCTTCAATCTTTTTCAACGCCAGGAACACCATATGACAATGCTGTTATGGAGAGATTCATCGGGGTGATGAAGCATGAAAGTTTATCCCATGTGTATTACAAAAAATATAGATGAGTTAAGAGAAGGTGTTAAAGAATATATGGAGTTTTTTAATGACATGAGGCCATTAGAGCATCTTGGTTGGTTAACACCTGATGAATTTGAACGAAGATATTTTGAGAAAACGGCGTGTTAAAATTATGATTTAAACGAATAAAGCTCCGTTTTACGGAGCTTTATTTTGTAGACTCGGTCTACTAAAAAGAGTCTAAAAAAGCCTCTTACTTACAATTGGTGAGCTCGGGCGGGTTCGACCCGCCGACCCTTTGATTAAAAGTCAAATGCTCTACCGACTGAGCTACGAGCCCGTTAACGGAGATGAACTCACATAACGAGGTGATATATAGAGGATAAAAAACACTTAGTCAACATAAAAAATGAAAATTTTGCAAAAAAAATAAAATGTAGTATATTTGTTAATAATTATATGTTATCGTTTTTTCAAATTTAGATGTTTTTAATACAATTGAGGCAGGTAAATTATGGTTAACGCTAATAATTCCGAACAAGAAGGAAAATACGATATTCTGCAGAATGCAGCCGGCGAAATCCTGATTATTATTAAATATCATCAGGGCGGTCCGGAAAATCCGCGCTTTGTTTATGACGGAGGTTCAAGCGCCCTGCTCTATCGCAGTCGTGAAAGCGCTATTATGCTGGATAATATTAACGAAAAGGCCCGCATGCCGCTAAAATCAGTCAGCGAGTTGCTTATTGTTGAGATTGAAGATGATGATGTTGCCCGCGAGTATAAAGTTCCGGTCAGACATATTCAAAATTTGGATAAGTTTATTTAAGATATTTCCAGAAAAAATCCCTTACTTGAAAAAGTAAGGGATTTTTTTAATCTTTTTGCTTTTTACGCATTAAAAATAATGAATTTCTACCTATTTTGAGATTTTCATTTTCAGGAATATAATGAACCAGTTCGAAACCTTCATCTTCAAAAATGTGCCATAATTCTTCTTCCGTATATTTATTTACAACATATTCAGGCTTTTGACGATCGCCATAAAAGATATATGAGCAAACAACATTATCCGTGACAGATGAAATCTTTTTTATGAAATCAGGTAAATTATAAATATATTCAAATATTCCCAAACAGAAGACTGCGTCTACCTTTTCATAGAGAAATTCTCCATTATTAAAATCTTTTATTATTGTTGTTTTAATGTGGTTATGCTGATCAACTGGAATATAGTGGACATCATCTGCTAAATATTTTTTCAATGTTTGTTTGCCACATCCTAAATCCATCACACTCTTAAACTTTTCAATATCAAACATCTTTAATATGGTTCTGATTCTGTTTTCCATAATATCTGAATATTCCATATCCTTAGTCCAAGTGTTATGGACTAATTTATCTGGAGAACGTTCATATATTTTTTCCATATATTTATAGCTTGTTTTATCAAACTTACCATATAATATTTTTTTCTGAGCATGGATAAACATTTGATTTTTCAATTCTTCCAAATCGATAACATCCGGCTCCCAATTTATTTGATTATAATTTTCTTTCAAATAAAGCGGTGTTAATTTTTTTATTGCCGAAAAACGGTCATCATATTCGTCTCTTGCCAAGATAACAGGAATCCCCATTCCTAAGCAAGGAGAAGCACAATGCAACAACGGAGTAACAACTAACTTTGCTTCATTCCGGTAACGTTCCAACAACTTCAGAGCCTTTTCCTCTTTTTCTTCCATCTCTTTTTCGGTAAGAGGATAATCATAAGCCTCATCTCTTTGTATGATAAATTCTGCATTTTTTAAGAGATACGATGGAATATATTTTTTTAATTCGTCAGAAACTCCGACAAAGAAAACTTTCTTTTGTTTTTCGCTTTTCTGTCGCCGAGGCCACATTATTGAATAACATCCGGTAACATAACTGGCTATACCGTACTCTCTAAGGAGCTGAGCCGAGGAACAATCACGACAGCCGATAGGTTCATAACTTTTCAGCTTGTCTTTATTTTGAATAATTAATGTTCTATCTGGCGTATTAAACCCAAGAAATATATAATGAATATTATTTGAAAAGACAAAATTTCCATTATAAAAGACTGCATTGGTTAATAAATTCACTTTTGTCCCCTTATAATTGGGAATAGTGTCCCTATCAATGGATGTAATCTTTTTAAGCTTTAATTTCTCATATAAATTTTTTATTGAAAGAGCCTGTATATTATCCCCTAAATTTACAGTATATACTTTCTTCTTTTTTAATTCTTCATCAAACCAGACAAATGTGTTATAACTATATTTAAGATAAGCAAAAGGATAATATAAATTTATTCTGCTCCGATTAAAATTTATTTTAATCCCCAAAATGCGCAAATGCAATTTTGAGTTTTCTGTTTTAATTTTAATTATTCCGTTTTTTATTTTTCGCATAATACGCTGAAAGCGTTTTGAAAAACTTTTCTTTTTTATTTTCTTTATTTTATTCTGTAACAAAATATTTTGCTGATTTAGATAATATACTTGATTTTTTAATTCGTTCATTTGGCTATAAATATTATTGATTTCTTCTGAAATTGACTCATTTTTGATCACATTATCTCTCCTATTTTTCAGATACATATTATCAACGACTATTGGCATAAGGGGCCAATTTCCAAAACATTCATCAGGAATCAGGCTTGAAATATTCTCGGGGACATTATTAATAAAATTTATTATTCTCTGTTTATTCTCCTCATGACTGCTTAATCCTTCATAAAATTCAAAACAGGGAGCTATATTTTCTATTTTATCTAACATACGTAACAGATATGCTTTATCTTTAAGAACAGAATCCAATACCCAATATTTATTTATGAAGTGGTATAAAATTGCATTTTTATCTAATAATTTCGGATTATCTAAAAATTGTTCCAAACCATTCAATCCGTCATAGTCAGAAAAGACAGAGAAATAATTACGTCCTAATGATATCAAAGGTTTCTGCCACCATAATGCTAGGAAAGACACCGTTGAAGACACATTCAGAATCGCATCACAATATTTCACTAAATTTTCGGAACATCTAAAATATTCCTGTTCTAAAGGCAAATATAAAAAATTTTTATATTTTTCAGAAAAATACTCAAACCATTGCTTATTCATATGAGGGAAGTAGGGGTGCTCAGTTACAATAACACCGATATTTGGAGAAATATTATCTAATACATACTTTAAATAATGGAATTGGCTTTTAAAATTACAAGTCAGATCAAAACTATATATATTTGAAACTTGTAAAGGAAGCAATACATTATATTTAAATTGTCTAAAATATTTTTCATTATCCTCAAAAACTTTTTCCTGACGGAAATGTAAAAAATATGACTTTCTTATTTCTTCAATAAAATTGTTTTGCTCTTGATTTGCTCGCAACGCTCTTATTTGCATACAATACTTAAGCAAATAAGAGCATGGAATATCTCCAAAAATATCAAAATACCAGCTTTTGGGAAATGGTGTCTGAAAAAGTCCGCCAGCTTCGCAACCGATAAATTTAGCCTGTGGATATAATTCTTTTAAAAATGAAATAGGATTCATAAAAAATAGTACATATTCTGGTGTATAAGAACTACCTAAAACTTGAGAAACTAAATTTTTCAAAAAAATTTTTTTTGTTTCAGTTATTGTTTTTAGATAGAGTGAATAAATCCAATTATATGCTTCGGCCTCAATACCTAAATCTTCATCTTTTATAAAAACAATTCTGACATTTTTATATGCTAAAGATGTATTTTTTTGTAAAAACTTATATTGCGTTTCTCCCATAACGACGGTTACATTATATTTTTCAATAATCTGCGGAAGCAATTCTAAGGTCAATATAACCCAATGATTATTTAAATTCGGACGATCTTGTTCTATAAATGGAGGAATATATATAAGAAAATTCTTCATTATTGTTTTCCTGAAATAGTCAAAAATATTTTTTTCAGTTATATGGATATGACAAATCGCCATGCCTTAAGATATAGAATAAAAAATATTAGAGTCTTATTTTAAGAGTTTCTAAATGCAATATTTTTTTGACGAGGGAGTTGTCCAAGAGGGTTTCTTTAGC
>UMIH01021422.1_pt1 | contig 15420 bp, 16 predicted proteins | sample 1965771 | NCBI WGS metagenome assembly UMIH01 (sample SAMEA4836120, study PRJEB28245) | human gut metagenome | biome: gut microbiome; material: fecal sample | place: Denmark | collected 2008
CAGCTAAAAGATGAAAGCGAGTGGTTCAAAATCCCAGACCACCACCCGGCAATCGTAAGCATGGAGCTGTTTGAGAAAGCCAATGCTTCGATCAGGCGTTTTTCCCTTCCGAATAAAAAGCGGCGTGACTACCTTCTCCGCGGGAAAGTATTCTGCGGCTGCTGCGACCATGCCATGTCACTTAGAAACGGGGCATGGTTTTACTGCCGTCATTCCGAGGTAGCAAAAGAACTTCCCTGTTATGGCGTAAAGGTCAAAATGTCGGAGTTGGAGCAGGTGGTCTTTGATACGACCCGTGCACAGATGGGGCCGGCATTGGGGATTGACAGCAGCAAGGACAAGCTGGATTTGCAGACGATCCAGCAGGCCGAGCATGAAGAAAAGCTGCACTCTATCCAGGACAGCAAACGGCAGCTTTATGAACAGTATGCGCTTGGAGAGATTGACCTGGAAACCTATCAGGAGCGCAAGGCGGTATATGATGCGGAGCTGGTGCAGGCAAAAAATGTCCATGCTGCTATTACCGCACAGACCAAACAGATACAGAGTGATTATGAGGCAAAGCTGAAACAGCGGGAAATTGTCCGGGAAGTAGGCAGCGCCGACACCCTGACACAAGCCCTGATTGACAGGCTTATTAGTAAGGTTTATATTTTTCCGGGGAATCGGATTGAGATTGAATATGTGACGCAGGATTTCTTGGGAATAGACGAATCGGGAAAGGAGGCATGAGTGCCGTATGAAAGAGCTGCGGGTGGCTATATGGCTGCCCGGAAAGCCTCAAAAAAAGTTATAAATTTTTTTGTCGTGGGCTTGACATACGGGTGGCGCAGGTCGTGGAAGCGGATATCCCGCATCCCGTATTGCTTCAACAACTTCGGGAAGTGAGAGGTGATATAACTCGGCTTGATCAGCTCACCCAAGGGGTTGACACAGACCATGTCAAGATATTTTTTGCAGTAGGCTCGGCGGAATTGTTTACGATAAAGCTCCTGACGTTCCTTGTGTGCAAGGAGTATTTCCTTGACCTCGGGGATCATTTTGAAGCTTCTTCGTGAGCTTTCGGTCTTCATCTCGTCGCTGACCACCTGTTCCATTTTGCCGTTGCGGACGACCTCCAGCACCTTCTGCCCGATAAAGATTTTGTCATTCTCAAAGTCGATGTTGCTCCACGACAGCCCAAGTGCCTCGCTTCTTCGCAGTCCGCAATAGACGGCAAGGACGATGGGGATATAGATAACGTCCTCTTTGGCGTGTTCGAGCAGTGTCTTGACCTCGTCCACCGAGTAGAAGTCGCCGACGAATTTCTTTGGCTGTGGGCGCTCCACTCTGTCCATGGGATTGTATTCGAGGATCTCCTGGCGGATGGCGTATTCGAAGGCGGTGTGCAGCAGATTGTGGTAGTGGAGCACCGTCTGCTCGCTGTCGCCGTCCTCGCGCAGGTAATCGTAGAAGCCGTGAATGAGGCGGGGCTTGCAGTCGGCGAGCGTGATCTTTTCGTCAAAGTATTTCGCCATCTTTCCGCTCACTCTTCTCTTGTAGCCGTAGTATGTGGACTCTTGGATCTTGTGGATGTGTACACGGTCGAGCCAGTCGTTTATGAATTGCAGAAGAGGATATTTGGTCGGATCGTCGTAGCCGTCAAGGAAGCGCTTGTACTCGCTTTCAAACTTGTTCTTCGCCTCTCTGACAGCCTTGTTGATGAGCGATTCCGTGGAGCCGGCAGGTAGTCCAAGCCCCAGCCATTTGGTTTTGTTTTTCTGTGTTACGGTATCCTTGTAGCTGACCACCAGATACAGCATACCTCTCTTTTCCTGAACGCTTCCCGAGATGTCCTTACTCAGTTTATTTGCCATATCAGCATACCTCCTTTCGCTTTGCGGCAGCACACAAGATACCACATTTATCTTCGATTATCCAGTCCTGTGGGTTCGAAGTTACATTTACAACACAACTTTTTTTCGTGTGTTTTTTCTTTCCGCGGACAAATTCCATCACAGAGCTTTTCGAGATGCGGTATTCCCGTCCTACTTTTTTGGCGAAGACCTTTTTCTCGTGCACAAGTCGTGAGGCGAGTTTGGTGCTGATGTTCAGACACTCGGCAAGCTGGGCGAGTGTCATTGCGTCGGGGTAATTGCAAAAGATATTGTTATTGAGCATTCCTTTTCCTTTCGTTACATATAAAGTCCGTATTCGTTTTCACGTTCTTGGTTTGCGCTGTACTGTAAAAGCGCCTTGGGTTCGACCTTGATACCCATCATTTCGAGCATCATCACGGTCATTTTGTCGAGCTGATGATCCTCAACCGGCGGTGTGAAGCGCCCCTCGTATGGCATCGTTTCGAGTAGATTTTTCAGAAGATGGAAGAGTCCTTCGCCCACGGTGTAGCTGTGTTCGGGTTGAAGATCGTTTACATACGACTTGTACTGATCCGCCAGTCCCGATTCACAACCGCCGAGGAGATAGTAGATCTCCAGATTCTTTCGCAGAAGTTGCTCGGCAAAGAGCTTGTTGTCACGGCATTTATGACCGTCCGGCGTGGTAAAGGTGATATACTTATGCCCCTCCTGCCAGTCCACCTTGTAGCCGTGCATCTCCATTTCAAAGATGAAATCTTCCTTGGATCGCGTGCGGTTTGCCACAGAATATGCTTTGTTTCGTAGCTGTGATTTCCACTTCGGCATAGCCCCGAAGGAAGATTTGGTTTCGGTTTCAGAGAGACCGTACTCCCGGCAGAGTCTGTTGGAATACTCCTTGACCTGCCGCATCTCGGCGGCGCTCTGATGAAATTTCTTTCCCGTTTCCATGTTCACCGAGTTGAGAATGATGTGATTGTGGATGCGGTCGGTGTTTCGGTGCGTGGCAACCAACGCTTGATAGTCACCGAAGTATTCAGCGAAGCGCAGACCGATCTCGTGAGCGACCTCGGGGGTGAGATCATCGTCGGGACTGAAGGCTTGTACGATGTGAACGTAGGTCCTGCCGTCCTCTTTTTTGAATTGTTTTTTGACAAAAGTGAACTCCTGAAGCACCGTATCGGGGGAGCAGTTGATGCCCGAAATGAGATTTTCATCGGTCTTTTCCCGGTTCATCACGTAGGGAAAAATGTTATTCATTGGGCAACCCGAAGCAACGAATTTAACGATTGCCATATTTTTTCAAGCTCCTTTCTCGTCTCGGTAAGGTTGATCTGGGATGCATATCCCGCGTTGACGGCTCGCGTGAGCTGGTTGACATTGTTGCCGATGCGTCGAAGCTCGGCTGCCATGTCATTCGCACCTGTGATAATAATCATTTCTTTTTTGAAAACACAGTCCCGGACGAAGTCGCTGATAAGTTGATAGTGACCATAGGAATGGTCCTCGATCCACTTCTTTTCCTCAGCAGTCACGCGAAAAGAAATAATACAGTTTTTGTTTTCTTTTTCCATTCAAAAGTCCTTTCCATAAATAATTGATAGGGGTATGGGCATAGCCCGACGCCTTTGCGGCCGCCATTTGGGGGTCGTAATACAAAGGCGAAACTGGCGATAAACGCATCATCCGACATCCCCCGCAGGAACGCAAGGGACGAAAGGGACGGAATCTGTGAGAGCAGAAGAAACAGAGGCACTTGAGGCACTTGAGGCACCATCAGAGGGAGGACGGTATTTGACCACAACGTACTTCTGTCCGTTGCTCCGCTTGCTCTCGAAGAAGACACCGAGGTCTTCCAGCTGATAACGGTAGCGGTTCATCATTTGCTTGAGCCCCTTGGGGTTGACCTCTTTCCCTAACGCACTGGATACGTGCTGAGCCAGTTCGGTGTTCGTGCCGACGAATTCATGGTTTTTTGATCTCCAAACGAATCCAAACACATATGCCATTTCATCGGGAAGCATGGTTTCGGGCATGGTCAGGCTGTCGGCAATGAGAGTCCAAACGCAGGTGTCCGTGTCAAGCTCCAGTTGAATCTTTCGGTCACGGATGTCACGCCCCGAGGCGTATAACGTGGCGAGTCGTTCTATCCTTTCGTTCTTATCCAAAACGAAAATGGCATCCACTGCGCCCGAGATACCTGTACTGCCCGAGAGCTTGTTGACGGGATCGCGGTCATTCATCTTCCGCAGATGGTGGACGAGCAGAAGACAGATGCCAAGCTCGTCTGCCAGCTCTTTGAGGACACGAAGCTCGGCATAGTCACCACCGTAGGAAACCTCGGGCGTGGGCGTGCGGATGAGCTGGAAGGTGTCGATGGCTATGAGGGACACCTCCGGGTGTTGACGCTTGAAATCCCGAAGCCAATCGCAGACTCCGCTTTCGATGGAGGTGCATCCGGTCGCGAAATACAGCCCTTCGGGAACGTTGTCCGTGATGGTGTTCAGGCGCTCCTGGATCCGCCTCTCGCTGTCTTCAAGGCAGAGGTAGAGCACGTCTCCCCTCGTCACGTCAAGCCCCCACAAGGGCGTTCCTTGGGCGACGTGGACGCAGAGGTCAAGCACCAGCCACGATTTGCCTACCTTGGGTGAACCGCCAAGGATGCAGAGCCCTTGGGGCAGCAGAGTGTCGACGCAAAACTTCGTAGGCGGAAGTCTTTTGTCCATGAGTGTTTCACCGTCTATCACGGTGAGCTTGTGTGGATTACTTTGCATTCGTAATCTCCTTTCGTGAATAGATTTTTTGAGAAATGAGCCCGTGACCTCGTTTCTCGATATGTGGCTCTTTTTCTTCTGCCGTCCTTTTGTGACTTGGAAACAAACGCAAAAAAAGGGCAGGCATCTGTTGCAGAGCATAACGAAAAAACATAAGCCCAAACTTATGGTTTTCCTATGTACACTCTAACGCAACAGATACCTACCCTTGATTCCCGGTTAAGAGGTCGGGAGGATGGATCGTGTTTTTTACGCGATAGATAAAAAAATATTCAATTGTGAATCGGCAAAGATGCTGTTATGTGAAAGGTGAGGTTACAGCATCTTTTTGAGCCTGTGTGCAACGCAAACGGCAACGCCCTGGATCCGGAGTTCTTCGGGATAGATGTCACCGTAACGTTTTTTGTCCTCGTTGCAGGAGCGAAGGAAATATCTGCCCTTGGCATTGTTGAAGCCGAGGACTTTAAGGTTGTTGAGCCCCCCATCAAGTGCAACGACAATGTCACCGATATCTGCGGTGTTCTGCTTGCGGATCATCACGTAATCGCCGGGATGAATCCCTGCGTCGATCATCGACTCGCCCTTTGCGATCAGCGCAAAGAATTCGCCCTTGCCAACCAGTGATTCAGGCATACGAATATATTCGATGACCTGCTCGGTTTCTTCCTGACCTTCTCCGCAGGCTACGTAGCCAAGCGCGGGCATGGCGTGAGCGACCTGCTCCATCTCCATGCGGCGGGTGCTGACGGAACGGCGACCGTTGTATTCCAGCTCTCCGTCCTCTTTCATAGCAGAAAGATAACGGTGTACGCTTGTAACGGCAATGCCTGTTCCTGCCGCGATGTCACGCACCGTGGGCGTTTCACCGTAGCTTCCGTAGTATTCGTTGATGAAGTCAAGGATGATCTGCTTTTTCGAATCGGTAGTTCTACTCATCGCTTCTCCTTGGAACAAATTGTTCCATTCGACATTATAACACAGGATTTTCCTCTTGTCAATAGGTTTGGAACAAAATGTTTCATATTTTTGCAAAATTTTTTTAAGTGCCCATAATGCTTCGACTTTTAATGTGGTCGTGGCCCTGGGGACCACAGCCAAAACACAAAAAAGTGGTCTGGGATGATTTGATCCAGATCGCATAGAGATGTTAGATTCGTTTAAAAAGTAGGGTGGGGGAAAAACCCCACCCTATAATCGTTGTTTATATCGTTATTTCAGTTGATATAATAAAACCGCCGTTTGAGGCAAAAATATTAGATGAACCTATTGCAATTTTCAAAAACACGGTGTATAATGTATCTAATAAAAGTGACGATTGCGGCAAAAATATTAGATGGTGGTTATTATGGAGATTAAAAGAGACGTTTATCTAAATAGACTTATTGTCAGAAAACACAACGGCTTCATAAAGGTTATTACCGGTATTCGCAGAAGCGGAAAATCATATTTGCTCAACACTTTGTTTTATAATCACTTAATTGCAGAAAACATAGCAGAGAATCATATTATTAAATTTGCGTTCGACTCGGCTGACGATTTATTGAAAATCGGAGAAGATCCTATCGTTCTCGATAATGAACGTGAGGACAGAAAAGTCGATCCCTCTAAATTTTTGAATTGGTTGCAACCACAGATTGCAGACAAAGAGATGCACTATATTCTGCTTGACGAGGTACAAAAGCTCGGAGCGTTTGAATCGGTTATGAACGGATTTCTTCGCAAAAGCAATCTTGACGTATATGTAACCGGAAGCAATTCCAAATTCCTATCAAAGGATATTCTGACCGAATTTGAAGGCAGAGGTGATGAGGTTCACGTACTCCCTCTATCCTTCTCGGAGTATTATGCGTTCAAAGGCGGCGATAAAAGCGAGGCCTTTGACGATTATTCTATCTATGGCGGCTTACCGGCTGTAGCACTTATGGCAACCGAAGAACAGAAGTCCAATTACCTTATTTCTCAGATGCAAAATCTTTACTTGCGCGACATAAAAAATCGTTACGGATTGCAGGATGAAGTAACCATTGGAGAAGTTCTTGATGTTGTTGCATCCAATATCTCGGCTCTTACCAATCCTCGAAACATTGCGAACACTATGAATAGTGTTCACGGCGGCAACAGAATCTGCGATGCTACCGTAGACCGTTATATCTCCCATATGGAAGATGCCTTTATGCTCACCCGTGTGAAGCGATATAATGTCAAAGGCAGAAAATATATAGGCACTCCTTATAAAATTTACTTTGAGGATATCGGTCTTCGCAACGCTCGTTTGAATTTCCGCCAGATTGAAGGCACTCACATTATGGAGAATATTATTTATAATGAGCTTCGTTACAGAGGCTACCAAGTGGATGTGGGTATGGTAGAATCACGTGAAAGAGACGCAGACGGAAAAGAAACCCGCACCCAACTCGAGATTGACTTCATTGCTACTCTCGGCAGCAAAAAATACTATATTCAGTCCGCGTATGCGATTCCCGATCAGGCCAAGTACGAACAAGAAACCGCGTCTTTTGATAAGACCATGGATTCCTTCAAAAAGATCATCGTTGTTGAAAAGAGTATGAAACCCCGCCGTGATGAAAAAGGATATGTTACGATTGGCGTAAAGGAATTTTTGCTTGATAAGGATAGTTTAGAAGCATAATTAAATATTACAAAAAGGGATGGCGCGATCCATCCCTTTACTGTTCAAATGTTCTTTTGACGTTTTCTCTTGTTCTTCGTTGCCTCAAAGCTCACATTCACAAGGAACCGCACCACATCCTCGGGCGCGTCGGGCAGAAGCACCGAGATCCAATGGAGCTTGTTCATGTGATAGGCGGGATAGACACCTTCCGACGTGCCAAAGGAGCCGAACATCTCCACCGGCAGCTTCAGATTGACAACGTCGACGACCTCGTCGCTGTCAAAACCGAACTTGCGACGTGATACCCGCATCACAAGCGCATACCACTTGCGATTATCCGCATGCCGGAGCACCGTCGTTTCAAAGTCCTCGTCAAACGGATAGTCCGGAGATGTGTTGTATGTACCTGAGCAGTAGGAAAGGAATTCTTGTTTTGTCATCGCCAGACCTCCTGTTATACTCTTTATTGTAGAGCCTTGTTAATCTTTACGATAAGTTGTTCCGCTTGCTCTATTTCATGATGTTGCAAGTCATTCAAACTGTGATCGCGCGACCAACGAATAAATGCTTTAGCCAACTTGTACTTGGAAAAATCGGTTTTGGCAACACTTTTCAAGACGTCAACTATCGGGCGCGTGGGTTGTGCTTGAGCAACTGCAATCGCATCCCAACCACATTGATTCTTAGCTACGGACAAGAGTGTGTCGCGTAGCAAATCTTCAATTTCTGAATTTGATACCTGCCCAACATATGAATCTTTTGTTCTTAGAATTCTTTTTGCACCCACTGCATTTACAAGTGTATCTTGCTTAGCTGCTGTATCTCCCTCTGCATCGGAATCTAAGAGCGCTGCGATCTTTAAGTTCTGTGCGTGTAATATTGTAGCAAAATAAACCACTTTACTTGCGCTATTGGCAGGAATCAAAGCAATTTGATCGTTAATACCCGTTTTTCCGTTATCCTTTAACAAATCAGAAAGGCTTTCCAAATACCACATATCTGTTAGTCCTTCAAGGACAAGATTCTTTTTATGGAAGAATAAACTTTGTGCTAAATCATATCCCAACGCTTCTTGAAGAGGCAACATTGCACCACTGTCACTCGCAGTCAAGGAAACATTAACTTTTGTACCTGTCGTTCTTTCAGTCATTTCAACCACACGAACCTTATCTAATTCATTTGCTCCAACAAGGAAAGGGGAGTGCGTGGTAAAAAGTGTCTGATTTTTAGCACTGAGTTTAGAAAGTGTTTCACGGAATTCTGCTTGTTTTAATGCATGAAGACTCTGACCAGGTTCATCTAAAAGAAGAATAGCATTCTTGTGTCTATCTGATGCTTCGGCAAAAAATACCATATAAAATGAAACCATCCATTGGAATCCCTCGGAACGCTGATCAAGTTCTACTTCAACGCCAAGCTCATCTTCTACAACAACCTTTAAGTATTGTCCGTCAACTTTAATTCTAAGTTTGTTTGCATCTCTTCCGTCTCGAGTAGGATTCCAAACTTCACATATAGCTTGAGTTAAACGAATTGTTGCTGCGTTAAGTTTATAATCGCGCGCATCAAGCTGCGCTTTGTATTGTTCGTATTGGGTCTTATCGTTCAAATTGTTGAATTTTGTTGTATCTCCAGCATCAGCCAATTCCTCGGGCGTAAAGCCTAAAAATTTTAGCAAACAAATATTTCCGTAATCGTATTGTGAATCATCCAAAGAATTATTTGATATGCGATCCGCAAGTTTTCTTAAATGCAATACGGGCTTAATTTTAAAGTAATTGCTAAATAAGATAAATTTCGGCATCATTTTCTCGCATGATTTTAAGACACTTGCATTTTCCGCTGGACGTTCTAACTGTTCTTCTATTTTCTCATAGCGCGCATTTTCCTTAGTGTCATCATCGTCTAGATATTTTAAATTCTTCTTTAACCATTCTTTTAATTCAGATGCTTGTTGTGCGGATATTACAGACATTTTAGCCAATTTACCTATTATACTGTCAAGTTCAGTTTGGATTGCATCAATCAAGTTTTGCGTTGTACCTTTAGCCGTAGCAGTTTCCTGAAAATGTAACAGTATTTTTTGTAAATCTTTATCAATATCAGAAAATGTGAGTTGGGCTGGGGCATTCTCAAGACGATGCCATGCCGTATTATCCAAACGTCTTCCAAACACGTATACTATATCTCGGTATGCCTCCGGTAAATCTTTCGCATCACTATCGTCGAGTGAGAAATATCCTTCGACAACGGTAAATGTATGAGGGTCAATCCCTCCTTTAACAATATCCTCGTCATATTTTGCACGTGGATAATCTCTAAGGGGGTTAAAGAGTTCTACCCCTTCAGGCGGGTTTAATTTCTGCAAAGCTTGTAATATTGCAGTCTTTCCAGCTTCATTCGGGCCGACTAAAATGGTTTTATCTGTTTCAACATCGAAATAACCCGTATCAATAATGCTACGATATCCTTGTACTCTTGCTTTAACTAACCTCATGATTTCAGTCTCCTTTATTTATTATCTTTGTCTATTTTTTCTTGTGGCATTGCACTTTTTTCTGTTGTTTTCAGTTGTTCAAATACTTCATCAACTGCACGGTTGCTTTACTCCGCCCCTGAACGCTTGTAAGGCCGTTTTCTTTGAGTTCCTTCAGCGGATACTGTCCGACGGGATATTTTTCAACCAATTTCAGTTTCATATATCGTGCGTCGGGATCTTTCGCGAGATCCTTATAATACGGATAATCGTCGGTGGAACGGTTGCCGTATTGATCGGCTGCAATAACCTCGCACTTGAACATGATCGACTTGTACTTCTCTCCGACGTATATGTACACGGTATCGCCAACGGTAGTGTTGGTAGACTGACTCCATTCGATTACATCAAGGTGGTCAAACGCGGCGACGATATCGTAATAATTCGGGTTGCAAGGAATGATCCACACGTCATCAAGACGCGAGGGTACCTTCCAGCCTTCTTCTTTTGCGCGGAGCTCATTCAGCCACACGCCGTTATACTTGAAATAGCGCGGTCCGGCAACGCCCCATTTGCTTCCTGTAAGCTCGGTTGCAAGGGCGGAGAGGGATAATCGCCGTCCCTCATATTCAACCGTTTTATCGTCCACCACGGTGCATTGTGCGCCGGAGTTGGCGTTGCCCTGATGAATAAAAGTAATTGTCGCGCCAACGGGAATTTTACACTTGGAGAAGGCAAATGGAGAAAGCCGCTCGATGTGTTCTTCCTCGATCTCCTGTGCCAAATTTTCGCTCTTTTTCTCCTCTGTGGTCGGCTCATACAGATGAAGCCTGTCCTTGCGACCACCGAGAACAGCAATTGTTTCGAGAATAGAATACGCCTGTTCCTTAGACATCGCATAAAATTCACGGACACGCTTTTTGCCGTCCACCTCGTCGATAGAGCGCAAGTTAGGATTGAGTTGATCAATTAACGTATGGAGTTTCAAATCCGACAGGCGTTCCTCAACCGCGTATGTTGCGTAAATACGAAAAGCAAAAGGAATACACTCACTGTTATTCAGTTGTTTCAGCCGCGCATTCACATCATCCGCATACCCGATTTTCACATATTCGGGAAAGGACGGATTTGTCAGAATATATATAACACCTGATTGTTCTTTCATAAGATGATCCTCTCATGCTTTCTCGATGGCTGGCGGATTATCTATGCCATATTTTCTCCATATCCAGCTATTTAACTGTTGTTTTGGGGGATTTGATAATAAATATTGCTTTTCAGCATCACTTAAATTTGGTATCGTAAAGTTTACGATATAGTTTTTTGCAAATGCCATATAACCTTTGGAATACGGTTTACTCGTGTGGTAAAGCCATGTCCTTATGGTTTCTTCACTTACGTTTGAATGATCAACCAATCGAGTAGTGGCGTTATATCTTTGTATTAATTCAGCTAACTTTTCTTTAGCGATATTTTTTGCATTTTCTGTAATTAAGGTCATCGTTTGCTCCTTTTCGAATGCTACTGATTTTTCAACTGTTTTTCTGCCTATAAATTTTCTTCAAATTCTCTATTGTCACTTCAGCGGTGAGGATATAGAATAGATTCAAATTTTAATTCGAAATTTTACCAAAGCATCGGATTTTTGAAGCATTCAATCGCTTTGGATTCATCGGTGTAATCTTTCCATTCTTTATGGGATGATCGTGACGAATTATATATCTTGTTATCGGGTGCAAACAACGGCTGCGACCACCAATTGTTCTTCTCATCAATCAACCAAATTGTTATAGGTGCACTGCCTATATTTGAAAGAATAATCTCTTCGTCTATGTAGCAAACCCTGAGCTTGATTGATTCCTTGGGCTTTACGGATTTATCCAAAATAACAGAGTAATTCAATAGATTATTCTCGTAACACATTTCATTCTCTTCATTATCAATGCCAAAAAGAGATGTGTTTTTAGGTAAATTGGTGGAAAAATACATATGACTGATTTCTGTGTTCCCAATATTCTTCAATGTATACTCTACAGATACCCACTTCTCCGGTTCAACTACTTCGGTATCGTAATAAAACATTGCGTGGCTTTCATTTTTATAGTCTTTTATACTGCAGAGAAGAAGGCTGATATCTGCCTTTTTAGCTGCCGAGTATTTTGAGAGTTTCTTATACCCCATAATTTCAAGACGGGGTCGATTTTCAAATAACTGTTCTTCTTTTTCTTTCTGCCGTTTGCGTTCTTCTTGTCGTGTCTTTTTGTTTTCGTGATGTATCGTCATCCATACACCAAGGAAGGTAAAAAGACCGCCAACCAAGCCGCCCAAAACACTTGCAATAATAGCTTCCATATATTTCTCCTTAATGTTCCAATACCTCTAAGTACTGATCCAATCCCTTATTGAGATACTCTGCGAAGAGTTTTACCATCTCGGAACGGTGGTCGAATGCATCGTAATATCTCATTCTATCAGTGAATTTGATATCGATAGGGGGATATCCTGCTTTCATCAGCTCGAGGTTGATGATAAGGCGTCCGGTTCTGCCGTTGCCGTCGATGAAGGGATGGATGGTCTCAAACGCAATATGCAGGTCGGCGAGTTTTTCCACGATGTTGCGCTCATCGGTCGCGTACTGCTGCATAAGGTCATTCATTTTTGGCTCAATGAGATAGGGCTGGACAGGTTCCTGCTTTGCGCCCATGATGCGAACAGGCACTCTGCGGTACACGCCTCGGTCGAGCGGTTTATCCGCAAGAACGAGGGAGTGAATCTGCTTAATGACCGATTCAGAAAGGGGAGTGTGATCCTTGACAAGGTCACAGATAAAATAGAACGCATCTTTATGACCGACCGCTTCCATGTGATCCTTCAGCGGTTTTTGATCGATGGTCAAGCCCTTCAGAACCATATCGGTTTCACGCAGAGTAAGGGTATTGCCCTCGATTGCGTTGGAGTTGTAAGTATATTCGATCATGAAGTCCTCGTTCAGACGCGCCACTTCACCTTCGGTAAGCGGTCTGCGACCGTCGAGTTCTTTTTTCTTTCTTTCAATTTGGGCGAAAAGGGTTTCCTTTCCGCGAATACGTCCGTCGGCAGGTTTTGGGGCGTTATCGGGAACAAACCAGAGTTTACCCTCACGCCAGGCACCGTCAATTTGTCCGTTCACGCAGAGAGTGCGGACGCGTCTGTCGGAGATTCCCCATTTCTCGGCGGCTTGCTTGGTCGTCATAGCCATGATTTATACCTCGTTATATTGAGTTCTCGAAATAATACAATTTATCAGAATAAGTATACCACATTTTCGGCATAAATTCAATAGGTTTCGGAATAATATTTTTTATTTTGCGGAATAATTCGCCGATTCTTGTCTCTTGCAATCTCCGGCGTTTTGTGTTATAATAAACTCAAGTTATCGATCTGGCTTTGGCGGAGCGGTACTCTTTGATTACAGCGGTGAAATATTTGCACCGTGAAGTGCGGTGACAGTGAATGACCGCATCAAACACGGCAGCAGGAACCACACAAACGGGATTGCATTTCTAAAAGAATTTCTAAAAATTTTTTAGAAATATTTTTAGAAATCGCTATGCCTTATGGTGCAAGGATTTTTTGAGGTTCGAACAAAAAAAGAGCCGAAAACCCTTGTAAATACTGGGGTTTCAGCTTCTTTTATCGTCCGTTATCGTCTTCTAAAATTCCTTAATTTCCGACAGGTTGATGTGCCTTGAAAACCGTTTGCCGGCAACGGCGCGTGAGTGCGAATCTCACACCCTCCGCCATCATGAAAAAGGTCGTACCGAAGTACGACCTTTTTCATTTCAAAAGATAAGAATTTTCTTTCCTTAATTCTACAGACAGCTTGAAATCACTGTTCTGCCTCCAATATATACATATCCATATCGATTCTTGCGTGCAGCGCAGCGGCAAATTCCAGAATAAAGCCTTGCAGCCACATGGCGGGCGGCTGGTTATTCTCCACTTCAATCACAATGTCAATGCTGAAGTACAAATCATACTGTTTTTGCAAATTCAAAAGCGTATTGGTTTTGTCTGCAAAAACCGCTTGCAGCGTCCGGATCGGCGTGTTTATATCCAGCGTTTCCGTCACTGCGGTTTGATAGCCCCAATTGGTATATTGACGCAAAGTTGTGATTTTTCCTTGGTTGTTATAAACACAATCGCCCTTTCGCCAAATCCTCGTCGGCTGCACCGACAAAGCCTGCGTAACCGCATCGGGGTCAAATGCGTCACCCATAATTCTGAATTCCGCATATATGTTTGTTTTCTCCATAATTATAGTCCTTTTGATTGATTAAGCCGACACTTTACTTCACTTATAATATAGCATGCGTTTCCACAAACCGTCAAGTGTTTTATCAGTGCTGCATCCTCATGCCTGATACACGGTAATTGTCAGCCCGTACTCGCCCATGATTTCATATCCGAGTTCGACTTTGATGTTTCTGCCCGGAAACAAGGATGCGCAGCGCAAGCGCCAGAAATACGCCATTGCCTCGGCAAGATACTGTATGCACGCGTCCGAAATACGCTCGCCGCCAAGCAGTATGACTCCAAAATTGGAAAGCGCATCTTCGACGCTCCAGCTGTTCACGGTCATTTCCATTTCGCGCACATTGCCGTGGAGGCGTTTTTTCAACTGTCTGACCATCTTTTCGATTGTGTCGGGGGTTGTTCCGCCATAGTGATACAAAAAATCCGCGACAAAAACACAATTCTCGCACACAATGAAGTCCGGCGCAAAGGCATACGCCAGCTTTGGCAGCCGTTCTTCCAAAAGCGCATCATCTGTCGGCATGTCCTGCCCGTCCTCCGGCAGCTTTGGCGGAAAAGGGCAGCTATACACTTCATGCATCGGTTTTGACTTTTTGAACATCCATGTCACCTCCTAATTTAACCGTTTAATATAGCACAGACGGCGCAGCGCTGTCAAGCAAAATCGGCATAAAAGCAAAAAAGTTGCTTTTATGCCGCTGCTTGACTTTTTCGACATCTTCTGCTAAACTCTAAAGTAAGAACAGAGTTTTTGAGGTGTCGACGCATGGAAAGTGGATTGATTTCGATCGGAAAAATGGCGGAAATGAGCCAGCTTAGTGTGGCGGCGCTGCGGCTCTACGACGAGCTCGGGCTGCTGAAGCCGAAGTACAAAGACCCGGAGACCGGCTACCGCTACTACGACACCGCGCAGAACGCGCGGCTTGACATGATCGCGTATATGAAGGAGCTCGGCATGAGCCTCGGCGAGATCGGCGACGTGCTGCGCAAGGAGGACATCGTGCTCATCGAGACGATCCTCGCACAGAAAAACGAGCAGCTGCACCACCAAATGCGCGCCCTGCGCGCCCAGCACGACGCCGTGGAACGTGCGATCGCCTCCATCGAGCGCTACCGCAAGTCCCCCGTGCAGGGGACGATCGTGCTCGAATACATCGACTGCCGCTATCTGTGGGGGATTCCCTGCACCGAAAACTTCTACGAAAGCGGCATCCGCGCATTTGAGCAGGAACAGGCTGCCCTGCGGCAGGCGCTGCTGAAGCGCGGCTTTTCACAGGTGCTGTCCTACAATGTCGGCACATCCATCCGAAAAGAAGACTTCGTCGCCGGGCGCTTTATCCCGCAGGACACGTTTGTCTTTGTCGGCTACCGGGACCGGCTGCGTCT
>UMIH01018113.1_pt1 | contig 15232 bp, 12 predicted proteins | sample 1965771 | NCBI WGS metagenome assembly UMIH01 (sample SAMEA4836120, study PRJEB28245) | human gut metagenome | biome: gut microbiome; material: fecal sample | place: Denmark | collected 2008
AACGAGGTTATTTTATCTTGGCTTCAATATTATGCAAAGAATACAACAATTGATTTGGAACATGTGAAAATTATTGATATTACAAAGAAAAACAAGAATGTAATTCCTACAGTTGAATCCCACAAAACGACAATGGTATTTACCAATGCAGGAATTGACGATATTTTTTACCGCTTGTGGAATGCCGGGCTTGGTGAGTGTGAGGTTTGGTACAATGACGGTTCAGAACCGGACGGACCGATTTTGAACAGTCAGGTAAAGGATATGATTAACCGTGGAATCAATGCTTCTGCCGGAATGCTGATTGTCAATCCAAATGCGAGAAACACGGCAAAAATCGGCATTGGCAATGAATTTTTCAAAAAGGGCTCTATTCAGTATGTGGGAAGTGAGATTCGTGCTGTTATTTTAAATAAAATGATGGTGGATACGCAGGACGATGTCTGTGTTATCGGAGGAGAGAGTATTGCCATTGAGACCGCTCTTTTGGCTCCGGAAGGAACGGTTATTGCTGTTGAATATAGTGCTACAGACCGTGATACAATGGAGGAAAATGTAGACCATTTTGGGTTGCAGAATGTAAAAATTATTGACCACGTGGATGAAGAAACAATGCGTGACTGTCCGGTTCCTTCGACGGTATTCATGGTAGCCAGCGCAAGTATGAATCAGGAACTTGAGTATTTTGTTAAGAAGAATCCAAATGTTCATGTTGTCATTTATACGTTGGATTTTCAGGTGGCAGCAGGAGCTGGTGAGATGCTTTCGAAATTGGGAATTCAGGATGTGGAGACAATTCAGATTGCGGTTTCCAGATTGTCTGCAAATCATTCCTTTAAACAGCAGCCGGCTCCTTGGATAATTACGGGTAGAGGAGAATAAGTTCTATGATATTACAAGAAGGAAAAAAGAAAAACAGCTACATTATTGAGGGGCTTTTCCTTCCGCTTCAAACGGAGAAAAGATTGGAAGCACTTGGCATGACGAAGGGAACTCCGGTGGAAGTTTTAAACCGGAAGCGAAGTGGAACGATGATTGTGCGTGTGCGAGGAACGCGTTTTGCATTAGGCAGGGGGATAACCGGGAAAATTGAAGTCGCGGAGGATAAAAAACAATGAGTGAAAATTTGGTAGTAGGTTTTATTGGCAATCCAAATTGTGGAAAAACAACGTTGTTTAACGCTTTTACCGGTGCCAATTTAAAGGTGGCAAACTGGCCTGGTGTAACGGTTGAGAAAGTAGAGGGTGCGCTAAAATACCATAATAATACATATCGGCTTGTAGATTTGCCGGGAACATACAGTCTTACTTCTTATACGATGGAGGAACAAGTGAGCAGACAGTATATTCTAAGTGATGAGGTTGACGTTATTGTGGATGTGGCAGATGCATCTTCACTGGAACGAAATTTGTATTTGACGCTGCAGCTTTTAGAGCTTGGAAAGCCGGTTGTGTTAGCGTTAAATATGATGGATATTGTGGAAAAGCGTGGAATGGAAATTGATTTGCATCGTCTGCCGGAGATGCTTGGAATTCCGGTTATTCCTGTGTCTGCCAGAAAACGTACCGGACTTGAAATTCTGATGCATGCTGTGTCGCATCACAAGGATGCGGTTATGCCGGATAAACTCGTTCATCATCATACAATGCCATCACATCACAAACATGACCATCATGCCGATCATGCCATGGTATATAGTGATGAAATTGAAGATAAGATTGATAGTATTTCGGATGCTTTGCAGAAACGGTATCCCGAAATAATTCATGTACGATGGTGTGCAATTAAACTCTTAGAAGGAGATAAAGAAATTTCTGAAAAATATCCGGTTGATTTGCCACAAGTGCTTGACAGCAGTTATGAATCAGAAATTATTAACCAGAAATATGAATTCATTGAAGAAATTGTTCAGGAAGTGTTGGTAAACAAAGAGGAGAAGGCGCAGTCAACGGATAAAGCTGACCGTATTTTGACTCATCCGATTTTCGGAATTCCGATTTTTTTAGGGATTATGGCACTTGTATTTCTGCTGACCTTTACGGTGGGAGATTTTATATCCGGGTACTTTGAATTGGCAGTAGAATGGTTAAGTGGATTTATTTCAAACGCATTGGCAGCATGGCAGGTTAATCCGGCGGTTACATCGCTTTTGGTAGATGGAATTATAGCTGGTGTAGGTGGTATATTGACATTTTTGCCCAATATTTTTATTTTGTTTTTGGCACTTGCTTTTTTGGAAGATAGTGGATACATGGCAAGAGTGGCTTATGTTATGGACGGCATTATGGGGCGGATTGGGTTATCCGGCCGTGCCTTTATTCCGATGATTCTCGGATTTGGGTGTTCGGTGCCGGCAGTCATGGCGTCAAGGGCATTAGAAGATAACAAGGATCGTATGAAAACAATGTTAGTCACGCCTTTTATGTCATGCAGCGCAAGACTTCCAATTTACATTTTGTTTTCGCAGATGTTTTTTGGAAAACATGCAATGATAGCAGCTTACTCAATGTATGTCATTGGGTTAGTTGTTGCTGTTTTGGTTGCTTTTATTCTCCATATTGTAGATAAAAAAGAAGCAAATGGAATGCTTATTATTGAATTGCCGGAGTATAAAGCACCAAGTGCCCGTACGATTTGGATTTATGTTTGGGAGAAAGTAAAAGATTATTTGACGAAGGCCGGAACCGTAATTTTCCTTGCTTCTATTGCTATGTGGCTTCTTTTAAATTTTGGAATACATGGTTACACAAATGAGATGTCGGAAAGTTTTGGAGCAGCAATCGGACATTTTATCGTGCCTGTGTTAAAACCGATTGGTCTTGGTTACTGGCAGATAGCCGTGGCCTTGATTGCCGGAATATCGGCAAAGGAAGTTGTTGTATCAAGTTGTGCTGTTTTGTTTGGAATAGCAAATGTAAATTCGGCAGCCGGTATGGGAGCGCTGCATCAGGCACTTGGTGCAGCCGGATTTGGTATGGTAAATGCCTATTGTCTTATGATTTTTTGCCTGCTGTATATCCCTTGTTTTGCTACGCTGGCAACGATTCGTAAGGAAAGCGGAAGTATTAAATTTATGTTTTTAGCAGCTGGATTTCAGCTGGTTATGGCATGGCTTGCATCATTTGTGGTATTTCAGATTTTTTAGTACATTTTTAGATAAAGTTTCCTTTACACTTGGTAGTAAACGTCGTATAATTTGAGTGTAAAATATAGCGTTTTCCTTATAAGGAAAATTTATATGCTATCAAGGAGGATTTATATGCAGAAGAAGCAGGCAAAAGTTTTTGCAGGATTGTTAAGTATGTCCTTAGCTGTTTCCCTTATGACACCGTTGCAAGGTGTTTCCGGTCAAGCAGCAAGAAGAAAAATTGCACTGTCCAAAAAGAGTGTTACGATGACAGTGGGACAGAAGAAGACAATTCGTATCAAAAACGCAAAAGGAAAGCGTATCAAATGGAGTATTAAGAAAAAAAGCATTGCAAGTTACAAAAAGAGCGGTAAGTATGCTGTAAAACTGACCGCAAAGAAAAAGGGAACAACGACCCTTACCTGCAAGGTGAAAAATGGCAAGTGGAAGAGTTACAGGTGTAAAGTTAAAGTCAAAAAGGCTACACTTGTCCGTACGCCGGTGGCAACAAATGATGTCGTAAAAACAACGGAAAAACCGAGTTCTACTGCGGTAGTTACGATGCCTTCTGTTCCTACACAAACTCCGACGGATGGACAGGATAAACCGCAGGAGCCAGAAAAAACACCGACGGCGACCCCGACAGCAACACCAACGGCAAAGCCAACGGCGACCCCGACAGCAACACCAACGGTAACACCGACGGCAAAGCCAACAGCAACACCAACGGCAAAGCCAACAGCAACACCAACAGCAACACCGGCAGGTGAATTTGCAGAAAAAACGTATTTGTCTACCGGTTTTGAAGACGGAACGGATGGATTTACCGGACGTGGAGCAGCAAAAGTAGCAGTGGCTTCCGGCGGAAGAAGTGGAAATTGTCTTTCTGTAACCGGACGTACGAGCACATGGAACGGAGCTGAATTGAATGTAACGGATTCGATTGTGAAGGGTGCAACGTATTCGATTTCGGTATGGGTTAAACAGACAACCAGTTCAGATCAAACTATTAAGTTATCAGCGAACCTTACGGTTTCCGGTCAGGATAGTTATCCGGCAATCAAGGAAGAAACAACATTGAAATCCGGTGTTTGGACTAAAATTGAGGGTACTTATGAGGTTCCGGAGTCATTTTCTAAATTAACATTTTATGTCGAGGGACCATCCGGTAATTTTGATTTTCTTGTGGATGATCTTACCATTACACAGACAACAGCGGGAAAAGAACCATTTAATCCGGAAGGACTTACGAGTATCAAGGATACTTACAGTGGAATTTTTGAACGCATGGGTAATGTAGTAAGTTACAATACTTCATGGAATAATGGTTATCAGATGCAGAGTGATGATACGATGAAGTTTGTGAAACATCATTTTAACAGTTACACATTGGAAAATGAGTTAAAGCCTGCACAGATTTTGTCTGACTGGAGTGGTACGATTTCTGTGAGCGAAGCGAAAAAACTTGGTTATGTGATTCCGGATGGTTACACCGAATCGACGGTTGGCAAGTTGAATTTTGACAGTGTGGACAAAATTCTTGAGATTGCCAATCAGTATGGACTTCAGATGCGTGGACATGTGATGCAGTGGCATCAGCAGACATCAACGCGTTTCTTCAAGGAAGGATATAGCAGCAGTGGCGCTAATGTCTCGAAAGAAGTGATGGACAAACGACTTGAATTTTATATCCGTTCTGTAATGAAACATGTCATGGATAAGGAAAAGAGTTTGACCGGTAAGGCAGGCTCCCTTGTTTATTGCTGGGACATTACGAATGAGTATACGCACCGCACAAATGATCCGGCAGCTACTTCCTGGATGGATGTTTATGGTGACATGGGCTTGAAACCAACCTATGTGAAAAAGGCTTACGAAGTAGCTTATGATGAGTTGAAACAGTACGGTCTGCAGAAAGATATTACGTTGTTCTATAATGATTACAATGAATATGATGTTGCGGATGAAATTGTAGAACTCATCAATTACATTAATGAAGGAGAAGAAGCAAAAATTTGCGGTGGAATCGGTATGCAGAGCCATATTACTGTGAATTATCCGTCTCTTGAAAAATATGGAACAGCAGTGGATAAGTTTTTGGCAACCGGACTTCAGGTTCAGGTTACAGAATTGGATATCGGAATCGAAGATGGACAGACAGAAGAGGATCTGGCAAATCATTATTCCGATATTATGAAACTGCTTATTTCCAAACAGGAAAATCGTGATAAATCCGTAAATGCCCGCGGAATCACAGGTGTTACGGTATGGGGACTCTATGATGCGATTTCATGGAGAAAACCTACTTCATGTCTGTTATTTGGAGAAAGTTTAGAAGATCCAAAACCAGCTTTTTATTCTTTCTTAGAGGCTGCGACAAAATAATAGCAATTACGACAGTTTTATAACCGCTTTGACAGTGATTATGGAAAGTGCAGTTTGAATATGATAGAATAAATCCAATTTATGAAATTGCGAAAGGAGATTTATACATATGAAATATTCAATTGAAGGAGCACCGTTGCCGGTAGTTATTTGTGATTTGGAGGCAGGCGAGTCCATGATTACGGAAAAAGGAGCTATGTCTTGGATGACGCCAAACATGAAGATGGAGACATCCGGCGGCGGAATGGGAAAAATGATTGGTCGTATGTTCAGCGGGGAAAATATGTTCCAGAACCGTTATACAGCAGAAGGCGGAGCCGGACAGATTGCTTATGCTTCCAGTTTTCCGGGGTCGATTTTGGCATTTGAAATTGGAAATGGAAATGAGATAATTGCACAGAAGAGCGCATTTCTTGCTTCTACGGATGGAGTGACATTATCGGTTGCGTTCCAGAAAAAATTAGGTGGCGGTCTGTTTGGTGGCGAAGGTTTTATTATGCAGAGACTTTCCGGCAACGGTACGGCTTTTGTAGAAATTGATGGCTATGTAAAGGAATATGAGCTGGCAGCAGGGCAGCAGATGATTATTGATACCGGCTACTTAGCTGCGATGGATGCAAGCTGTACGATGGATATTACAACCGTTAAGGGACTGAAAAATAAGGTGCTTGGTGGAGAAGGATTCTTTAACACCGTAGTGACCGGTCCCGGTAAGATTTATCTGCAGTCGATGCCGATTAACCAGATGGCAGGTGTTCTGCAACCATTTTTATCAACAAACAAATAATCTTTTACAAAGGGTGAATCTCTTGCTATAATAGACATGAAAATGTGTTAAAGGAGATGATTCCGGATGTTAAAGACGGTATTAAAGATTGACGGTATGATGTGTGGCATGTGCGAATCTCACATGAATGATTTGATTCGCAAGCATTGTAAGGTGAAGAAAGTTTCTTCCTCTGCAAAAAAAGGAGAAACTGTTGTAATCAGCGAGGAAGCGTTAGATATTCCTATGCTGGAAAAGGAAATTAAAGAAATTGGTTATGAATTAGTTTCCCATACAAGTGAGCCTTATGAGAAAAAAGGATTGTTCCGTCGATAAGAATTACTCGATTTTGTCTCCGATTACGGTATGCAGTGTGTGTTCCGTAATCGGAGTTTTTTTATTGGTAAAAGACCGGTAATCTGAAGGAGAAAATCCGGTTTGTCGTTTGAATAATTTGGAAAAAGTAAATGAGTTATTGTAGCCAACGCAGTAAGCGATGTGTTGAATGGAAAGTTCATTTTCTTCTAACAACTGTTTGGCCTGATTTATGCGATACTGCGCTAAATATTCCTGCGGGGTATAACCGGTGGCATGCTTAAATAACCGCGTAAGATACGAACGGTTTAGTCCACAGTAATCGGCGATATCCTGAATACGAATCGGGTCAGAATACTTTTGCCGGATAAATTGAATGGTTGTTTGAATGTAAGTTAAAGAGTCAGTTCGCTTTTTTTGTGGCTTATTTTTGAGGTTCGCTGCATGAATCATGTGCTGAAATAATTCGTATACTTTTCCGATGCAAGCGTACTCATCTCCGTAATTTGTTAAGATGTGTCTTATACAGTCTTCCGCTTTTTTGGCTTCCTGATGCAGAGAGAGAATGGGAGATTTGTCCGATAATCCACAATTATTCAGCATTTCTTTGATTTTAAATCCGTCAAATTGAATCCAGATGTAGTTCCATGGATGGTTTTCGTCTGCTTCATAGTAAGATGCAGTATGAGCCGGTATAACGAAGATATCGTGTTCTTTAATTGCAAATTCGTGATTGTTAATGCGCAAAATTCCTTCACCGCTTACGACATAATGCAGAATATATAATTTGCGGATAATTGGACCATATCCGTAAGATGGGTCACATTTTTGACATCCGACCTCATATAGATTGACATCATCGTAGGATGAATAATTTACCAGATATACTTCGTCAAATGTTTTTGCAGCCATGAATAGTCCCCCTTTTGCTTGATTTTACCATGTTACTCCTTCTTGTGTCAAAGAAAATTGGTAACATTTTTCCAAAACAAGGTCACAAAATGACATGGCGATAACGGGGGTATTGTTGTACACTTATTAAATCAGGAAGTAAATAAGGGGGACCGAGAAATGCAGTTTAAAGAGTGTTATCAAAATCCGTTTATTGAGGAGCGTGCCGATCCATACATTACATTGGGACCGGATGGATTTTATTATTTCACCGCTTCTTATCCAATGAAAAGTGCAGACGACAAGGATGGATATGACCGTGTGATTTTGCGGCGGGCAAAAGATATTTCAGAACTTGCATCGGCAGAAGAAATTACTATTTGGAAAGTGGCAGATACAACATTAACACATCGTTTTATCTGGGCGCCGGAACTGCATTATATCGCAGGACTCTGGTATGTGTTTTATGCCGGAAGTGAGGACAAGGAAAATAACTGGGCATTTGACTGCCACGTTCTTGTCTGCGACAGCAATGATCCATATACCGGAACTTGGAGTGAAAAGGGAAAATTCCAAAAGCGGGAGGACGATGATTTTTCTTTCACCGGCTTTTCCTTGGATATGACTTATTTTGAAGATGGTGAACGCTCTTATGTGATTTGGGCGCAGCATAGTCCGGAGAAAATTTCCTGCCTGTATTTGGGAGAGGTTAATCGCGAGGAGCCGTGGAAATTAATTTCGCTTCCGATGCTTTTAACCGAGCCGGAGTATGACTGGGAAAAAGTCCGCTATGCCGTAAATGAAGGACCTGCGGTTGCCAAACATGATGGCAGAATAATGGTTTTCTTTTCAGCGTCCGGTACTGGTCCGGAGTATTGTGTAGGAGTAATTTCTGCCAAAGAGGGAAGTGATTTGCTAAAGCGGGATTCATGGACTAAGCAGAACACACCGGTGCTTACATCCGAAGATTTACATGAGGAATTTGGACCCGGGCACAATTCATTTACAAAAGATAAGGATGGAAATGATATTTTCGTATATCATGCCAGAAGTCTGGAATGTTTTGAGGGAAGATGCGGATATTCGGAAAATGACCCTCTGCATGACCCATGCCGGCATGCAAGAGTGAGAAAAATAGTGTGGGAGTAAGAAAAAATGAAGTTCATTCGTATCGAGACAAGATAATGCTTCGCATTATAGTCTCTCACGAATGAACTTCATTTTTGTTTGATATTATGGGGTGAGGTTTTCTCTTTCTATAAGAGCTTGTTTTTTTTGTTCAAGTTCGTTAATCTGTTTGTCTTTTTTGGCTATCGTTTCATCCTTTTCCACCAGCAGTGCTTCAAGGTCTTCTATTCTTGCTTCTAATTTACGGATTCGACCGCGGTTGGTATCGTTAATGACAGCAGCTACGTCTTCGTTTGCCAATTCTTCAATGAACATATACATCAGCTCCTTTCGTTCCGACATCATCATTATAGCACTTTCATACACAGGTTGTAAAGCGGTCAGCGAAACAACAAAAATTAAAATCCTGCACCCATTTTCCCATCCAAATCGTGTATTATATAGAAAGTAATTATTTTCTACCATGCATGCAAAAGAAATTGTAGTAAAGGAGTATCAGGCAATGATAAATAAATATGCCGGGATGGAGTATGAGGACGTCGTGCGGCAGTATGCAGATGACATAACGAGACTATGTGTTGTCTGGACGCAGAATGAGGAGGCAGCAAAGGACTGCTTTCAAAATACGTTTCTGAAACTCTATCAGACAGAACAAACCTTTCGAGAGGAAGAACACATAAAAGCGTGGCTTTACACAGTTGCGCGAAATGAATGCAGAGATTACCACAGGCAGTTCTGGAATCGAAATGTGGATATTGGATATGTGCCACAGGAGAACCAAAAGGCTGGCTCCTTGCAAATAGAAGATGAAGAAACAGAGCAGCTTGTTGTGGCTCTGCGAAAATTACCTTTTCGATACCGTGAAGTAATTGTGCTTTATTATTATGAAGAATATGGCACGGGTGAAATTGCAAAAATGCTGCATACAAGTGTGAATACGGTGAAATCAAGACTTCGCAGAGGCAGAGAAAAACTCGCTGCTATCATGAAAAATTAACAGGGATTAAACAGGAGGCATAATGATGGATATTAAAAAAATAGATAAGATTAAAGCCCCGGAAGACTGGGTGGAAGAGGCACTGAATCCGGAAAAGATACAGGGTATTTCCCATAGGAGAAATTCAATGAAAAAACTTCGGACAGCGGCTGCGGCGGTAGTGATTTTCCTTTTGTGCGGAACTTTTGTAACTGTGGCGGCAACGAAATCCAATGTGTTTCAATCGCTTTTGGAAAATATGTTTGGCAAGGAAAATGTCACCGAGGTGGAGTTAAATCCAGAACCAACGAAACAGGTGGCAGACGTTAAGGCGGAAAAAGATGGCACGATACAATTACAGGAAAACATGATGGTGGTCGGAGAGAAAGAAAGTTTTATCAGTGAATATCATTTTGAGAGAGATGAGGAAAAAGTAGACCATGTGTACACAGTAGTTTCCAATGGATTAAAGAAAATGACACCAGTTGCTTTTGAAAGTGTACTTGACGGGGAAAAATGCGGTTTTCAATATGTGGCAAGCGGCAACGAAATTTATGCCTTTAATTACACGGGAGGAATTACCGAGATTTTCTCTTATTATAAAAACGGCATAATTTACGGTGTAAGAGAAGAAAAAAATGCGACAAAAGGTTATTTGGTGGAAATCAATCTGGCAGAGAAAACGGTGAAAAAAATATCCGGCGGTAACATGATATGCAATTTTGTTATGTCACCGGAAGGTAGTAAAATTTTGTGCAATCACAGGGGAGACGGCTACTGGTCAGTCTTTGATATTGCTTCGCAGACGGAGAAAAAAATAAGTCAGAAACTCGTGAATGGATATGCCAGAACAACAGAAATTGAGTTTTTGGATGAAAACCGAATTTTAACCTACGGTGAGTCAATTTTTAAAAACAGTACAGAAGAGGATTCTACATGCGTAGTAAATTTACAGACCATGAGAATTGAGAAGAAATATTCAGGTGTCGGCCTTGTTAATATGAAATGGTCTTACCGTTACCACCACAAAAAGAAATCACTGGAATTTTATGAAATTACCGGAAATCAGTCATTTACCATTCCGGATGTTAAGGATAGTGGCGATGTAATTGATGTAAGTGGTGATTATGTATTATTTGGAAATCTGGAGGAGAAAAAACAGGCGGTTTATCTCATTCAACTCACAAATCATACGTGGAAGAAGATGAATATTCCGAGGAAATTAAGAAATGATATGGAAATTCATCTGGTGAAAACGCAGAAGAAAATTTTGATAACAAATAAAAAGAGGGCGTATTTGGTGGATGTGAGTGCGCTGTAAATAGATACGGTCAGAGGCATAAAAATAAAAACACATTGCAATGGGAAGCAGTGTGTTTTTATTTTGGAAGTGTTTCTTTGCTTCTTGTGTAGGGCTTTTTCTCATCGGTAAGTTCCGCAAGGTAATCCATGCTTGTATTGTAATAGACAGCAAGTCGCCTTAGCACTTCAATCGGCATGCTCCGGCTGTCTGTCTCATAATGTGAGTACGTACGCTGGCTAATGTGTAAGTAGTCTGCAATGTCTGTTTGTTTTAAATCGTTGTCTTCTCGCAGATCACGAATACGCTGCATTTTCATGTAAAAAACCTCCTAGGATTAAGGGTGATTTTAAACGGATGAAATCCGAGCAAAATTCAATAATATTATAAATTGAACGTAGTGTATATGATAATGCTAGAACAAAATGGACTATTGAACCATAGAACAATATGTGCTATGATGTAGGCATGAATTAACAAAAATTGGAGGGGATTGTTATGAAAAAATTAGTTTTATCAACAGCATTACTCGTGCTTGGAGTGGCAACACTGGCAACACCTGCGAAAGCAGCAAAAAAGGCAACGAAATTTTCTTTGACACCATCAACAACAGCGATTACGCGAAAAAGTGTAAAGGTATCTGTAACGGTAAAAAAGAAAGCAAAAATAAAAGAAATTCGCTATCGTGCCGGAAAAGTTACAAAGAAAGCAAATAAATATTGGAAGCGTGCAAAATCAATTACAAAAAAGAAGTCATTTAGTGCTCCGTATAATGGCTGGTATTCGGTTCGGTTGAAAAACAAAGCCGGAAAGTACACTGTCCGCAATATTCAGATTCAATGCATTGACAAAACAGCGCCATCGGTAAAAACAGGCTACACGGTTGCAAATAAAGTTGGAACGGTTTCCGTTTCTGCGTGGGATAGCAACGGAATTTCTTATGTTGGTTATCAAAAAGGATGGCTACAGTCCAAACGTAAAGCAGATTATACAGCAATGCAAAATGAGCAGAGAACTTTTCAGGTAACAACACCGGGATATTATACCGTTTGTGTTAAAGATGGTGTGGGAAACACTTATTTGGCCTACCAGTACGTGGAACTTTGGAAGGATTTGTGGAGTTTGAAGCCGTTTGATAGTGAGAGCGCAGAAAACTATGAAGGTACATTAAAAGATCGTAAAGGAAATTCAGTTACAAATCCAATTGCAGTTACAACAAGTGATAGTGGAAACTATTATATTGAATATTTTTTAGGTGGGAAATATGGTAAATTGTCGGGCAACATTATACGCTCGGATGAAATTTCGGATGAAAAAAATGCATGGATTCAGATTATAGCTGATGGAGTTTTAGTTTACCAATCCTCTAAAATGAATTATAAGACAGAGCCAATTTCATTTGATATAGCTATTAACCATGCAAAATATGTGAAAATCGTGGCATTTTCAGATAAAGATTATTATTGGAGTGATGGATACATGCTGATTACCAACGCAAAACTTTATAACTAGGTGAAGTGTGAACTTGGCGTAACACAGGATTATGATGACAGCGTGACGGAAGGGTAAACAAGATGTCAAATAAAAAAACTGATAATGCGATACGAAATCTGTTTATTGAGAAAATATACAATATATGTGATGGAAAAAAAGCAGAAGAAGTCTTTTTGACTTACATAAAATCAGATGGGACAGAGGAAGATATAACGTATCGGTCTTTTGGATTAAAATGTGAATTATTAATGCAGAAATTTCAGAAGAGTATGCTGCGCAGAAATGACCGTGTACTTGTATTAACACCGATGTCTCCATTTGGGTGTATTGCGGTGACCGCGCTTGCTATTTCTGAACTAGTAAGCGTAGTATTGAATCCACAACTGCCAGAGGAAGAATTGGATTCTTTGGTGAAAAAATCAGATATTAGCGGTATTGTATGTGATGAAGAAATTTATCAAAAGTATGCTTATAAATGGACACAAAAATATCCGGTTTTAAATATAAAAACGGGTGATTTGTTCCTTGATAGAGAATACTTTTCTGAGCCATCAAAAGACAGCGATGATGTGCTTGCTATTCTATATTCATCAGGAACAACAAGTGAACCCAAAGGTGTCATGATAACATATGAGGCACAGATGAAGTCAGCGGAGTTTCTTCTTCGTGCATTTGGAACAAATGATATTCGATACCTATTAGTGTTTCCAATGTTTCATGTTTCTGGTTTTTCAGTGTTTTTTGCTTTGTTTTTGGGCGGAGGACAGATTGGACTGCTCGAAAATACAAACTCAATAAAATTAATGGATGGATTCCAAAAGTACAAGCCAAATGCATTTGGAATGGTACCAAAAGTTTATGAAACATTTTATACGAAGATAGTAAGTCAGTTAAATAACAAAAAGTTTGCAATGAAAATGTTTTCCTTTTGTGGCTGGTTAAACGAAAAATTACATATCAAAGCCGGAAATTTCTTCTTTAGAAAAATAAATAAGCAGGTATTTGGTGGAAAGATGAAATTTTTAGGAACTGGTGGCGGAAGGTGCAGCAGGGAAGTAGGTTTATTTTTTCAGAAGATGGGTTACTACTGGATGAATACATATGCCTCAACAGAAATGAATCTGCCAATGCTTACAACAACGGTTTATGACAGATTTCCATCGGATTCTATTGGGAAAATGACATCGTTTCCTGAAATTGCGGTGCGGATTCAAAATCCGGACGCAAATGGAATTGGAGAGATTCAGGTAAAAACGCCATGTCATATGAAAGGATATTTCCGGGATGAAAAGGCAACAGAAGAAGCTTATGAGGATGGATATTTTAAAACAGGAGATTTAGGATATTGTGATTCAAAAGGATATGTATATATTACCGGAAGAAGTAAGGAAAGTATTCACCTTCGAAATGGAGAGAAAGTAACGCCTGAGCAGTTAGAAAATTTGTATGCGGATTGTATTCCGGAAAATGTTATGGCAGCATGCGTAGGTATTCCGGTAGAGGAAGCCGGCTATGATGAAGTAATTTTTTTCTTGGAAAAGGATTTGATAAAAGATACCACTTTGGTAAAGAACCAGTTCATGAATCGGTCAAAAGAACTTGGCGGTGATTACCGGATTGCAGATGTGCAGTTTATTGATAAGATACCATTGTCATCCATAGGTAAAGTTCAAAGATATAAACTGCGTAATAAACAAGTGACGGACGAAAATAAAAGTCAGGTTAAATATTCTGAGAAAGAACTGGATACGCATAAGCAGCTGGAACAAATACTGCGGTCATTTGGTGTACAGCAAGTGATTCGGGAAGAGTCTGTATTAGAGGATGACTTAGCAATTGATTCCTTGAATTTGTTTGAACTATGTGTAGAAATCGAAAAACAGTTTGGTGTGGATTTAACAAATTGTATTTCCGCTCAATTAACGGTTCAGCAATTGTGTGAGCTGATTGAGCATCAGGGAGAAAATACTCAAAATACCGTGTCATATGATGTGGAAAAATATCCGATGAAACGGCATATAGGAGACCGTTTTACTTTATCGGCTTTTCGCTGTTTTACTAAGTTGTTTTACAAATTTGAAGTGAGCGGAGAGGAATATATACCGGAAAAAGGACCTTATATTATTTGTGCAAACCATCAAAGCCATCTAGATGGGATGTGGATTATGGCAGCGGGGAAGGGAAAAATAAAACTTGAAGATTTTTGCTGTATGGCAAAACAGGAGCATTTAGATTCCGGTATATCCAGAAGGGGTCTGAGACTTACGGGGGGAATCCCGGTAGCCAGAGGAGCAAATACAAGTCCTGCTTTGAAACGAGTTCTTGAATGTCTGCAACAGGGCAAGGTGGTTTTGATTCACCCGGAAGGGACAAGAACAACAGATGGGAAAATAGGTGAATTTAAATCCGGTGCTGAAAAGATTGCACTGGAGGCAGATGTTCCTATATTGCCAGTCAGGATTGAAGGAGCATATGAGATATATCCGAAGAATCAAAAGCTTCCGCATATGATTCGGAAAGGAGGACGATATCCTTTAAAAATACAGTTTTATCCAACGTTGAATGAGAAGGACGAAAAAAATGATTTTTATCATAAGTACCTGCTATTAAATAAGGACGAGAAACAAAGTGAGGTAATTAAGAAAAAGAAGAAAGATAAGCTATTATTGAGTAGTTTGTTGAAAGTAACAAAAATGTTATGGCATTTTAATATATCAGGATTAAATTATATCGAGAAGGGGAAAAGCTATATTATTTGCTCGAACCATACGAGTTATTTGGATCCGGTATGGATTTTGTCTGCTCTTGGAAAGACGTTAGGGAAAAAAGATTTTGTGACATTGGCGGCGG
>UMIH01066887.1_pt1 | contig 15210 bp, 8 predicted proteins | sample 1965771 | NCBI WGS metagenome assembly UMIH01 (sample SAMEA4836120, study PRJEB28245) | human gut metagenome | biome: gut microbiome; material: fecal sample | place: Denmark | collected 2008
GAACACTTTGGCCACCTTGTCGAGGTTGGAGCATCCGTGGATCGTGGTCTTTGCACCCGGCGCCACCCACAGATCTTTAGCCTTTGTGCCGAGCACGGGATCGTCGTCGGCGGGCGTGATGACCACGCGTGTGGTGCGCGAGGTGGATAGCCCCTTGGTTGTGGTGGCCACAATCTTCAGCTTATGGTCGCCGGCGAGCAGTGGCTGGTCGATGGAGTCGCCCTCGTGGATGAGCTGTCCGTCGAGGTACCACGATATCGTCGTGTAGTCGCGTGGTGTAGCGATGATGTTAAACACGAAGTTACTGGTGCGGCTTTGCGTGATGAGGGCCTGGGGCTGACCATCCTTCCACTCCGGGATGTTGGTGTTGAGGATGCGCGGCGCATCGGTCTCCTCAGCTGTGAAGAACGGATCATCGTCGGAAGAGCAGGCCGTGAATGCTGTGGCGGCACAGGCTATCATCAGCAGTCCGAAAGCGCGCAGAGCGATATGCTTGATTGTTTTCATGGTTGTCGTTGTCTTGAATTGTTTGTTGTTCTATTGGCCCGACAGACTGTTTTGCACTGGCGGGCCAGGTCGATGAAGTCTACTTGACGTTGATGTCCTTGGTGTCCCACCACAGGCGGTGGTGCCAGTCGTCGTCGCCTCCCATGCGCTGGAGCGCCTCGTCGTAGTGCTTGCTGTTGTATTTCGACTCGAGTATCGGGTACTTCAGGCGTACCGGCGTGGTGAGGTTCTTGTCGTCGTAGGTGAAGTCACTCTCAAATTTAGCCAACTTTGAGCGGTCCTTGAGCACCGGATAGTCGCTGCGGCGCAGGTTGGCCCAAGCCTCGGCGGGGTTCATCATGTGCAGAATCCAGGCTTGCGTGTTGATATTTTCCTTAGGATTGTTGCCAAGCGGGTTGGCGGCTATGAACTTGCTGATCTCTTCGTCGGAGATCTTCTCCGATGTGGTGAGATAGTAGTCGTTGAGCATCTTCATCGAAGCACGCACTCCGTCTTCGTAGAGCTGTTCGGCATCGCCGCTGACATTCCATCCTTTGGTCTTAGCCTCCGCCTTTAGGAAGTCCACCTCAGCCGACGTGATGAGAATACCGGGACGGTCAGGCATCTCGAAGTCGATGTTGAGTGCCGGGCGCATCATGCGTGCGTTGAAGTTGCTCTGGTCGTATCCGGCAGCAGGATCGTCCTTGACCAGCTTGTCCAAAGTAGGAATCTCGGAGTTTGCCGGAGCGTTGACCCAGTTGTTCCACCAGGCAGCTCCCGGGTCGCAGGGCGCCTCTGCGGTGTTGGTGCGCTTGAGGTAAGCGACCACCTCGTCAGTGAGATCGTGGTTGCCCTCACGGTCGGGCGTGATCTCAGAGCGCTTCGTGTTGATGTAATGGCGGCAGATACGGTACAGACGCGGGTCGCCGGTCTGCTGCATCAGGTCGAAGAAAGTAGAACTGACGAATGTCGGGGAGGTAGGATCCTGACCGTAGAGAATCTCGCCGAGCGCGTTGACGCGGAAGTCATACTCCTCTGCGCCCTTATAGAGCGTGAAAGGCTCGTTGGTATAGATGACGTAAGCGTTTTGCGAAGCGTCGGCGATGTAGCCGTGCGGATCGTTGAGCGCAGCCTCGAACTCCTTCTGAGCCTTCTCGGGGTTGACATCTGAGATGCGCATGGCAAAGCGCAGGCGCAGACTGTTGGCATAGCGTTGCCAAGCCTGGCGGTCACCTTTCAGACTGGTCACGTCACCCGTGATGCGGTCGTTGGCATTGTCGAGTTGGTCGACGCAAGCCTTGAGTTCTGTGAAGAAAGCGTTGTAGATGTCCTCTTGCTTGTCATAGACCGGGTTGGAGATGCCTTTGATATATCCCAGTCCGGCTTCCGAGCAGGGGATGTCGCCATAGGTGTCGGTGAGCACCGACATCAGGTAGACGCGGTGGATGCGCAGCACGGCGTTGAGTGCGGGCTGGCCTTCCTGCGTGGCGTTGATGGCGTCGACGAGGTTCTTGATAGCCACGGAGTAGTAGCGGTCCCAGAGCAGACGGCTCTGGTCGTCGTTGGCGTGTACACTTCCGGCATAGTTGGTCACGTTCCATGCACCGGCGAAGTGCTGTGTGAAACCGGTTACATAGCTACGGTAAGTGTCCATGAGGCTGAAGTCGCCATAGGTTTGGAGCAGTGACGTGGTCAGCTGGTTGTTGGGGTCGATGGTCTCGCTCTTACTGTCATCGGTGTTGACCGAAGCCATGTGGTCGTCGGAGCATGATGTCATCACGCCGCACGCCAGAGGCAATGCGAAGGCCAGAGAGAGCAGGCCCTTACCTGTATATCTCTTGATGAATGATTTCATGATTGCTTGATATTTTATGAATGCAGCCGTTGCGGCTTCCATTCGTTGTTTAGAACTTCACGTTGACGTTGAGACCGTAGCTGCGGCGAGAGGGCAGAGAGCCATATTCCAGTCCGAGTCCGGAAGTGTTGTAGCCGGAGTCCGGGTCGATGTTGGGGATGTTTTTCCACACGATGAACGGGTTGCGGGCCACGAAGCTAATTGTAAGTCCTTTGACGAAGCTACCCAGCATCTTCTCGGGGAAGGTGTAGCCGAAGGTGATCTCACGGCACTTGACATAGGAGTTGTCATAGATAAACATCGAAGGAGCGTTGTCGGCAGCGCTCTTCCAGTAAGCCTCGGGGTTGACGGGGATGTCGTTAGCCTTGAAGCTTCCGTCGGCCTGCTCGATGACGCCGGGGACAACAAAGCCGCGGGCCTTGCCCTCAGCGCGCCATTCAGCGATGGTCTTTCCGGCGGCGAGACGTGCCTCCTCGGACTGATACCACTCCTCACGTCCAGAGAGTGTCTCCTTGGCCTTACCGGTCTGGTAGGCCGAGCGCATGGACATGGAGAAGAGATCAGCGCCAACCTTCACGTCGAAGGAAGCCGAAAGGCGGAAGTTCTTGTAGGTGAAGGTGGTGTACCAACCGCCTGTCCAGTCCCAAGAAGCATTGCCGAGCACGTGAGTCTTGTCGTCGACGATCGGCATACCGGTCTCAGAGTTGATGATGACCTGACCGTCGGCATTGCGCTTGAAGTCCTTGCCGACGATGGAACCATAGTTCTGTCCGACCTCAGCACCGACGCTCACGCCGCACCAGGTGGCCTTCTCAAGTTCGAAATAGTCCATGCCGTCGACGAGCTTCTTCACCTTATTCGTGTTCTTGGAGAAGTTTACGCCCAAGTCCCAGGCGAAGTCCTTGAGTTGCAGTGCACGTCCGTTTAGGGCAATCTCCACGCCCCGGTTCTGAATCTCACCGGCGTTGATGAGTCGGTTGGCATAGCCGCTGGTGGAAGAGGAAGCCAGTCGGATGATCTGATCGCGTGAGTTCTGATTGTAGTAAGTGACGTCGAGTCCCATGCGATAGTTGAAGAACTTCATCTCCAAACCGAGCTCATAGGAGCTGGTCATCGTAGGCTTGAGGTCCTTGTTGGGCTGGGTATAGTTGTTGATCATGCCGATGGTAAAGCCCGGATAGCTGTACTTCGCCGTAGCGTAGTTCAGCGCGAGCTGATAAGGATCTGTGTCGCTACCCACCTTTGCCCAAGAGGCGCGCACCTTACCAAAGCTGATGATGCGCTTGTTCTTGATGAATTCCGAGAACACCATGCTACCCGATACAGAAGGATAGACGTAGGTGTTATGGTTCAGGGGCAGGGTAGAACTCTTGTCGCCACGCAGCGTGCCCTCAAGATAATAGGTATGCTTATAACCCAGCGAGGCACTGCCGTAGAGCGAGTTGATCTGCTTCTTATAAGTATCTTGCTGTACGTGCTGCTCGGAGTAGTTCATGATCGTCTCCAGGTTCATCATCTGCTGGTTGAGACCTTTCATGGTGTAGGTCTTGTTGTCGACCTTGAAGATGTTGCCGCCAAATGTGGCGTTGAGGTCAAAGTCGCCCCAGCTATGGTTGTAGAGCATGAGGAGCTCGGCGTTGAGCGTGCGGTTGTGGAACACCTGGTTGGTCAGTGAACCGGCAGCCTGGCCCGGTGTGGTCTTTGCCACGAAGTCGTCGAAAGTCATGTTGTTGATGTCTGTACCCACAGTTCCCTGGAGTTTCAGTCCTTCAGTAATGTTCCAGATAGCCTTACCGGTGAAGCGGAAGACATCCTTGGCGGAAGTATTCTTGTTTTTGTAAAGATCCCAGTACGGGTTCTTGTTGTATTGGTCAAGTCCGTTCCAGTTGGCATAGGTGCCGTCGGCGTTTTGATAGGTGCGCAGCCACGCCTGGTTGTAGGTAGAAGCGAGCGTCATCAGGTTCTTACCGACATTGCTCTGTGAGTCGCCGAGCGCCGGGCGGTTCTTGACGTTCTCGCGTGTGTAGTTGGCAGTGAAGTCGAAGTCAACGGGTCCGGCCGAGGTGGTGGCGCGCAGGTTGAAGTTGTCGCGGCTCATGTGGGTGTTGGGCAGGATGTCCTTGTTGCGCATGTCGGTCATGGAGAAGCGCACGCCCGTCTTGCCTGAACTGACGGAGAGCACGGCCGTGTTTTGTGCGGTGAGACCTGTGCGGAAGAAGTTCGAGGTGTTGTCCGGCCAGATTTGGAAGGGACGTTTCTGTCCGTCGAAGTACTTCACGAGGTAGTCGTCGGCCTTCGGTCCCCAGCTCATGTTGGTACCAGAAGTGGTCGTGTCGAGATACTGTCCGCCGTTGCCCATACCATAGACCTGCTGTACGTTGTCCCATTTGGCCAACTGCTTATCCATAGTGAAGCTTCCGTTGTATTCCACGCTGACCTTGTCCTTGGCGGCTTTCTTGGTGGTGATGAGGATCACACCGTGGGAGGCACGGCTACCATAGAGGGCGGAAGCAGCAGGACCCTTGAGGACAGTCATCGTCTCGATGTCATCGGGGTTGATGGCCGAGATGCCGTCGCCGAGGTCATAACCGCCTGCTTGTCCCGCGCTGCCAAAGTTGGTGTTGTCCAAGGGCACGCCGTCGACGACGTAGAGCGGCTGGTTGTTGCCCGTCATCTCGGTGTTACCACGGAGCAGCACGCGTGTGGAGCCGCTGGCACCGCCGGCTGTGTTCTGCACGACGAGTCCGGCGACCTTACCGGCGAGCGAGTTGATGACATTGGTTTCTTTGGCTTTGGTGAGCTCCTCACCCTTGATCTCGCTGAGGCCGTAGCCCAGTGCCTTGCGGTCGCGCTTGATGCCGAGAGCAGTGACGACGACCTCCCCCAGGTTCTTGCTGTTCTCGCTGAGGGTGACTTTCATGCCTGCAGCGGCCTTCACCGTCTTGGGCTGATAACCAAGATAGGAGATGACGAGTTCCGTGCCGGGTGCCACGTCAAGGGTGAAGTGGCCGTCCGTGTCGGTGACAGCTCCTTGGTTTTTACCTTTCACCATCACGCTGGCACCGATGATGGGTTCGTTGCCGTCGGTGACGGTACCCTGGATGGCATGGCTCTGTTGCGTCGTGCTCACGCCCGGAGTCTCAGCACTGAAAGCGGGCTGGACGTCGAGAGCAAGAAGAGCGGCACAGACGCTGGTCATGCACAGAAGATTCCGATTACTTTTCTTCATTGTCTGTATACTTAGGTTTTACTTATTTTCGGTGTTATTAAGCTGGTTGCAAAGTTAGGTTTTATATGTTTCTCAGAGGTTAGAATACTGACAATGAAGGTTTGGCAGCTGACAAACCTGCTGATTTGCCTATTGTTATAACACAAACATCCCTACTGGCTCTATGGCGTGAGACACGCTGGGAGCAGGAGGGATGAACGGTTATCCTAAAAACAAAGAAGCCTATTATAGGTATCAGTCCTAGAACAATGCAATATTATCTTGCGAGACACAACTGACGATCCTTGATGACCAGACCACGAAAGCTGTCGGGAACAGATCTTCCTGTGAGGTCGTAGCATCTCTGCGGACCGTTGTCGGTCATAGCCAGATAGAAGATGGCGGTGGTCATGCCCTGCGGCATGATGATCACATTCTTCAGTCTTATGCCGTAGCCCTGCACGACGAGGCCCTTGGTCTGTAGCTTTGCCAGCGTGGCAGCGTCGAAGCTCAGACTCAGCGAATAGGTTCCGTCGTTGGTGCCCTGGGCCGCCTTGGGGTCATAACTGCCCTTATAGTTCTTGCCGTCTATCTTGAAGTTAACCTTACCGCTCCAGTCGCCATACATCAGTTGCAACTGCTCATAGTCGGCTGAAGGCACCTGCTCAATGGTCAGCATCAGCCGTCCCTTGGTGGTGAAGCTGTTGAACTTATTTGCCGGGATCTTCAGTTGCAGACCCTCGCCCCAGTTGAGCAACGCGTCGCCTTCCCAGAAGACTCCGGTCTCGGTCTTTTCCTTATAGGGCTCCAGTCCGGCTCCGAGTTGCAAGCCCTGCAACAGCCAAGGCGCGTCGACACTCATATGATTATTACGGTTGAAGATGCCATACATCTCACTGCCGTTGCCAAACGTGTTATTGTCCCAGACGATGGGCGCGAAGCCACGGCTGCGGGTCTCCTTGACGACCTGCTGGAGATAGTATTTCTCATTGTCGAGTTGGGTAGTGCGGTCGTCGGTGGTGAAGTGAACAGAGACGCCCAACTCGCCGACGATCACGCCGAGTCCCTTGTCAGCCCACAGTGTCTTGGCTTTGTCGAAGGTCTTTGTCAGCTGGCTCTCGTCGTCGGGCGAGATCTTGCCTTTGTCTTTGAAGGCCTGTCCCCAATAGTAGTAGCTTCCCTCCTTGCCGCCACAATAGTTATAGGGATTGTAGTAGTGAAACTCTACGCACAGGCGGTCTTTGGCCGGATCGTTGGGGATGACGAAATACTGAAAGCCGTAGTCGGGATTGCAGGAGTAAGTTTGCACGATGAGCACGCGCTCGGCATTGTTGCCGCCCGTGGCGCGTACGGTGTTGATGAACGTCTGGTTGTAGCTGTTCACCACGTCGGCCTGCTCCGGAGTCGGCGCCTGCCAGTTGACCTGCGTCTCGTTGATACCGGCAAAAGCCAAGTCCGGACCATAGTCCTTGAAGCGTGCGGCGATCTGCTTCCACAGTGCGGCGAGCTTCTCGTTGTTTTCTTTCTGTTGCGCGTAGAAGGGATGCTGCTCCAACCACACCTCGTGGTGCGTGTTGATGATGACTTTCATCTTCTCGTCCAAGCAGTAGTTGACCACCTCCTCCACGCGGTTCATCCACTTGCTGTCGATGGTCATCGTCTTCTGGTCGGTGAGATGGCAGCCCCATTGCACGGGGATGCGCACGCAGTTGAAGCCCTGTGCCTTCACGGCCTTGATCATCTCGCGTGTCGTCATCGGGTTGCCCCATGCCGTCTCGTCGTTGCCTTTGCTTTCGAGACTGTTGCCGAGGTTCCAGCCGAGCACGACCGACGAAGCCCAAGTCTTGGCATCGATGTTCATCTCTTCGGCCGTTGTCGTGGCTCCGGCGGGTATTGCGAGCCATGCTGAGCACAGCCAGCAGGCCAGTAATAGCAGTATGTCTTTGCTTCTTGTCATAGGTATGAATTGATAAAGATATGCATTGCTGATGTTGTGATAACGCTGGCAAAGTTACGATGATATTCATAGATCTGATACAGAGTACCGCCAAAAAAAGTTTCTTTTCTGACATTTTTGCCAGGAAAAAGGTACGAGATTAACGCTTATTTATTAAATTTGCCACATGAAACCATTGCGACACCTATTATTATTACTGTGTCTTCTGCTGTCATCCTTAGCAGCACAGAGTACTCCAATGCATGCTCCCGCCTATCAGGTTCGTCACATAGGGCTGACCGAAGGGTTGGACAACATGCGTGTGTTCTCTATTCTGCAGGACCGCAACGACGTGATATGGATCGCAACAAAGAACGGCATCAACCGCTACAACGGCTGCGTGGTGAAAGTCTACCGGCTCAGCAGCGACCGTGTCTACAGCAATGCCGCCGGCCGCATCTTTTCGTTACGACAAGACGGCGACACGCTCTATGCCTACGACAACAAGGGTAATATATATAGGTATAGCTCGGCTTTGGACCGCTTTGAGCATGTAGTGAGTCTGAGCAAATGGTTTCGTGGTTATCTCAAACTCAATGATCTGTATATCGACCGGCGCCACAGACTATGGCTGGCCGCGCGCAACGGACTTTATTGCTATGACCATGGCAAGATGACTTTGGCCGGACCCACACAGGAAGTCAACGTGATCACGGCCGACAACCGTGGCCGACTTTTCATCGCTACCGCTACGGAAGTGTTTGCCCAGCATGGAAAGAGATGGGAAACATTGTCAGGGCTGGAAGGACTTGAAGCGCAGTCGCTCTATTTCGACGCGCCCTCGCAGCGGCTGTGGGTAGGCTCGTTGGTGCAGGGCATCCGCGTTTACGACCTCAAGGACCATCGTGTTGGCGTGGTATCAACGCAACCTCAGATACAGCATCCCGTCAGAGCCATCAGGCCTTTAGGGGAATCGACGATGCTCGTGGGTGTCGACGGAGAGGGCGTCTACGCTTTTGACCGACGAGGACAACAAGGACGACTGCTGTTCAACGTATCAGATGACACACGCAACGCGCTGAGCGGTAACGGCATCTACACCATCACCGTGGACCGGCAACACAACATTTGGATGGGCAGCTACACGGGTGGCGTGGACTTGGCTATGCCCCGCTGGTCGGGCTATCAGCTGTTCCGACATGAGTATAAGGACGCCAACTCCCTGCTCGACAACGGCGTGAATGCTGTCTGTGCGACTGCTGACGGCACGCTGTGGTTTGGTACCAACCTCGGATTGTCGGCTTATCATCCCGCCTCTGGGCGCTGGACCCACAGCCTGCAAGGGCGTGTGGTACTGGCCCTATGCCCGTCAGACAATGGTGGCGTGTGGGCAGGTACCTATGGCAACGGCGTCTTTGCGGTCAGCGCGACGGGAACGACCAAGGCCGCTTATGCCCGGTCTTTGGGTAATCTGTCGTCGGAGTGTATCACCAGTTTGGCTTGCGACCACTTCGGACGGTTGTGGGTGGGAGCTATCGACGGCCCTCTGTCCTGCATTGTCAATGGCAGGGGCCACGATCTGCCCATCCGGGAAGCAGAATGCCTCACGACGATTGGCGACAAGATGGCGGTGGGCACAACGGCAGGCTTCTGTGTTGTCGATGTCCGTACGTGGCACTTCGAGCACTATTTCAATCCCGGCGACTTCGGTGACAAAGACATCTGTTGCTTCATCAACTCCATCATTGCCGATGGCATCGGTGCTTTCTGGCTGGGAACCGACGGTGGTGGCATCTATCACTACGATACGCTTACCAAGAAATATTGGCAGATCTCCGCACGCCAAGGCCTGCCGTCAAACACCATCGCGGGCATCTGTCATGGTGCCCGGGGGCTGTTGATGGTCAGCACCGACCGCGGACTCTGTAGCTTCGACGGCCGGACACGGCGAGTACGGCAACTCAGCACCTATGAGGGACTGGATCAGGAATACAACCGCATGGCCTGTTGGCAACTGCCCGATGGTAAGCTGCTGTTCGGCGGTAACGATGGCGGTGTGCTGCTCTCGCCCGCTGCCGTGCTGCCTTCTCACTATACGGCACAACTCAGGGTGATCTCGATTCTGCCGCTCGACACTAAGCAGGCAGAGGACAGCGATGTGCGTCGGCGTATCTTCGACATGCTGCGCGAGGGCGAGGTCAGTTTGCCCTATGCTCAAAATTCCTTCGCGGTAGACTTTGAGTGCATCAACTATCGCTTTCAGCACGACATCGGATACGAATATTTCCTTGAGGGCTATGACAAGCAATGGATCATGATGCAGCGCCTGCAAAGCCTCAGATACACCAATGTGCCGTCGGGAAGTTACACGCTGCATATCCGCGCGCTCAGTCGTACCGATGGTCGCGTCGTCGACGCTAAGGATATTCCGCTCGTCATCCAGCGGCCCTGGTGGAACTCCTTCTTCGCTTGGACCTTCTATCTGCTCATCGTTTTGTCGCTCGTCTATCTGGCTTGGCGCTGGTACCGCGATCGACTGGAGTCGAGATACTACAACGAGAAGATCTCGTTCTTTGTCAATACGGCACACGACATTCGCACGCCGCTCAGCCTTGTGCTGGCCCCTCTTGACGACATGGCCAAGGACAATACGCTCAGCGAGCCGTCTGTCCGCTATCTCTCCATCGCGCGCCGCAATGGCGCCAAGCTATTGAAGATGATTACGGGCTTGCTCGATTTCCAAAAGATCGACCAGCAGAGCAGTGAGCCGAGTATCAGGAGGATGGCGCTGGAGCCTCTGCTCGAGCAGCAGATTGCGCGCTTTGCGCTGCTTGCCCAGGAAAAGAAGATCACGCTTGCGCTCGATGATTGTCCGAGCGAAGCCTTGGTCTGGCTCGACCCGATGATGGCCGACAAACTCTTCGACAACCTCATCTCCAATGCCATCAAATACACGGGTGAGGGCGGTCACATCCATCTCAGGTCATGGCAACAGCGTGGTGAGACCGTCATCAGCGTGGCCGACGATGGGATGGGCATCCCCGAAAGCGATCAAAGGCATATCTTCCGCAGCTTCTACCGTGCTTCCAATGGCATTAACTCCAAGCAGATGGGAAGCGGACTGGGGCTGATGCTCTGTCGCAGACTGGTGGAGCTGCACCACGGCAAGCTGACGTTTATCAGCAAGGAGCAGGTGGGGACGACCTTCTTTGTACATCTCCCTGCTGACGGCAGCCGCTATTTCCCGGAGGCGACGGAGCAGGATGAGCAGCAGGGTAGGGAAGACGCTGTCGGAGCAACAGGTTTGTCGCTCAAAGATTCTGTCATAGATGCTCGTCCCGACTCTGCAAATGAAAATACGCTGAAAGGCGATCTTACAGTGGACAAGCCAAAGATGGAAGCAGAAGTAAACCTGCCGCAGGATGAGGAAGACGATGAGAACGGCAAGGATACCATCCTCTTTGTTGACGACAATATCGAGCTGCTGCGATACCTGCGCATGTCCTTCTCCGGCGACTACCATATTATTACGAAGGAGAGCGCGGAAGCAGCTTTGGACTATCTGCGTGAGGGCACCTGCGACATTGTGGTTTCCGACGTGATGATGGGCGGTATGGATGGCAACGAGCTTTGCCGTCGGCTGAAGGAAAATGCCGACACGGCGTGGTTGCCGGTCATTCTGCTTACGGCTAAGGTCGGTAAGGACTTCATGATCGAAGGCTTGGACAAGGGTGCCGACGACTACATCGCCAAGCCTTTCGACACGGATATCTTGGCTAAGAAGATCCGCAACGTCATTGACAACCGACGCCGGTTGAGCAAATACTATCTGCGCCGTGCCCTGCAATTGGCTCATGGCGGTGAAGAACCGGTTATACCCTCTCCGCAAGAGAAGACAATATCGACTTTGTCAGACGACTCTCCTCTTGCTGTACAGCGAGACGATAGCAACGAACAGCAGGCTGAGGTTAAGCCTGAGGTACTCAATGCTGATGATCAGGCCTTTGTTGACAAAGCCACGCAAACGGTACTTGACCATCTGAGCGAGGAGAACTTTGATGTGAACCATCTTTGTCGCGAGATGGCCATGAGCCGTACGTTGTTCTATGGCCGCCTGAAGACGCTCACCGGCAAAGCACCGCAGGAGTTCATGCGTCTCATCCGGTTGGAGCAGGCTGCCGCGCTGTTGCGGAAGGGCGTGCCTGTCCTTGACGTGGCCACCCGCTGCGGTTTCCCGAACTCCAAATACTTCAGTACGGTGTTTAAGAAGCATTTCGGTATGCCGCCGAGTAAGTACAAAAAGGAAGAGTGATGAGGCTTTGTACTGATGAACAAAGGATAGTGACGTTGTTACCAACCCGTTGTCTTTTTTTAAATAAGGTTGACTTTACGTGTCAACCTTATTTAAAAAAAGACAGTGTCAACCAAAGATGCTATTTTCTGTCTTGCTTGTGACGTTTGTAATTTCGTCGTTCTGATTTTGTGGTCTTAATTATATTGGTTATCTTTGCACGCATAATCAAGGTGAAAGGATTACGGGACGGCACCGTCGTCCTAACCGTCAAAAACAATGGAAACGACACATCAAATCAACAAAGTAGAGCTCCGCACGCTGCGCATGGAAGACTATGACCAGCTTGCAGGCTCCTTCAAGCGCATCTATGGCGACAGCGACGAGTTTTGGACACACGCTCAGATCAAGAAACTCATTACGATTTTCCCAGAAGGACAGGTGGTGGTCATCGCCGACGGAAAGATCGTAGGCTGCGCGCTGAGCATCATCGTAGACTATGACATGGTCAAGGGTGATCATACCTACGCGCAGGTGACAGGCAACGAGACCTTCAATACCCACAATCCCAACGGCAATATCCTCTATGGCATCGAGGTGTTTATCCATCCCGACTACCGTGGTCTCAGACTCGGCCGACGCATGTATGAATACCGTAAGGAACTCTGTGAGAAGCTCAACCTCAAGGCGATCATGTTTGGCGGACGTATCCCCAACTATCACAAATACGCCGACACGATGCGTCCGAAAGAGTATATCGAGAAGGTGCGCTCGCGCGAGATCTATGACCCCGTGCTGAACTTCCAGCTGAGCAACGACTTCCACGTGCGCCGTATCATCCGCAACTATCTGCCCAACGACGAGGAGTCGAAGCACAACGCCTGCCTGCTCCAGTGGGACAATATCTACTATGAGCCCAAGCGCGACCAGAAGGTGGAGCGCAAGCCTACTGTGCGCATCGGCATGGTGCAGTGGCAGATGCGACCCTACAACAGCATTGATGAACTCTTCGAACAGGTGGAGTTCTTCATCGACTCGGTGTCGGACTATAAGAGCGACTTCATCCTCTTCCCTGAATATTTCAACGCGCCGCTCATGGCCCGCTACAACAATCTTGGTGAGGCGGAGTCTATACGCGCGCTGGCAAAGTATACCGACAAGATCCGGGACCGTTTCCGCGAGCTCGCCATCAGCTATAACATCAACATCATCACGGGTTCCATGCCTTATGTCAAGGGGGACGGCAGCCTCTATAACGTAGGCTTCCTCATCCGTCGCGACGGCACCGACGAGATGTACGAGAAGATCCATGTCACGCCCGATGAGATGAAGTGCTGGGGTCTGAACGGTGGCAGCACCATCCGTACCTTTGACACCGACTGCGGTAAGATTGGTGTGGTGATCTGCTACGACGTAGAGTTCCCGGAGCTCTCCCGTCTGCTCGCCGCTCAGGGCATGCAGATTCTCTTCGTGCCGTTTATGACAGACACGCAGAACGCTTATGCCCGTGTGCGCATCTGTGCCCAGGCGCGTGCCATCGAAAACGAGTGCTATGTGGTCATCGCGGGCAGTGTGGGGAACCTGCCGCGTGTTCACAACATGGACATCCAGTATGCTCAGAGCGCTGTCTTCACGCCTTGCGACTTCCCATTCCCCAACGATGGCCGTCGTGCCGAGGCTACGCCCAACACGGAGATGATCCTTGTGGCCGACGTAGACCTCAACAGTCTCAGCCAGCTCCATACCTACGGCTCTGTGCGCAACCTGCTCGACCGACGCACCGATCTGTATGAGGTCAAAGTAAAGAAGTAGACGCAACCGATAGATGATATGACAAGACAATACGCCCTTTACATCTTCGACTTCGACGGTACACTCGGTGACTCCAAGCATCTCATCGTCAAGACCATGCAGGATACATGCCGTGAACTGAACATGGACTTACCGACGGAGGATGCTTGCGCCGCCACCATCGGACTGCCACTGGAGAAATGCTTTGCCGTGGCCTGTCATATCGACGACGACATGGCAGACCACTGCGCTGCTGTCTACCGCGACATCTTCCGACGTAACAACTGCCCGTGTTCCGTGCCTCCTTTCCCCGGTGTCATTGACACGCTCCGCACACTCCATGAACACGGTCGGCTCATCGCTTTGGCCAGCAGCCGTTGTCATGAGTCGCTGCAAGGTTTTGCCGAGGAGTATGGTATCACCGATTGGCTCTGTGCCCTTATTGGTGCTGACGACGTGGCGCATGCCAAACCCGACGCCGAGCCTGTCAACGTGATCCTGCAGGCCACCGGCTGTAAGCCTGAGGAGACCCTCGTCATCGGCGACACCCGCTTCGACATTCTCATGGGTCGCAATGCAGGAGCCCACACCTGTGGCGTGACCTATGGCAATGGCTCGTGCGAAGAACTGGAAGAGGCAGGGGCGGAACAAATCATAGATCAGTTTGATAAATTAATTTGAGAAATATGGAAGAGACGCAAAAAATTATCGATGAACTCACTCTCCGCATCATCTCTTTTGATAAGGGTGATCCCATGCGCATACAACATCTGTTGAAGGTACACCGCTTCGCGCAACTCATCGGCCGCGCCGAAGGACTGGACGCCCACACACTCTTTGTCTTGGAGTCAACAGCCGTACTTCACGACATCGGCATCCATCCTGCTGAGGCTAAATACGGCAGTAGCAATGGAAAATACCAAGAACAGGAGGGTCCCGCACCGGCTCGCGCCATCCTGGAATCGATGCACTACGCCGAAGCCGACATTGAGCGCATCTGCTGGCTCATCGCTCATCACCATACCTATAAGAACATAGACGCACCGGACTATCAGATCCTTGTGGAGGCCGACTTCCTTGTCAACCTCTACGAAGACCATATCTCGGAGCACGGCATCGAGGCGGCACGGAAGAACATCTTCAAGACGAAGACCGGACTGCACCTGCTGGAGATGATCTACGAGGAGAGATATGAGCTACAGCACAACCAAACGGAAGAGGAGGGAGGATGCTGAGAGGTTTCTTGCTTGTAGGCATGGGCAGTTTCCTTGGCGGCGGCTCGCGTTTTGTCCTGTCGAAGATCATCCTGGCGTGGGCACCGCTGAGTTTTCCTTTCGGTACGTTTGCGGTCAACATTCTCGGTTGTCTGATCATCGGCTTCCTGTCAGGTCTCAACTGGGCTGGAGGCTGGATGTCGCCGTCGGTGAAGCTCATCCTGACCACGGGCTTCTGTGGCGGCTTCACCACCTTCTCCACCTTTATGAACGAGAGCACGGCCCTCATGCGTGATGGCAACTATCTCTATCTTGCCCTTTACTTAGGGCTGAGCGTGGCTTTGGGATTCCTCGCCGTCGTCGCCGGCAACGCCTGCGCCAAGATGATTTAATAGCTAGGGTGTCCAGTTCGTTGTGCCAATTTTAGCT
>UMIH01049566.1_pt1 | contig 15191 bp, 10 predicted proteins | sample 1965771 | NCBI WGS metagenome assembly UMIH01 (sample SAMEA4836120, study PRJEB28245) | human gut metagenome | biome: gut microbiome; material: fecal sample | place: Denmark | collected 2008
CGCGGTCAGCAATCGCAAACAGGCTTCCACCGGCTCCGCTTCCTCTCTGGGCTGTGCCAGCTTGCGCAGCAAAGGACCTGTGCTGTCCTCCAGCATTTCTGCCGCCAGTAAGTACCGTTCCTCTTTTAGCTGAAGGATCAGGTTTCGTATCTCTTCGGCCGCCAACGTCACACCCAGCATCTGCTGTGCGGTTTCCGGGAGCTTATGGGCTTCATCCACGATGATGATGCTGTGCTCCGGGAAGATGGGGCGTTTTCCCTCGCTGCGGTGGATGGCGTCTGCCACCAGCAGGTTATGATTGCAGATTTGAAACAAAAATTGATTTTTGTCGCAGGTCTTGAGGAACCGCTGATAGCGGCAGTCCCTCTGCTTGCAGTCGCAGACCTGCGGTACGCAGACACGCTCCCGGTCATAGCCGCTGAGATGAGAAACTCTGTCCATGTCCAGCGTTTCCCTAAGAGTCCAGAGCGCCGTCAGCGCTTCCGGATTTTTCTTTGCAGGATATACCTGACGCAGCCGCCTGTCCAGCCGCTCGTCGCAGACATAATGGCTTTTGCCTTTGCGGATGACCGCTTTCAGGGGCTTGGTAAGAATCCCGTCCGCCATTAGGACGCAGGACAGCAGCGGCAGATACTCCGTCAGCACCGCGTTTTGCAGCGCGATACTGGAAGTGGAAATGATGATGGGGCGGGCGATCTGCCCTGTCGGGAAAGCAGACGCTGCCGTGGCAGCCGCCAGATAAGCGTAGGTCTTGCCGATGCCCGTCCCGGCATCGCACAGGGCGATCCTCCCGTCCTGCATGGCGTCCAGCATCCGGTGACTCAATTGGATCTGCTCCGGGCGCTGCGCCATACCGTGGGCGGGAAGAAGGTCCTGAAAAATATGGTCGATCAGTTTATGGGCTTTCAGCCTGTTGTCATTGGTATTCATCCGATAATTACCTCTTTTCCTGTCATGCTTTGTTTTCGCTTCCACCGTATTTGCAGCGCGCGCCCCGGTGGGAAAAGGGAACAATACGGACAAGGTCCGGCAAGACCTTCACGGGCGTATTTCCGGGATCTCTACTGCTTTCAATCCCGGAGCAGCCCAGCCTCTTCATGCTGGCCAGTGCATTGTGTCTCATTATCTGCCCGGACAGCGTCTCTGCGGGCGGCGCTGCCAACGCCGCCCCCGCGCAGGTAAAATCGCTCGCCGCGGGAAGCTGCAAGGCTTCCCGCGGGTCGTGGCGCACACTGCGCGGATCGCTCTTCTGTCCGGGTGGTTATCCGTATTGCTGGTATGCAATTTTCAAGGAACAGCGAGGGGCATTCGGAGCCCCTCACTGTCCTCCCGAAAATTGCGTTCGGTGAATACCCTTATTTCGAGGAATTTTCAAAAAACTTTTTGAGATCCCGCAGGATGCGGTCTCTCCGCTTGATGACCGCCCGCTGGCTGACGCCCATTCTTTGGGCGTATTCCCGTGTAGACGCGCCGTCGAAGAACAGGGCGTTGATGAGTTCCCGGTCGGTATCCTTTAGTGACAGCAGCGCCAGCAAAAGGATCTGCTTCTGTTCTGCCAGATTCCGAAGTTCCTCACGCTCCAGTGCCTCCGTTTCGGCGCTGGGGGCCGTTTCTGCTCCGACATAGTCCGGCAAAAGCGCATCTTCCTCCATCTGCTCCAGAGAGAGCAGTTTTCCGGAGGACTGTTCCTCCGTGATATAGCGCTCCCTGCGGTCTGCCTGCGCATAGGCGAGGTAGACATCCTCCGGCACCTCTACGTCCATACCGTCTACAGTGATGATATTGGCGATGACTTCGCCACCTTCGTTTCGAACGCGCCGATAGTTGCGTTCTTCCTGCCATTTTTTCATGATTCATGACTCCAATCTCAGATTTTTTTGAAATGTCTGAGATGGGGTCACGGATATTTAGCGATATAGGGTTGCCAGCGTCTGCGCATTGTGTGCCTTTCCGCTTTTCAGCCAAAGAAAGGCGCAAAAAAAGAGCCTTACACATAGCTGAAAAGCTACTTGTAAGGCTCCTAACTCAATACTCCCGATTGCGTCTCTCGCCCTTCCCAAATCGCAGCCCAACGAAGTGGGTGCGATTTGGAGAGGAGAAGCAGCGAAGTGAACAAGTTTTCGCGCTTGCGCGGAAACGAGTGATACGCAGCTTGCTTCGACGATGGGTGGCTGGTGCGCTTGACGAAGTCATATCAATTGGATTTTTAATTTATGCCTGAACATATCCCATAAATGGGATGGGTGTGCGGATTAGGGGTTGAGAGCCAGGCATCAATACCGTGATGCCGATCTGTTCGCCGCACTTGGGGCATTTGGCGATCAGGTCAGGGTGTTCCGCTCTGTGCAGCGCAAACAGCCTGTACTGAGACTGCTCCGCACCGCTGGGGATATCCGCGATACGGCCCTTGCCGCACAGCGGACAGCGCAGGGAATTGGTTTTTGACATAGCGCCTCTCTTTCTCTGTTCTCTTTTTTGAGAACAGCGCATGAAAATTTTTTACAGCAGGTTATGGTTCTCCAACCGAATGCGCATGGCCTGCTTGGATACCTGAAAGATACCTGCCATATCCGTCACCAGCTGTTGATTCGTCCGTCCGGAGCGCAGCTGATAGAAACAGCGCTTGACCTGCGGCAGCGGCAGCAGAAGGATAGATCCCAGCAGGTTCGCCTGCACTTCCAATGTGTTGTCGCTCTCATCGCCGGAACGGAGCGCCGCGTTTTCGCCGGTCCCGCTGAACTGTTTCTTATGGAGTAGCCAGTGCCCCAGCTCATGGGCGCAGGTAAAGCGCAGCCGCCCGGTAGATGCTTCCTCTTCGCAGAGAGAGCAGTCGATGAGGATGGTGCCGCCCTTGACGGGAAGAAGATCATAGCGGTGGTTTTCCCAGTCATAGATCGCTGTGAGACCGTCGTCAAAGATGGTCTCGCCCAAAACCCGCCCATTATTCCGCAGATATTGATACTCCAGCACCAGCCCCTGTGCCTCGATGATGTCCTCAATGGGAATGGCTGCGGGGGAACCGTAATAAAGTCTGGGGTCATAGGCGATGATCACATCGCGGGCGATCCGCTCCAGCGCCTGTTCGCGGTAATATGCTTTTTTCATGCGTCTATTTCACCGCCCTCTTTGGATTTCTTTGCGCGCTGGGTGATCCGGTCGATAAATTCCTGCCACTCCTGGTCTGTGGCGTCTGCCTCCTTCGCCGTGCGGAGCGCGGCCCGGACGATCTCCCGATCCATGATGTAGTCCGGCAGGTCTGCGGATACCCGATTATTCTGGGACTTGGCGGCAAGATCCAGCATCTGCTCGGTTTCCGCCTTGTTCAGATGCAGTTCCTGCTCCAACCGTTCCAAATATGCGCGCGTCGGCGCCGGTCTGCGGTCGTTCTCAATGTTGCTCAGATAGACTGGCGACAAGTCCAGCTTTGCCGCCAGTGTGCGCAGGGACAATCCGATAGATTGCCGTTTCTCTCGAACGAAGCTGCCGAATGTCTGTTCCAAGTAACTCACCTCCTATCCGTGTTCTCTTCTCTGGAAACACTGTAGCCTCAGTATAGCAAACATTCGTTCGATTGGCAAGATGTGAAAAAGATGGTGTTCCCCGCAAGGAACACCATCCAGAAGTTATTTCAGCCACGCTGCCATATCCTGCATTTCCTCCAGCACTGCTGCTGGGCTGACGATGCGAATCTTACCGCTAAAGGTAAAGACCCAACTGAAGAACGGAGGGCTTGGCGCGACCTCGACTGTGGCACGGAAATGCTGTTCATCTACAGTTTCCGTCTGCACATTTTCACCGAAGCGGTCGATGACGCTGCGCATGATCTCATTATCGCACAGCAGTTCCACCGTGCAAAGGGCATCCGGATACATTCCAAAGACCTTTTGCACATACTCAGCAGGATCAAAGTCTGGCGCAAGAATAGCCGTCTGATTCAACAACTCCACGGCGGTCATCCGGTCTACCCGGAACTGCGCCAGCTTTCCGTGTTTATTTGACCAGCCAACAGCGTAGTAATAATCCTTGTTCCAGATCAGGACATACGGGCTGAACTGATAGCGGTAGCCGTCGTGCTTGAGCACCTTTTCCTTCTTCGGTGTGTACTCAAAATACTGAAACGTGATCTGGCACTTCTCCTGAATAGCGCTATGGATCTTATCTACGCTGTAATAGATGCACTCATTCTCCGGTTTGACCGTCCCATCCATATAGATATGCCGGTCCAGCTGATACGCGTATGACTCGCTGGTGAGCTTTCCCAGCTTCTCAATGAGCTGCTCGCTCTTTTTTGCCGTGATGAAGCGCGAGGATTCCACCGCGTCCACCAACAGCTTTAGTTCCGGCAGTTCGAATAGCCTTGCTCCGACAAAATATCGATTCTGGGTACTTTTGACACAGACGATGTCCATACCGCTGCTTTGCAAGACCTCAATGGCGGAATACACGCTCTTGCGTCCTGCCTGGATGCCATGCTCCTGCCAGAATGCAAGGATATCTGACACGGAGGCAGGATGTTTATCATCTGTACGTTTATATAAATACCGCTGTAAGAGCAACAGTCCGTATTGGGATCCGTTTTTCATGCTGAGACCTCCGGTCCAAATTCATATCTTCTCTTATAGTTTAATGAGCGGATCTTATTCCGTCAACTGTTTCTGACTCCGTGATGGTCAGGCGCATCGCATTTTGTCTGCACTATTGCTTTATAATAGAATACCAACGGCCTGCACAAGACCTATTCTCTTGCTCTCTCAACGCTGCTGCCGAAGCTGACTGCTCCCTGTGACTATGGCTCAATCACCTATGACAAGAAGGTTGTTACCGATCTGGGCACTGGCTCCTTTATTACCCTTGTAAACGGCAAGACCGGTGAACTGACGCTGGAAGCAAACAGAAGCGGCACAGACGAAGGACGACTCGGCACGATCACTGTTACAATCTCCACGAGCAACTATCAGGATATCACTCTGACCATCAACGTCAGCGCGGAAAACAAGATCACTCCGCAGGCGGACGGCGCAGTGACGGCAACGGACATCACCCATGGTCAGACACTGAATGACAGCAAGATCGCGGGCAAGGTGAAGGACGGCGACAAGATGGTTAACGGTACGTTCGCATGGGTGGACGGCACAGGCGCTGTATCCTACCGCATTGACACTGCTAACAGCACAGGCGAGGCGACCATCGATCCCAACACCGGCGTTCTGACTCCAGTCAAGGTCGGCTCCGTGAGCGTCATCGCAACCAAGGCGGGCGACAACGACTACAACGACGTCACTAGTGCTCCCTTCGTGCTCATGATCAAACCGGCCACGCCCACCGGCGCGCCGAACTACACCAGAATCACCATAAGCGGTAAGACACTGAAGGACGCGGCGCTGACCATCGAGGGCAGCACGCCGAACCCCAATGACGGCAAGCTGGAATGGGTGGATGACAAGGAAAATGTCCTATCCGGCAATACCACGGTCGAGGACAACACGGCCTACAAGTGGCGCCTCACGCCTACTGACACCAACTACACGACACTGACCGGCGAGGTTGAGCTGTATCACAAGTCCAGCGGTGGCGGCAGCGGTGTGACGGCTCCCTCCATCACGGTCCCCGTTTCCTCTGAGCAGGAGACCGTGAAGGTGGATGCGATCGTTTTTGGCAGCACCGCAGCCGTGGAGGTCACCGACAAGCAGCTCGATCAGGTCACTTCGGGCGGCGACATCGTCACCGTGGACGTCTCCGGCCTTAAGGACGTGGACAGCGCCAAGGGCACCGGCGAGACGACGTTCAGCCCCAACGCAGATTGCACCAGAGCGCAGATCGTAACCCTCCTCTGGCGTTGCAAGAAGTGACCCAGCTGAACAGCAAAGCCGCTGACATGACCACATAAGCGAACATCGGACAGCGCAGCGGATAGGCTTTTTGCCATGACGCTGCGCTGTCCTGATTTTATATTCCGCATGTTTCCATACTATCGTAAACGGTAAATAACCCGTACCTGCTAAAGCGGGAACAAATATGTCATACTTGTCGCGGGGAGGGTTCTTAATATTCCTCGCGGCATTACATATAGGGAGGTCTGTGCATGGAATACGGCTACGCGAGAATTTCCACAAGAGAACAAAATGAGGAGCGCCAGCTCATCGCCCTGCGGGAGTTTGGGCGGAACGACGGCCAGATCATTCTGGATAAGCAGTCCGGCAAGGATTTTGACCGACGCGGCTACAGGAGGCTGCTGCGAAAATTGAAAGACGGCGACACCCTTGTCATCAAGAGCATCGACCGTCTCGGGCGAAATTATGAAGAGATCCTGGAGCAGTGGCGCATCATCACAAAAGAGAAAGGAGCGGCCATCGTCGTGCTGGATATGCCGCTGCTTGACACGCGCCGGAGCCGCGACCTGACCGGTACGCTGATCGCGGATATCGTGCTCCAGCTTCTGAGCTATGTGGCGCAGACGGAGCGTGAATTCATCCATCAGCGGCAGGCGGAGGGCATCGCTGCGGCAAAGGCGCGGGGCGTAAAGTTCGGACGTCCCTATAAGGAACTGCCCGCTGGATTTCAGGAGGTCAAGGCGCGTTGGGAGCGCGGTGAGCTGTCGGCGCGGGCGGCGGGCAAGGAATTGCGCAGTGCACACAGCACGTTTTTACACTGGGCGCACGGCAATATATGTTAAAAAGTCGTTAAACGCGAGAATTGTCGGATAAAAAAGTAGACCTTTTTCCTTTCTTTGCTATTGAGCTATTGATATTTTTGGCAAATGGTGATACTATAAAGTCCTAAAAAAGAGCTTGCATGGTTATGGTCGACAAAGTCTACCTTATTGACCATTGCTCGATCAGAAGGGAGCTTACCTGCTTAAACACCGAAAGGTCTGGCTGGGAGCTTTGGAACAGGGGGTGAGCTCTGATTAGCACATCGTTCTATGATTTCTGCGTGATGCGCAATCATAGGGCGCTCCTGGCTCAGTGGGACAGTGAACGCAATGCGCCGCTTACGCCTGAAGATGTGTCTTACGGCAGCCGCCAAAAGGTGTGGTGGAAATGCAATAAAGGGCACAGCTGGCAGGCAAAAGTCTATTCCCGTTCGGAGAACAGCGGCTGTCCGTATTGCGCCGGACGCAGGAAAGGGCCTGAAAACTCGTTGGCGGTGCAAGTCCCCTCGCTTGAAGCCGAGTGGGACGCGGAGAAAAACGCCCCGCTGAAATTTGCTGATCTGACCATCGGCAGCCATCAAAAGGTCTGGTGGCGGTGCCCTGCGGGACATTCCTACGATTCGGTCGTCAAGAGCCGTGTGCTGGGCACCGGCTGTCCCGTCTGCGCGGGACGTGTTGTTCTGCCGGACGAAAACTCCCTCGCGGCAAGGTATCCCGCACTTGTTGCCGAATGGGATACCGAGAAGAACGCTCCTCTATTGCCGACGCTGGTCGCCCCGGGAACGGTGAGAAAGGCCTGGTGGCGCTGTCCCAAGGGGCACAGCTACCGTGCCGCCATCTCATCCCGCGCGGGTGGTGGAACAGGCTCCCCATTCTGCGCAGGGTAAAAGGTCATACAGGGCGAAAATGACTTTGCTTCCCAATATCCGCAGCTTGCCGCGCAATGGGACGCTGCGAAAAACGGCACTCTGACGCCGGAGCTGGTGACTGCCGGCTCCAACCGCCGCGTGTGGTGGCGCTGCGAAAAGGGACATTCCTATCTGGCTGTTATAGCTCACCGCGTGCGGAGTGGAAGCGATTGTCCGTATTGCTCCAACCACAAGATTCTGCCCGGCTTCAACGACCTCGCGACGATAGAGCCGGTCGTTGCCTCGCAATGGCACCCGACGCGCAACGGCAGCCTTACACCGCAGCAGGTGACGCCCGGCAGCCGCCGCAAGGTCTGGTGGCTCTGCGATAAGGGTCATGCGTGGCGGGCGGTCGTCAACAGCCGCACGGGAAAGCAGCGCTGCGGCTGTCCAATCTGCGCGGGCAGACCATTGAGCCAATGCACAGCGATTCTAAGTGAATCTCCGGCAGAGCCGGTGAAATAAGTGCCCACCTGCAGGGAGCTGCAGAATATATAAATCTCTCACAGGAGGATCAAAATGAAACGCAAAGCATTATCTCTCATTCTTGCGTTTGCCATGGCAGTCAGTCTGTTCACGGTAGGCGCAAGCGCGGCGGAGCCTACCTACGGCGACACCGCGGGACACTGGGCCGAGGCCTCCATCGACCGCTGGAGCGGCTACGGCATTATCCAGGGCAGCAACGGCAAGTTTGACCCGGACGGTCAGCTTACCTGTGCACAGCTCGCCACCATTCTGGCAAGACTCCTGAAGCTGCCCGCTGCAAAGGACGCAGGCTTCATTGATAACCCGGCGGACGCCTGGTATTATGACGCCATCAACCGCTGCGCCGCCGCTGGCATTCTGAAAGGAAACGGCGATGGCACCGTGACGCCGAATGCGTCCATTACCCGTGAACGGGCCATGGTCATGCTGGCCAGAGCGCTTGGGATCGAGCCGCTGAGCCGCCCTGACCTCTCCAAGTATGCCGACGTCGCGCAGGTCTCCCCCTATGCGCAGGGCTATCTTGCCGCACTCATTGAGGCCGGTATCGTTGGCGGCGTGACCGCCGACCGTCTTGCGCCGCAGGACAACATCACCCGTGCCGCTACCGTTACCATTCTTGACCGTGCCATCCAGACCTATGCGGACAAGGCCGGTGCGGCAGTCAGCGCCAGCGGCGGACTGGTTCTTGTGGTAGCCGATGACGTGACCGTCAGCGGAACCATCGGCCGCCTGCTTATCCCCACCGACAATATCGTCGTGATCGTCAGCGGCAGCAAAAACATCGGCAGCATTGCGATCACCGGCAATCACTCCACCGTCATTCTGGACAACGCCACGGCAGATGACGTGACGATCAGCGGCGTGGGCAGCAAGGTCGAGACGAAAAACGGTTCGCACATTAAAAATATCGCTCTGACGGAGAGCGCTTCCGGCGCAGTTGTGGCCGCAGGCAGCGGAACGACCATCGACAATGTTGCCAACAGTGCACCGGGCGCTGCCGTTACCGGCTCCGGCACGGTGAAAAGTGTTGCGTCTGACACCGACGTGACCGTTGAGACTAAGAACACCGAAGTCAAAAACACGGGCAGAAGCGAGATCACTGTGACTGACGCCAAGGGTAAGGAAACCACTGTCAAGCCCGGAACTTCCACCACCGTGAACAAGGAGTCCGCAAGCTCCGGTGGTTCCTCCGGTGGCAGCTATACGCCTCCGGCGCAGCACACCCACACCTGGAATGCAGGCGTCGTGACGAAGGAACCGGCCTGTACAGAGGCTGGAGTCAAGACCTACACCTGCACGACCTGCGGCGCGACCAAGACCGAGGAGATCCCCGCCACGGGCCATACCTGGAATGACGGCGAGGTAACGACGGCTGCTACATGCACTGAGGCCGGCGTCAAGACCTATACCTGCACCGTCTGCAATGCAACCAAGCCCGAGGCCATCGAGGCTTTGGGCCACGACTGGAATGAAACTACGGTGGTATATGCCGCCAATGGCAATAACGGCACCAAGACCTACGCCTGCAGACGTGAAGGCTGCACTGCGACCAATACGGAAAATATTGACTGGAAGTTCTATCTTGCTGCTATCTCTAACAACACCGTTGATATGACCGTTGGCGATGACTACACCGCTGTCTTTACGCTGCCTAACGGCGAGGACAAGAGTGTCAATGCTGCGAGCGTGACGCTGACTGCTAAAATGCAGAATGTCGGTTCTCTGGGCGTGACCGGTGTTCGTGAGCATTCTGTGACCATCAATACCGGCATTGCAGGAGTTACTGCTGATTTGGGAACATGGCTCAGCAATTGCTACAGTTTCCGTGGCATGACTGTCAATGCCACGATCGGCGGCAAGCCTTGCACCTATGACTTCTCCGCATACGATAATGGCAAAATCACTGCTACCACCAATACCGAGGATGCCCGTGCTGCCTGGCAGGAACTGACCAGCTATGTTACGACCTCCACACAGCCGGAGAATGACAGCTATATCCTTGTGGCGAATGGCTCGACGATGCAGATCGGCACGGAGCTTCTGAGCTTCGAGATTGCTGAGAATCTGAAGCTGGATAACTTCAACAATATTGACGCACTGGTGGAGAATGTCAAGGATCATGTGAAGTTGGATACTAGCGTGGAGAATTTCGATGGCATTAAAATCTCGATTAAGGCGGGCACGCAGTTGGCTGTTGGCCAGAGCGTCGCAACTCTGAATCGGGACGTCACCGTAGAAGTGACCGCAGATGGTGTAGCCGTGCCTGCTAACATTCTGAGCGGCTTGCGCGACCAGGTCAACTCTGGTGCAAATAATAAGGCGCTGGTGATAGCTGCGGTTCAGATGTTCAATAATCTGGTTGGGCAGATGAACGGTCAGACGATCAATGTGACCATCCGGTAAGAAGAACCAAAAGAAAAGCAGTATAATGTCTCACGCATGGGGCAGGGCGCTTGTCCCTGCCCCATGCTGCTTTTCTGCTTCTCCCAGCACTGGTGTAGCTGCAGCAATGCTGAGAGAAGTAAAAAAACGACATATAGCCTGAGGACTAAAGAAGATGTGAAGGGGGGTGATGCAAATTGAGGGGTACACGACTGGCTGAATTATCCATGTCATGGACGAAAGATTATTCCCTGAGTGCTCTTCTCTTGCTTGGAACGATCTTTAACATATTTTGGCTGTACAGGATGCGGCGGCAACTCCAAATGAAATGGTACGCCGTGATAGCATTCTCGGTGCTGCATACGGTATGTGGTGTTTTGAGTGTAAAAGCATTTGCATTTCTGGAAACCGGAGATGCTAGCAACATGAGCTTATTCGGCGGAGTGTTCTTTATGCCAGTGCTTTATTTCATCAGCGCAAAGGTTTCAAAACGCAATATCAAAGCCGTTTTTGATATTTTTACGATTTGCATGATCTTCACAGTGATGTGTGCTCGAATCAACTGCATCGTCTCTGGCTGCTGCGCTGGCTTAGTTATACCAGGAACGCATTATCACTTTCCCACAAGGGAACTTGAGATTCTCTATTACATTGTGATGCTGATTCTGCTCATCCCAAGAGTGAAAAAGAGCAAGAACCCCGGCAGCATTTACCCGTTATATATGGCATCCTACGGAGCGTTCCGCTTCATTGATGAATTCTTCCGAACGTCCTCTACGGGGATGCTATTCCACCTTTCTCATGTCTGGGCAGCCATCGCATTTGCGGCGGGACTCAGCATTTACATAGAAATAAACGCCAGAAATCATCAACGAAAGAAGGTAATAAAGAAATGAAAAGCACATGGAAGCGATTCCTTTCGCTTGTGCTCTGCATGTGCATGGTCTTGGCACTGTTACCCAATGTGACCATGACAGCGTTTGCAGCAACCAGTGGAACTGTGACAGGCTTAGCCGACGAGAACATTGGACTGAGTTTTACGGGCGACGCAGATGATGCCTGGTCGGCCAATGCTACGAGCATTACCGGCGCAGCTACCAGCACGGGCGGATGCGACGGTACAAACTATGACTCTACGCTGACAATTGCCAATAAGAAGTCGACAACAGCAACCCTTTCCTTTGACTACTCTATTGAGCAGAACAGTGGAGCGATTCAGGTGGATGGTAAAGAGGTTTCTTCAGGTGCCAGATTCACCAAGGAACTGGCACCCGACGAGGAAGTTAAAGTATACATCAAGTCTGGCAGCACCAGTGCTGCTACGAAGATCACCCTTACCAACGTGGTTCTGGTAAGCGATGTCAATGCAACTGCGACATTCGTGCCTGCTGAAAACGGTACTTATACAGTAGACGGAAAACTCATTACCGAGGAATATAGCAACACGCAAAGCTCCATGACCGCCTATCAGGTGGCGGCGACTCCGGCGGATGGTTATCAGTTCTTGGGCTGGTATAACCTGACCACAGGCAAATGCATCGCGACTGCGGCAACCACCGCCCTGAATATCGAAAGTGACTGCACCGTTACGGCGAAGTTTGTGAGCAAGTCTCTGGCGCTTTTTGAGACTGGCGGTCAGCGGTTTGCAGACCTGAATGAAGCGGTTGCCTATGCACAGACAAACGGTCAGTCCAAGATTACCTTGGCGACCGATGGTTCTATCGGCGGCAGCTATACCATTCCGATTGGAATTACACTGTTGATTCCGTTTGATGAGGCGGGAACGCTGTATACGGATGCTCCTGCGGCAATTCGCACAGCCCCAGCTTCGAAGCCGTTCCGAACGCTGACGATGAGCGAAGGAAGCTCCATTACAGTCAATGGCGCGATTAGCTTGGGCGGCAGATATTTTGCCGCTGCCGGCAGCCAGCAGGGACGTCCTGTGGGTGATTACGGCTATATCAAAATGGCTGACAACAGCTCCATCACGGTCAAGAACGGCGGTAATCTCTATGCATGGGGCTTTATCTCCGGCAGCGGCTCTGTTTTGGCGGAATCTGGCGCTACGGTGTACGAATTCTATCAGATTGCAGACTTCCGCGGCGGCAGCGCATCTTCCAGCATGGGCCATGGGGTGTTCCCATTTTCGCAGTACTTCGTACAAAACATCGAAGTTCCCTTGACGTTGAATGCCGGCGCCAATGAACAGGTTTATAGCGGCGTTTATGCAATGAAGAGCACATATACTACTGCTATTAATTTCATTGGCGACACCGGTATGTTCAAAGTGGAATCCGGTAGCTTTACTAAGGATTACGATGAAAAGACGGATCGTCTTGTATTCACAGTAAACGGCGAAGCGGCATTGAACACGTTGTCGCTGACGCTTGCAGGCATGGATGTCAACTCTGCAAGCTACGTATTGCCTATCACCAACAACATTACCATCAATATCCAGTCCGGAAATGTGACGATCAATCAGACGGCAGCTCTGCTGGCGGGCGTTGAGGTCAACATTGCCGAGGGCGCTGGCCTGACAGTTGCAAACGAAAAGAATATCTATTTCTATGACAGCGATGAGTGGAACTCCGACAACTTTGTCTGGGGTCCCTGCAAGTTTAAGTCCGTGGCCTATGCGCCGGGTAAGGCATACAACCGCTCCGATAACGACTTGGTTGATGCGAAGATGGATGTGAACGGCAGCGTAACGGCTATTGGCGCCATCTACACCACCAATGGCGGCGCTGACATTTGCAGCAGCAACGGAACCGGCAAATATGTGCAGCAGAGCATACTTGGTAAGGAAACCGCAACCTATCAATATAATGCAAATGGCAATAATGCGGTGACCATCCCCATCACCGCCGCGAAGCTACACAACGCAGACGGCACCTACACCGAGACGGCAAATGCCAGCGCGGGTACGACCATTCCCTATCTGGATGGCGTATGGGGCGGTGCTGCGAACATCACTGTTGACTTTGACGCCAACGGCGGCGAAGGAACGATGCCTACCTGGACAGGTAAGCCCAATACGAGTTTTGATCTGCCAAAGAACACCTTTACCCGCGAAGGCTACACCTTCACCGGCTGGAACACTGCGGCAGACGGTACTGGCGCGGCCTATGCCGACAAGGCGCCCGTGAAATTCAGCGAGAATACCGCCCTTTATGCCCAGTGGACTCAGGACCCGGTCATCACCTTTGACGCCAACGGCGGCAAGGGAACCATGGGTACGCAGACCGTGAAGCCCAATGAGGCGACTGCCCTGACCGCCAACACCTTCACCCGCGCGGACTATGATTTCACCGGTTGGAACACGGCGAAGGACGGCACCGGCACGGCCTATGGCGACAAGGCAAACATCACCACCAACGAAAATGTCACCCTCTACGCCCAGTGGACGCTGCACAAGTACCATGTCCGCTGGCTGAACTGGGACGACACAGTCTTGCAGAAGGGCGACTACACCTGCGAGGATACGGCTGGATGGGATGATTCGAACAACGAAACCCCTAGCAGACCCGAGGATGAGAACTATACCTACGTCTTTGCGATGCGCTGGACTCCCTATGATGAGACGAAGGGAATCGACGGCTGGGGCTTCAACCCGCATGAGGACGTTGACTTCAGGGCAGTATTCAACGAATTTAAGAAGCTCACCGTCACTTTTAATGCCAACGGCGGCATCGGCACGATGGATTCGGTAAAAATCGTCAACGGCGGGTCCGGCGAGTATTACACGCTTCCCGAATGTGGCTTTACTCGCGAAGGCTATGACTTCGCCGGTTGGCTCATCACCGGAACTGTTGGCTACGATACTTTCGAGACGTATGAGCTTCATGACGAGAAATGGGACAATGAAATGCTCCTCGCCTTCTCCGACCTGACCCTCAAAGCCAGCTGGAAGGATAACCACTCGCTGACCGAGGTTCGTGGTAGCCGTGAGCCTACCTGCACTGAGGAAGGCTACACCGGCGATACCTATTGCAAGGTTTGTGATAAAGTACAAAAGCCGGGTAAATCCATTCCTGCAAAGGGCCACAGCTGGAATGAGGGCGTGATTACCACCGCCGCTACCTGTGAGAACGCCGGTGCCAAGACCTACACCTGCACAGTTTGCAATGCAACCAAGACCGAAGCAATCGACGCGACTGGACATACTCCGGTTGAAGTTGCGGAACAGCCCGCTACCTGCACCGAGGCTGGTCATAAAGCCGGTACGAAGTGCTCCGTTTGTGAGGCGATTCTCTCCGGTATGGAAGAGATCCCCGCGACCGGCCACACTGAGAAGACCGTTGCGGGCAAGCCTGCGACCTGCACCGAAACGGGTCTGACGGATGGCATCAGCTGCTCTGTCTGCGGAACGGTTATCAAAGCACAGACAGAGATTCCAGCCAAGGGCCACAGCTGGAATGAGGGCGAGATCACGACCTCTCCTACCTGTGAGAATGTTGGCGTCAAGACCTACACCTGCACGGTTTGCAAAGAAACTAAGACAGAAGCGATTAACGCGACCGGGCATACCCCTGTCGACGTCGCTGAGAAGCCCGCTACCTGCACCGAGGCTGGCCATAAAGCCGGCACGAAGTGCTCCGTTTGTGAGGCAATCCTCTCCGGTATGGAAGAGATCCCTACAACCGGCCACACAGAAGTAATCGATGCAGCAAAGGCCCCAACCTGCACGGAGACTGGATTGACCGAAGGTAAGCACTGCTACGCCTGCGGTGAGGTGATTACCGCGCAGGAAACTGTTCCCGCGA